>Ga0310810_10007851_pt1 | contig 12233 bp, 11 predicted proteins | sample NCmetagenome_FD_207641 | JGI IMG/M metagenome (GOLD analysis project Ga0310810, IMG submission 207641) | Soil microbial communities from experimental microcosm in Duke University, North Carolina, United States - NC | ecosystem: Engineered > Artificial ecosystem > Soil microcosm > Unclassified ... | reverse complement strand
GTGCGGGGGGCATACGCTATCATCGAGGCGCCGGCAGAACTGCCGCCGCCGCATGGTGCCGCCGCCCTGCGCGCGTGGCGGCGATCCTGGCGCCGGCTCACGTGATGACGAAGAGCGGAACTGCGATCTACTTGTACTGCGTCCTCAGGTCGGCCCGCCGGCCGGTGCTGGCGCGGGTGCCGGGCGGCCTGGCGGGCGCCGGCAGGCCGCAGGCGTATCAAGCAGCCAAGGGTCTGTGGCTGATTGCCGCCGAGGTGCCGCTCGCGCGCTATGGTCCGTCGGAGCTCGAGCCGCGCTTGCGCGATCTGGACTGGGTGTCGCGGGTGGCGCTCGCGCACGAGGCCGTCGTCGAGAGCTTCGCGCGGCGGCGCGGCGCCGTCGTGATCCCCGCCAAGCTGTTCTCGATGTTCTCGACCGCGCAGAAAGCGATCGATGACGTGGCGCGCCGCCGCGTCCAGATCGAGCGCGTGATGGCGCGCATTGCCGGATCCGAAGAGTGGGGAATCCGGGTCACGCGGCAGCGGGCCGCCGCGGTTGCCGCGCCGCAGGCGCGCGCCAACAGTGGAGCGGCGTTTCTTGCCGGGCGCAAAGCCGCGCGCGACGCGGTTGCGAACGCGCGCGCGGAAGCCGCCGATGCGGCCCGCCGTGCGTTCCTGCGGCTGGCGCGGCTCGCGGGTGATACGCATCAGCGCGAACCGCGCCAGGAGCCGGGCACGAACCCGCCGATTCTCGAGGCGGCGTTTCTCGTCCGCGTCGGTGCCCGCGCCCGTTTCCTGGAGGAGGCGAGGAGGCAGGCGGCGGCGTGCGCGGCGGCCGGCGCCGACTTGATTCTCACGGGACCGTGGCCGGCCTACAACTTCATCGGAAAAGCATCGTGAAACGATCCGGCAGACCCGCCGCCCCCCGGACCCTCCGCAAGCCGTCTACCGTTTCCGCCCGCTCGCGCCACTCCACGGTGTCGTCACAGCGGCTGCCTGCGAGGCGCCGTACCGCGCGGCCACAGCCGCGGGTCGACACGCCGAGGCCCGCTTTCAGGGCACCGCGGCCGGCGCAGCCCAGCCGGCAGGTGGCCAGGGTGATGGATGACGCCGAGGCGACCCTGCTCGATCTCATCGACAATCTGCTCAGCAAGGGCGTCATGCTGAACGCCGACGTGATCCTCGCGCTCGCGAACGTGGACCTCGTGTATGTCCGTCTATCGGCGCTGTTGTGCGCGGCGGACCGCGTACTGCCGCCGCGGCGCCGGTGATGGGCTGGTACGTGTTCGCGCTGGTGGATGACGCCCCGCGCGGCCGGATCGGGAACGGGCTGACCGGCCCGCTCACGGTGCGACGCATCGGCAACGCCTTCGCCGTCGTGGAGCGACGCGCGGACGTGCCGCCCGCCGATTTTGGATCGCTCGAGCGGCACCAGCGGATCGTATCGCGGCTGGCGGCGCGCGTCCCGGCCATCCTCCCCGTGCGATTCGGCACGCTGCTCGACACCGAGACGCTCGACGAGTTGCTCGCCGAGCGCGACGAGGAGATCGCGGAGGCCTTCGACGCGGTTCGCGGCCGGGTGCAGTTCACGTGGCGCCGCGCCGGCGCGACGGCGCGAACGCGGCGCGAACCCGATGGCACGCCGCGCGAAACGGTCGCCGGCTCCGGCGCGACGTACCTGCGGCGTGCCGCCGCAGCATCGCGCCCGGTCCCGCCGCCGCCGTGGCGGACCGTGCGCGCGAAGACCGCCGCGCTGGTTGCGGCCGAGCGTTACCAACCCGGCTCCGCGTCGGTGCCCGACACGCTCTACCACCTGCTCGATCGCGGCAACGCGCGCGGCTACGCCACGATCGCCGCCGGGCTCGTCCGCGCCAATCCCGCCCTGACGATCACCGGGCCGTGGCCGCCGTTCGCGTTTGCGCCGGAGGTGCTGTGAAGCGAGCCGCGCGGGGCGGGACGCGAGGTGCGAGACGCGCGGGGCCGCCAAAAAAAGTACAGCGCGCACGGACGAAGCCGCGCGGGGCGGCGCCCGCCGAAGCGCGTGAAATCGACGCGATTCGCAAGCAGATCCAGAGGGCGGCGTCGGCCAGGCCGCCGCGGTGGAACGCCGATCCCGAAGACGTGCGGCGATCGGTCCTGAAGCTGGTGCTCACGCTCGTCGAGCTGATTCGGCAGCTGCTCGAGCGGCAGGCAATCCGCCGGATGGACGCAGGGACGTTGACGGAGGAAGAGATTGAATCGGTCGGCCTCGCGTTGATGCGGCTCCAGGAGACGATTCTCGAGCTGGCCAAAGACTTCGACATCTCACCCGGCGAGCTCAACCTCGACCTCGGACCGATCGGGAAATTGCTGTAATCATTCCTCGTCGGGCGGACCGCCGCCGCCGGCCTTGGCGACGTCCTGCTGGGTGATCTTCTCGGTGTTGAACTTCTGCGCGCTGGCGATGATCTTGTCCAGCGTGGCGTCGAACTCGAACGACGTCGCCTTCGAAAAGCGCGTGTAGTTGACGCGCGCGACGACGAACGGCTTCAGATACGGACTGGTCAACCCTTTCGCCTTCAGCTTTTCCACCGCGGCGCCGACCGCGTCATCCAGCTTCAGAATCCTGCGCGCGCGACGGTCGCGCTCCTTCAGCGCCTGGTGCATGGGCTCGTCCAGGAATTCGTCCACGCGGCGCAGAATCGGCTGGTAGGCGCCGCCGCTCAACCGCGGCCGCTCCTCGTAGGCCGCGCCCAGGGTCAGGAAGGCGGGCTGCTCGAATTCGAAAGCGAACGCGCTCTCCTGTCGCTCTCGTGCCGGCTTCGCCGCCGCCAGGGCGCGCGCCATCCGAATCGTTTCCAGTGATTTTTCGCGCAGGTTGTGCGCCTTCTCGGTGTTGAGCGCCAGGATCTTGAACGCGACCTGCGGATCCGGAACCAGCAGCGCGACGATGGTGCGCGCGCCGAGCTTGCGCAGCGCCTGCAGGCGATGATTGCCGTTCGGCGTCCAGTACTTGTCCTCGTGCCGGATGGCGATGATCGGGTCGAGGAAGAGCCCGATCTTCTCGACGACCGACATCAGCCGCTTCACGTGCGCGTCGGACGCGTCGCGCTGATAAGGCGTCGGCTCGACCGCCGCCACGGGCAGCGCCACGATCAGCAGCGGGTGGCCGCCAAACGGATCGTTGTAGCGGCCGAGCACGGTCCCACCATCGGCTTCGACCTGGGCCGCCAGCGCGTCGAGCTCGCCCGGCTGCACAGTACTGGTTTCCGCCGCCGTCAGCCCGACCGATCCCGCGGCGATCTTGCGGCGCCGCACCGCCTTCTTCTTTGCCATTCAGCTGCCTCGAGCCGATCGCGCGTGAACGATCACGGTGGGGGAATCCGGAACTCGTAACAGCCCGGCGTCACCAGGATCCGCCCGTCCTTCGTAAAGAACAGGCTGTTGGGCGTGAGGATGTCGGCGCCCTTGAACTGCACCGTGCGCATCTTATCGCCGGACCGGTCGTAGACGTAGGTGAAGGGCGTCGTGAGCGCGACCCACAGCCGTCCGTCGCGATCGACGCCGGCCGCGCGAATCGCCGGCGGCACCACCGGAATGACATCGCCCTGGTCGGTACGGCGCTTGGGCCATGCCGTGGGCATCGTGCGCAGGTAGCCGTCCACTTCCAGACCCTCGATGTGGCGCTCGAAGAGCAACCGGCCCGCGGCGTCGTACTTGCGGAACAGCGGAACGCCCGCGCTGAAGACAAAATAGAAGCCGCCCGTCGGATCGACGAGCGGGAAGCCGGCGTTGAAGGCGAGGTGCACGTCCGGATCGGCCTGGCCGCTCACCCGCAGCTCGCCGAACGTACGGGTCGGCGTACCGTCGAACGCGAGCTCGGTGACGAGAGCGCCGCGCTCCGGCTGATTGATCAGAATCGTCCTGCCCGTGTACTGGATCGACCCGACGCCGTTCAGCACGAACGTGTCGATCGTGAGGCGAGGCATCTGCCGTCCCGGCAGCGAAAAGCCGCCGATGCGGCCGCCGCTTCCTGTGAAGGTCTGCAGTCGCGCGGCGCCGAAGGGCGCGTCGGCGATGACGAAGCTGCCGTCCGCCGGATCCATGTCGAACGCGCTCGGATCGAGCACGCGGCCGGCCTCGGCTCCCACTTCGATGATCTTCGTCACGCGGTCGCCGACGACGGTGAACACCGCGTGCGCGCGCCGATCGAACACGAAGTAGCGGCCGTCGTCGGCCTGCTGGAAGCCGAGCGGGCGCTGAAACGATCCCGCGATGTGTGCGGGCAGGCCGCCAGTCGCGCGCAGCGTCTCGACGCGGGGCAGCGGCGCGGGCGCGGCGCCCAGGCCGATCAGCGCGCCCAGAAGCCAGAGCCTGACCGCCACAGCCTGCAGCCGCTAGTACTTGGACAGATCCTGGATCGCCTTCAGCACATCGGCCGACTGAGGCAGGATGACCTCTTCGAGATCGGGATAGTACGCGACCGGCGTGTCGAGCGCCGCGACGCGTCTGACCGGTGCGTCGAGGAAGTCGAACAGCTCGTCCGCGATACGCGCGGCGAGCTCGGCGCCGAAGCCGCACGTCAGCTGGTCCTCATGCGCGATGATCACCCGGCTGGTCTTGCGGACCGACGCCGCAATGGTGTCCCAGTCGAACGGCATGATCGAGCGCAGATCGACGACCATCACGCTGACGCCGTCCTTCTCCGCCTGCTGCGCCGCGAGCAGCGAACGCTGCACCAGCGCGCCCCATGTCAGCACGACCACGTCCGTGCCTTCGCGGCGGACGGCCGCCTTGCCGAAGGGGATCATGTATTCGGAACCGGGGTACTGCGCCTTGTTGTAGGTCTGGCGGTACAGGTGCTTGTGTTCCAGGTAGAGCACCGGATCGTCGCAGCGAATCGCCGTCCGCAGCAGCCCCGCGGCGTCCTGCGCATTCGAGGGGAACACGATGCGGATGCCGGGGCAGTGCGCGAAGATGCTCTCGCCCGACTGCGAGTGGTACGGCGCGCCGCCGCGCAGATACCCGCCGATCGCGGTGCGGATCACCATCGGACAGGAGAACGCATTGTTCGAGCGGTAGCGCATCATCGACATCTCGTCGCGCATCTGCATCATCGCCGGCCAGATGTAGTCGAAGAACTGAATCTCCACGACCGGCTTGATCCCGCGCAGCGCCATGCCGATGGCGCGGCCGATGATGTTTGCTTCGGCGAGCGGCGAGTTGAACACCCGCGTGCTGCCGTAGGCGCGCTGCAGGCCGTGCGTCACCTTGAAGACGCCCCCCTTGCCAGGCACGCTCTCGAGGGAAGACTCGCGGCTGCAGTCGGCCACGTCTTCGCCAAAGACGACGATGCGCGGGTCGCGCGCCATCTCTTCCTTCAGCGTACGATTGATCGCCGCAACCATCGTGTCCGGCTTGCCCTCGGGCGCGGGCAGCGTGTCGAACATCGCCGACGACGGGTCGACCAGCGGCGAATAGACATAGAGGGTCGCGCTGTCGCGCGACGGTTTCTCGGACTTGATGGCGGCGTCGGCGGCCGCGGTCACTTCCTCTTCGACGCCGCGGAGGATGTCCTTCAGTTCGGCCTCGGTGGCGATGCCGTCCGAGACGAGCAGCGCGGCAAGCCGCGTAATCGGATCGCGCCTGGCTTCGGCGGCGCGCTCGTCCGCCGTCTTGTAGAGCTTCTCGTCGTCCGACAGCGAGTGCGAGTAGGGACGAATCACCTTGGCGTGGACCAGGGCCGGGCCCTTCCGTTCGCGCGCGTAGCTGACCGCGGCCGCCATCGCCCGGTACGAGCCGAGGAAGTCGGTGCCGTCGATGCTCTGCACGAACAGCCCCGGGAAGGAGGCGACCAGCTTCGAAATATCCCCGCCCGCGGTTTGCACTTCGACGGGCACCGATATCGCGTAGCCGTTGTCCTCGATCACGTAGACCACCGGCAGCTTGAGGGTGCAGGCGGAGTTCAGCGATTCCCAGAACTCGCCTTCGCTGGTGGTCCCTTCGCCGATCGAGAGGTAGACGATCTCGTCGGGCTTGAAGCGCGACTCGCGGTCTTCGATCGCGGGCACGCGTTCGTACAGCCGGCCCGCTTCCGCCGTGCCGATCGCGTGCAGGCACTGCGTTCCGGTGGGGCTCGACTGCGACACGATATTGAGCGCGCGATGGCCCCAGTGCGACGGCATCTGCCGGCCGCCCGAATTCGGATCGTCCTTGGCGCCGACGGCGCTGAGCAGCATCTCGAGCGGCGTCATGCCCAGCGCGAGGCACAGGGCACGGTCGCGGTAATAGGGATGGAACCAGTCGTGGCCCGGCTTCAGCAGCATGCCGGCGGCGGTGAGCACCGCCTCGTGGCCGGCGCCGCTGATCTGAAAGAAGATCAGGCTCTGGTTTTTGAGCTGGATCTCTTTGTCATCCAGCTTCCGCGACAGCACCATCGTGCGGTAGGCACGGAGGAGATCGGGGCCGGTGAGCCCCTCGTACGTACGCGCCGGGGCGTCCTTTGTCGCGGTGCCCTTCATCATCGACATTATATAATCCCCCGGTGCCGCCACCCGTCAGCCTCTATCGCTGGGACGAGCTCGCGCTGGAGAAGGTCACCGAGATGATCTCCAGGAAAATCGTCACCGGCGAGCGCGAAATGCTCGCACAGATTTACCTGAAAAAGGGCGCGGTCGTGCCGATGCACAACCACGAAAGCGAGCAGATGACCTACGTGCTCCAGGGCGCGCTGAAGTTCCTGATCGGCGGCGAGGAAATCACCGTGCGCGAGGGCGAGGTCCTGCACATTCCGTCCTGGGTCGAGCACCAGGCGGAGGCGCTCGACGACACGTTCGAGCTCGACGTGTTCGCGCCGATCCGCCAGGACTGGCTCGATCACACCGACACCTACTTCCACAGGAAATAGCGGTCACCTTGACCTCACGGCTGCCGGCGTCGGAACCGCGCCCGCGGGTCGCGCTCGTCTGCGCGGCAAGCCGCGGCCTGGGCCGCGCCTCCGCGGAAGCGCTGGCGCGCGACGGCTTCCAGGTGGCGATCTGCGCACGCGGCGCGGAGGCGCTGGCCGAAACGGCCGACGCGATCGAGCGCGCCGGCGGCGAGGTGCTGGCGCTTCCCGCGGACGTGTCGCGGCGCGAGGACGTGGAGCGCGTCATTGCCGCCACCGTCGCCAGGTTCGGCGGGCTCGACGTGCTCGTGACCAACAGCGGCGGCCCGCCATCGGGGCGGTTCCTGTCGTTCGACGACGACACGTGGAAGGAGGCCATCGACACGCTGCTGCTCAGCGTCGTGCGCCTCTGCCGCGCCGCGGTCCCGCAGATGCAGGCGCGCGGCGGCGGACGCATCATCTGCATCACCTCGATTTCCGTGAAGCAGCCGATCGAGGGGCTGGTGCTGTCGAACGCGCTGCGGTCCGCGGTGACGTCGCTCGCCAAGACGCTCTCAATCGAGCTCGCGGCCGACAACATCCTCGTGAACTGCGTCGCCCCCGGCTACACCCGCACGGGTCGCGTCGTCGAGTTGTCGGAACAGGCGGCCGCACGGGAAGGGACGTCGGCGGCGGCCATCGAGGGCCGCACGATCGCGAAGATCCCGCTTGGACGAATGGGAGATCCGAAAGAGTTCGGCGAGGCCGTGGCGTTCCTCGCGTCGCCCGCAGCGTCGTATATCTCAGGCGTCACGATTCCCGTGGACGGAGGCTGGACGCGCGGACTCTGAATCCTTCATCCCCGATCGCTGATCCTGAATCGCTCATCCTGAATCCCGGATCCTGAATCCCGCATCCTGAATCCCGCATCCTGAATCCCGCATCCTGAATCGTGCATCCTGAATCGTGCATCCTGAATCGTGCATCCGGATTCAGGATGAACGATTCCGGATTCAGGATGAGGGATTCGGGATCAGCGATCGGGGATGAAGGATTCAGTGAACGTTCCGGTCCCAGCGCGCTTTTTCGGAGCGGCCGCCTGAGTAGACGTCGAACTTCCGCCGCATCCGGTTCATCTTCCATTTCAGATAGCGGTACTTGATCTCGGCCGTGATGCCGCCGCGGCCGCCCTGCAGGTAGATGTAACCCACCAGCAGACCGGAGAGGTGCGTTGTCGCCGCGACTGCGCCGCCGCCCTGCATCGACATGATGAAGGCGATCGCGCCCAGGATCGCGACGAAATACTTCGCCGGGACCGGGAAGAACAGGAACATCAGAATCGGCCGGTCGGGGAAGTACATCGCGTAGGCGAGCAGCAGCCCGTAGAGGGCGCCGGAGGCGCCGACGATGCGCGCGTGATCGTAGGTCGCGCTGGTCGCCGCGAAGGGCAACAACGAAATCGCGACAGTGAGCAATCCGGCGCCGATGCCGGTCACCAGGTAGAACCTGACGAAGAACCTCGTCCGCCAGATGCGCTCGAGCTCCACACCGAACATCCAAAGGATGAGCATGTTGAACAGGATGTGCGTCGGCGTGCGCGCGTGCAGGAACATGTAGGTCACGGGCTGCCAGATCCAGCGCTTCTCGATGACCTGCTGGGGCACGAGGCCCAGCACGTTCACGATCGCGGGGGCGACCAGCGACACCAGGTACATCCCGATGTTGATCCACAGCAGGATGCGGACGGCGGGCGTCACGGGCCCTGGCCCGAAGGAGTACGAGATCGTCGAGAGGCGGGGATGGCGCGGCATTGCCCGGACCGTTACGGAATATCGTACCACGCAAGTATCAGGCCGACGGCGCCGGTGACGATTCCGCGCCAGCCCGTGCCGGCAGCAGCATTGACACCGCGGCGGCGGCGAGCGGCACGAATGCCAGCCCGAGCAGCGTATGCTCGATGCCCCAGCGGTCGGCGATGGCGCCGACGACCGGGACGCTGAACCCGCCCATCCCCCACGCGAAGCCCATCATCAGCGACGAGACGGTCGCGGCGCTGACAGGGGCGAGCGCCTGGCCGAAGACCACGTTCACCGGCAGTGTCGACTGCAGGAAGAACCCGCCAATCGCGAGCGCCACGATGAACGGCCAGCCGGACAACGCGGTGGCGGCGACGAGAAACGGCGTGGCCAGCACCAGCGACCACGCGATCACGAATCTGGGGCCGAAGCGGTCTGCCGCCGGACCACCGAGGAACCCGCCGGCTCCGCTCGCGAACAGATAGGCGGCCACGATCGCACCCGCCTGCGACACCGAGAGACCGCGCCGCGTCAGCATCACGGGCACGAACGTCGCGAATGAGAGCGAGGCCAGCGTCCGCAGCACGACGATTGCGTACAGGACCGCGAGCGGTTTTGCATAGGGACGCAGCGCGCCGAATCCCCCGCGGCTGTCGTGGTGTGTCGGGATCGGCGGGACCCGCGTGAGAAAGAAGGCGATCACCGCGATCCCTGGCAGCGCGAGGAGCGGCGTCCAGTTGAGCCCGAGATGCTGTGCCGCCGGCGCGAACAACAGCGGTCCCATTGAGAACCCGAGGGTGCCGCCGGTGATGTGCACCGACATCGCGAGTCCGCGGTGATCGCCGCCGAGCCGATGCGCCAGCGCCGCGGCTGGCGGATGAAAGGCTGCGGCCCCAAGCCCGCCCACGATCAACACCGCCGCGAGCAGCGGCACCGTCGGCGCAACACCGACAAGGCTGAGCACGCACACCGCGACGACGGGACCGATCATCACGAGCAGCCGCGGCCGCCATCGATCCGCGACGTGTCCGAATCCCACCTGCGCCACGGACGCCGCCAGCTGGTACAGCATCGTCAGCGTGCCGGCCGCGGCGAGGGTGAGATGAAGCTTGGGGATGAGGAGCGGGAGGAGAGGCGCGTAGATGTTGCCGTAGCCGTCCACCATGAAATGTGCGCTGGCCATCAGCAGCACGGTGGGATGTATCCGTCTCACTCGCGAGTGCTCACTTCCGGGCAGCGTACCACAGGCGAACAGCGCGTCCCGGCACCGGACAGGTTGTTAAGCGTGTAAGGCGTTCAGGTCCCGCCGCAAAGTAAAAAGGCCCCCATCTGACGATGAGGGCCCCATGGAGGATGGATGAGAGGCTTGTGCGTTGCCTTTCAAAATGATTAGACGGAGCACCGGACGAAAAGTTTGCGTTCACCCGGCAAGTTTTTTTCTCACCAGCTCGTTTACAACTTTGCCATCGACCGAGCGGCCGGCGAGCGCGCTCATCACGCCCTTCATCACGCGTCCCATGTCCTTCGGACCGGTGGCGCCGGTCTCCTTGATGGCCGCATCCACGGCCGCCTCGATGTCTCCCGCGCCTGCCGCCGGCGGCGCGTATTTCTCGAGCACCGCGAGCTCCGCTGTTTCCTTGTCCACGAGATCTTGCCGGCCGCCGTTGCGGAACTGCTCGATCGAATCGCGGCGCTGCTTGATCAATGACGCGAGCACCTGCTGCTCTTCCGCATCTTCGAGCGGCCGTGCCTTCGCCACCTCGCCGTTCATCAGCGCAGCCTTGACCATGCGGAGCGCAGACAGGCGCCCCGCCTCGCGCGCCTTCATGGCTTCGGTGATGTCGCGCGAGATCTGTTCGCTGAGTTTCATGGTCACCATCCTATCCGAGCGTTCCCCACCAGTGGCGCACGCCCTGCGCGACCACGAGAGCGACCGATACCCCGGCCGCGACGCGCCACAGCACGCGTGTTTCCGCCGGGGTGTCGTTCCAGGCGGCGGCGGCCCCATAGCCCGCCGCGATGCCCAGCGCGGGCAGCGCCGCGAGGTAATACCGCATGTCGACCGGAGTCAGAATGCCAATCGACAGGAACAACAGGCACGCCGCCGCCCATCCTGCGGTGGCGAGGTCGAGCCCGTCACCCGCGCGCCGGCGGAAACGCTCGAACGCTCCGTATGCGGCCACGCACAGCAGCGGGAGCCCGAGGTTGATCTCCACGGCATAGGGCACGCCGCGCAGGCGATCGCCGATCGTGCGCCCTCCCGCGTCCGACGCGTTGGCCGCGGTCTCGTGGCCGATGCGCGCCAACTCCGCGCGATACGTCTGGACGAAATGCGAGTAATAGATCGCAATTGCCAAGACCGCGGCGATGCAGCTCGCGGCCGCAACGATGAGTGCGGCGCGCCGGAAGCTGCCCCCGCCGCGGAGCGCGAACAGGCCTGCCGTCACGATCGTTGCCGCGAACACGATGGCCACGGTGCTCGTGTGCGACAGATATGCCGCCACAAGAACGAGCGCAAGGGCCGCGCCGATGAGCAGGTGGCGTGCCGCGGTCGGGGCAGCGCTCATCAGACCCAGGGCGCCAACCGCGACGGACTGCGCGAACGCGTTCGTCAGGTTCCCGGTCGTCAGCGCCGCGAAATCAACCGGGATCAGGTTGTAGAGGGCGACCGCTGCCGCCGCCGCGAGCCGGTTGCGCCAGCCGGCCTCCACGATGCGGTAGAGCAGCAGTCCGGCGGCGGCGTCGACCGTACACGTGACGATGCGCAGCAGCGTCATGTCGGCGGAGCCGCGCTCGACCAGTCCCGAGAAGATCGCCGCGAAGACGTACAGCCCCGGCGGATACGGAAACGCGTAACCGCCGGGCGCAATCGAGGTGAAGTACAGCGTCCCGCCGAGGACGGCCTGGAAGCGATGCGCGTGGAACATCGCGTCGCCGACCGGCATGTCGGGATGCAGCAGCACCAGCAGCTTCAGGAAGAGCGCGGCGGCGGAAAAAGCGGCGGCGAAACGGGCGGTATTGCGCAGCGGCCGCGCGCGGCGCGACTGGACCACCAGCGAGATCGACGCGAGCGCTCCGGCAATCCAGCAGCCGAGAGCGACCGCTGTGCTCGGGAACTCCGTGAACGGGCCGAATCCCCGCCCGATCACGGCGGACGCGCCCGCGCTCACCAGCACGGCGCCTCCGATTGCCGATCCCGCGGTGACGCCGAGCAGCGCGATCGCCGCGCCCATCGCCGCCGACGCGACCGACGCCGCGAGCAGCGCCGGCCGCGGCACGAGCACGATCCGCTCAGGCGTGAGCACGAGTCGGTCGAGCATGAAACCAAGGGAGCGCTTGTCCCCGGGCCCAGGCACGAACGTTCGAGAGGGCCGGAGGCCGAGGGTGAGTCCGCGCCGTTCGGGACGGGGCGGGATGATGACGCGCACGTCGCTCCACTCGAGTGGTGCCCGTGCGGTCGCGATGTCGACGCCGTCCGCGACGACAATGTAGTCGGCGTTTTCCGCGGCCTGCCGTCCGCCGCGGATACGAAGGTCGAGAATCCACGGCGAACCGCGATCGAGCCCGGGCAGTCGAATGACGGCGTCGGCTCCCGTCCACGCGAACGTCAGCCGT
>Ga0310810_10007850_pt1 | contig 12233 bp, 8 predicted proteins | sample NCmetagenome_FD_207641 | JGI IMG/M metagenome (GOLD analysis project Ga0310810, IMG submission 207641) | Soil microbial communities from experimental microcosm in Duke University, North Carolina, United States - NC | ecosystem: Engineered > Artificial ecosystem > Soil microcosm > Unclassified ... | reverse complement strand
AGTGCCAACGGCGCGCACGATCACCTGGTAGGTCTGACCGGGCACGCGCACACGGGTCTGCGCCTCGACGTCGAAGAACGGTTCGATGCTGGTCGGGTTCGTGAAGTCGATGTTTCCGCGAGTGACGATGTAGCGTTTGCCCTCGAACGTCACTTCTCCTCGGTCGACCTCGGCACGCCCAAGCAGGACCGGCCGATCGTAGGTGCCGCGCAGCTGCAGATCGGCGCTGGCGACGAGGCGCGCGAGGTTGTTTTCGACGCGCAGCGTTGACGGCACCTGCAGTTCGAGATCGAACTTCACCGGAACCGCGGTCGTCGCGGGCGTCGGCGCCACATCGACTGCGCTTCGACGGCTGCTGAAGTCGAGCAGCCCGCCGTTGGGATCGAGACGCCTGGTCCAGGTCGCCTGCTTGACGCGGACGACGCCGCCAAGCGTGAGCGCCTCGACACTGCCTCGGAGTGACAAATCGGCATCAACGGTCGACCGGATACCTTCCGGATACCGAAGGTGCATGTCTTCGCCGCGGACGGTCACGTTCAGGTCGCCCGGCAAATAGCCGTCGAGCGCGATACGGCCGCCGAACTGCACGCGACCACCGCCCATGCTCGCGGTGACGTCGTCCAGGCGGATGCCGCGCGAGTCGAACCGGATGGCCCCGTTGATGCCCTCGAGGGAGTTCGGCAGCGAGAAGTGGCGCAGCCGTCCGTCGGAGATCACCGCGCTGCCGCTGAAGTTGGGTTCGTACATCGGCCCGTCGACGGCCGCGGTGAGCGTCGCCCGGCCTGCCCCTCGCACGTCGCGCATGAAGCCTTGCAGGATGCCGAGGTTTGCGTCGCCGTTCGCGCGCAGCGCGACACGTTCGTCTCCGAGCGACACAGTGCCGTTGATCGAGAGCTGCGTCTGATCGCCGACCAGCTGCAGATCGTCGACGCGCACCACCTGCTGGTCCATGGTGAGCCGGATCGGCCGCGGGATGCTGATGCCGTAATCGAACAGCGTCATCTCCAGGCGATCGACCGTGGCTTCCACCTTCAGCTGATTCGGATCCTCGAGCTTCCCGCCGATGCGGAAGGTACCGCTGGCGACGGCGGTGGTGTACGGAAAGAGTTTCGGAACGAAGAGTCGCACGTATGGGTCGAGCGGACTGTCGTGGAAACGGAAGGTGAGGTCCGCGTCATACCCAGGCTCGAGCGCGATGCGTCCCGTCCCGGTCAGCGCGAGCTTTTCGGAATTCGCTTCGATCTCACCGATCAGTTCGGTTCCGCGGTAACCCAGCGTGCCCGTCACCAGGCCGACCGGCTCCTGCGCCACCGCCAGGCTGTTCATCCTGAAGCGCACGTCATACCGCGGGTTGTCGAACGTGCTGCTTCCGCCAGCAGTGAAATCGATCAGGCCGGACGGCTGCGCCTTGGGATAAGCCAGGAGCGCAATGCGCTCCGCCGGAATGCGACGCCCGTCGACATTGAACGAGTAGGTGCCGTCCCATCCCACGTAGGCCGCGCCGGTAACCGATCCGGCTGCCTTCGAGAGGTTGATGGCATCGAGGCGTACGCCCTTCCCGTCGAAACGGAGCGATGCCGTCGCCTTCTGGAACGGCTCTGCGTATGCGACGCCATCGTCGACGGTCATCGCGCCGAAGCCCAGGGGGGTTTCGTAATTCCCGGTGAGGTGGAACTCACCGCTCAGCCGACCGGACACAGGCCAGTCATCGAGCTCGAAGGCATGACGCAAGCTGTCGAGATCGCGGTTGCTCACGCGAACCCGCGCGTTGATCTCCTCGCCGCCGTCCTTGCGCGGGTACCCGAGCGAGTACAGACCTTCCGCGCGAATCTCAGACTCGCCTTTGCGAATCACGCCGTCGGTCACGGTGACGTAGCTGTTTTCAACCACGATGGCCGCGGAACCATCGCCCCACAGCGTGTCCCACGCGCGAAGGTCCTCGCCGCTGAACACGCCTTCCACGCGTGGCCGCCTGAACGGGCCGGTCATGCCACCGTCGAATTCGCCGCGGCCGCCGAACGCCACGGGCCCGGTCCTTGCCCCGAAGTCTGTCAGCAGGCCCGCAAGGACCTGGTCGCTCTCCTGCCAGTCGGCGCTCGTGACATGGAACTTGAATGACGACTCGTCTCCCCATGCAGTCCGGCCGTCGAACGACACATGGGTCTTGCCGGAAGCGAACTGACCGTCGCTGACTTCAACGAGATCGGGACCGTACTTGTAGGTCACCGCACCGGCGATCGGAATGTGCTCGGCCAGCGGGACCGGCAGGAACGGTCCCCACTCGTGCCGCGAATGGTTCGGGTCGGCCGCGCGTACGGCGTCGAGTGACGGCACCATCGTCGACGTGCCGGCTGGCGGAACAACCGACACCTGCCCGCCGCCTCGATGCTCGTTGAAGCGGCCCATCGGCCACTCGAGAAGGTTGTGACCGCTGGCGCGACCCGCGAATCGCACTCCGGCAAACTTGTAGAAGTCTGTCAGCGGCGCCAGATCGACATTCGTGTACGACGCTTCGAAACGGCCCGTTGGCTTCGTCGGCTCGCCGAGTGGTGCGATCCCAAACGTGAACTTCGCGTCACCGCCTGAGAATTTCGAGCCGGCGCCGGTGACCTCGAAGAGCTTGCGATTCCAATGGAGCGACCCGTAGAGCTGCGGGAACCGGTAATCGTACAGACCGGCAACGTCCGATCGGAACTCGCCCGTCAGGTCGTGTCCCCCTTTGAACAGGTGAAACGTGCCCGCGAAGTCTCCGTCGCCACTCAGCTGCCAGTTCTCGTCCTTGAAGAACAGCTCACGCATGCGCTGGAACTGCAGACGCGACTTGACCTGGTAGGTCATCTCCGGGAACTGGTCGAAGTCGAGGTCGCCTTCAGCGCTGCTGACCGCGCCGTCAGTCTTCATTTCGATCCGATCGAGGTGAAGCTTCGGACCGTCGATGAAGAAATGCGCGTTGAAGTCGGCCCACATTGGCACGTAGTTCTGGATGGTGACCAGGCCGCCGTGGAACGACGCATCGCCGTTGTAGCCCCGGCTGTTCGTGATGTTGATGTCGATGTTCGGCGCGACGATGCTCCACGGAGCTTCGTGGTCCTCGTAGGCGAACTGGCCGCGATACGCCCTCAAGTACTGCAGCGTGGTGACGAACCGCGGCGGGCGCGCTGGCCGGTTGCTGGCCGGACGCCGCAGGCGTGGAAAGCTATCGCCCTTGTCCCCCTTCTCGACCAGCATCTGCCAGTCGGTCATTTCAACCGAGGTGATGACGAACTCCGGCCGGCGCTGGAGCACCTTGCCCCAGTCGAGCGATATCGACAGCTTCTTCGCAGCGAAGAACGGCCGATCGCCTGGCTTCACCCCTTCGATCGAGAAATCGTCGACCTCGAACCGCCCCCTCGCAACTCGTACCGAGAGAGCACCGATATGAACAGGTCGCTTGAGCTGGTTCGAACCCTGACGCTCTGCAAGCGCGCGAAGCGAAGGGCCGAGATCGATGCGGAGAGAAACGAAGATTGCGATGACGAGAATCGCGATGACGCTCGCCAGACCGATGCCGAGATAGCGAAGAATCTTGAGGCTGCGCAGCCTGGAAAATATTGCCACGTGCTTACGACGGCGTGATGACAGCGAGCAGCGTGCCGGCGTCGACCGACTGCCCTTCCTCGACGAGCACCTCGGCGACCGTGCCATCGCGCAGCGCCCGCAACTCGTTCTCCATTTTCATCGCTTCGATGACCACGACGGGCTGGCGATGTACTACCCCGTCGCCCGGCTTAGCGAGAACCCGAACGACCTTGCCCGGCATTGGTGCGACGATGCGCTGAGGTCCTGAGTGGCCGTCGGCCGAGTCCCTGCCCCGGCCGAATCGGCGACGCGGGTTGATGACGACCGGCAGCGGCAGCGTCCGGATTCCGAAAACAAGCTGACCGGTTGCGACATCGCTACCGACTGAAATTTCCCGGCTGCGAGTCAGTCCGGGGTTCGAGTAAGGGGCGTCGTTGCCAGACGGGCTGTCTGCTTGCCCGCCAATCGATCCGTCATCAATCAACAACGACAACACATTGCTGCCGACCTGAACCGCATCGACGATCCACTCGCGATCGCCCACAGCCACGATAAACCGGCCGTCGCGAGGTGTGACGCGAACCTGGTGGAGTTTCCCGCTGACCTCGACTTCGTACTGCACGGTCAGCGAAGCCCCTCGTTGCGCGCGTGCGACTTCCAGCGTGTGCCGGGAGCGACGGCAACACCCGGCATAGCGGATGGCTGACGGGATCCGTTCATTCCGCGAGGAGCCAATGCCGCCTGCACTGCGGCCGCGACGACCGCTATCTCGTCCGTCGCTGCATCAGGCTCGGAGAACGGCTGACCGTTGCGGGCCTTGAGCACCTCGTCCAGGTACGTCGTGTGGAACCGGCCGTCTTGGAACTCGGGCTGGGCGAGCAGCCAGCTGAAGAACGGCACGGTCGACTTGATGCCGAGCAGGATGTACTCGCCGAGCGCACGCTGCATGCGGGCGACCGCAGACGGGCGGTCTTCAGCCCACGCGATGAGCTTCGAGACAATCGGGTCGTAGAAGATCGGTACTTCGAGGCCCTCGGTCGCGCCGCTATCCTCGCGGATGCCCGGACCTGACGGAACGCGGAGGTGTTCGATGCGGCCCGGCGACGGCAGGAAATTGTTGTCGGGGTCCTCGGCGTAGATGCGACATTCGATCGCGTGGCCCTGGGGCGTGAGCAACCGCGCCGGGTCGAGCGTCAGGCGTTCTCCACGGGCAATCTGGATCTGCCAGCGCACGAGATCGATGCCGGTCACCATCTCGGTGACAGGATGCTCGACCTGCAGGCGGGTGTTCATCTCCAGGAAATAGAACTTGCCCTGTTCATCGAGGAGGAACTCGATGGTCCCGGCGTTCGTGTATCCGGCGGCTTTCGCGACGGCGGCCGCAGCTGAGGTGATGGCCGCCCGCTGGTCCGGCGTGACGGCAAGCGACGGCGTTTCTTCAACGACCTTCTGGTGCCGGCGCTGAATGGAACACTCGCGTTCGACGAACGGCAGGACGGTCCCATGATGATCGGCGAGCAGCTGCACCTCGATGTGGCGCGGCCGCAGGATCTGGCGCTCGAGAAAGACCGATGGGTCGCCAAAGGCGGTGCCTGCTTCCGAACGCGCTGCCCGCACCGCGGACGCAAGGTCGACCTCGCCGGTGACGGTCCGCATTCCCTTGCCACCACCACCTGAAACGGCTTTGACAAGCAGCGGGTATCCGATTTCGGCGGCGATTCGGATCACCTCTTCGTCGGAAACGTCGGGGCCGATCGGCTCCACGGTACCGGGCACAACGGGGACGCCTGCTCGCATCGCGATTTCGCGAGCGGCCGTCTTGCTGCCCATCAAGGCAACTGCCTGAGGTGTCGGACCGATGAAGATCAGCCCGGCATCACGAACGGCCGCTGTGAAGTCTTCGTTCTCCGCAAGGAACCCGTAGCCGGGATGCACGCCGTCTGCTCCGCAGCGCTTCGCGACGTCGACAATCCGGTCGATGCGCAGGTAGCTCTCGAGCGGCGCGCTGGGGCCGATCAGGTACGCCTCGTCGGCGTAGCGAACGTGCAGCGCGGAGCGGTCGCATTCCGAATAGACCGCGACCGGCGAGATCTGCATCTCCCGACAGGCTCGTATGATCCGGACAGCGATCTCGCCGCGGTTTGCAATGAGAACTTTGCGCACGTGGACGGTGGTTACGACAGCTAATTATTGTAGCACTGGGACTTAGGGTTGAAGGCCGGCCAACGCGCGACAACTCGCGGCCGTCCTATCCTTCCCGCCTTTCCAGCCCTTCCCGCTGTTGTTCAGAGCGGAATGTTTCCGTGCTTCTTCGGAGGGTTGCGATCGCGCTTGTTCTCGAGATTGCGAAGCGCCGCGATCAGCTTTCGGCGGGTGTCCCGCGGACGGATGACTTCATCGATGAAACCGCGAGAGGCCGCAACGTAAGGGTTCGCGAACTTCTCACGGAATTCCGAGACCTTCTCTGCCCGTGCGGCAATCGCATCCGCTGCGGCGTCGAGTTCGCGCTTGTAGAGGATGTTGACCGCCCCTTCCGGTCCCATCACCGCGAGTTCGGCAGTCGGCCACGCGTAATTGAAGTCGGTCCGAATGTGCTTGCTGGCCATGACGCAGTAGGCGCCGCCGTAGGCCTTGCGTGTGATGACCGTCACCTTGGGAACGGTCGCCTCAGCGAATGCATACAGCAGTTTCGCCCCGTGCCGGATGATCCCGCCGTACTCCTGGACCGTTCCAGGCAGAAAACCGGGCACGTCCTCGAAGGTGACGAGCGGAATGTTGAACGCATCACAGAACCGGACGAAACGCGCACCCTTGACTGCCGCGTCGATATCGAGCGTTCCCGCAAGCACCGCCGGTTGGTTGGCGACGATGCCGACCGGACGTCCGTCGATGCGTGCAAAGCCGACCACGATGTTGCGGGCGTAGTGCTGGTGGACCTCGAGGAAATAGCCCTCGTCGACGACGAGGTGGATCAACTCGAGCATGTCGTACGGCTGATTGGGTGACGCCGGCACAATCGAATCGAGCGCCTCGATCTCGCGGTCCGGTTCGGTCTCCGGCGCATGCCTCGGCGCATCGTCGATGTTGTTCGAGGGAATGAACGAGAGCAGGTCGCGGACGAGTGCCAGGCACTCGCGATCGTCCTCGGCGGCAAAGTGCGCCACTCCGCTCGTCGCGTTGTGCGTCATGGCGCCGCCAAGCTGCTCCTTGCTGACGTCCTCGTGCGTGACGGTGCGGATCACGTCGGGCCCCGTCACGAACATGTAGCTGGTGTCCTTCACCATGACGGTGAAGTCGGTGATGGCAGGCGAGTACACGGCTCCGCCCGCGCATGGCCCCATGATCGCGGAAATCTGCGGGACGACGCCTGACGCGAGCGTGTTGCGAAGGAAGATGTCCGCATAACCCGCGAGCGACATCACGCCTTCCTGGATGCGGGCGCCGCCCGAGTCGTTCAACCCGACCACCGGCGAACCCAGCTTCATGGCCAGGTCCATGATCTTGACGATCTTCGCTGCGTTGGTTTCCGAGAGCGAGCCGCCGAAGACGGTGAAGTCCTGCGCGAAGGCGAACACCTGGCGGCCATCGACCAGGCCGTGACCAGCAACGACGCCGTCCCCGGGGACGAGCTGCTCGGCCATACCGAAATCGAGGCAGCGGTGCGTGACGAGCTTGTCGACCTCTTCGAACGTTCCGGGATCGAACAGCAGCTCTATGCGTTCGCGGGCGGTGAGCTTGCCGGCCTCGTGCTGGCGGCGCGTGCGTTCTTCACCGCCGCCGAGTTCGGCGCGGCGCTCGAGGTCGGCGAGTATCTGTCTCGGGTCCATCGTGTCTGCTGTTCGAGCCGGATCGTCGTCTGCCTGCGGCTTACTTGCCCGACGGGAACGCTTTGTCCCAGTCCTTGAGGAATTTCTCGAGGCCGCTGGTGGTCAGCGGATGGTTGAACAGCTGATCGATGACGGCAGCCGGGCACGTGCAGATGTCAGCGCCCAGCTTCGCCGCATCGATGACGTGAATCGGATTGCGGCAGCTGGCCACCAGCACCTCGGTCGTGAACTCGTAGTTGTCGTAGATCTGCACGATCTCGCGAATCAATTCCATCCCGGTCATCCCCACGTCATCGAGCCTGCCGACGAACGGACTGACGAAGGTGGCGCCAGCCTTCGCGGCCAGGAGCGCCTGCGCGGCGGAGAAGACGAGCGTGACGTTCACGGGGATACCTTCATCCGACAGCGTCTTGCACGCGCGGATGCCGTTCCTTGTCAGCGGCACCTTGACGACCATGTGCTCGTCGAGCGCGGCGATGTCATGGCCCTCGCGCATCATGCCGTCGAACTCGGTCGACACGACTTCGCCGCTGACCGGTCCTTTCACGATCTCGCAGATCTTCTTGAGTTTGGCCTTGTAGTCGCCCGGCTCCTTCGCCAGCAGCGACGGGTTCGTCGTCACGCCGTCGATGATGCCGATTTCGGCCAGCGTCTCGATCTCCTTGATGCTTCCCGTATCCACAAACAGCTTCATAAGTCCTGCTCTCGAAATTCCATCGCCGGATTCAGGGTGCGGAGGTCAGTGCGATTCGTTCCTGACCGGATTGCTGAGTTCGCCGACACCGTCGACACGAACGCTCACGACATCTCCCGCAACGATTGGACCAACGCCGGCTGGCGTGCCCGTCGAGATGATATCGCCGGGCTCGAGCGTCATCACGAACGTGATGTATTCGATCAGAAACTCGATCGGAAAGATCAGGTTGGTCGTGCTCGAGTGCTGCCGCCGTTCACCGTTCACGAACCCTTCGACCATGCGCGGACCGCGCGTCCCGCCGATCTCGATGCAGGGGCCGAGGGGTGCGAAGGTGTCGAAGCCTTTCGCGCGCGTGTACTGCGTCTCCTTGTTCTGGATGTCGCGCGCCGTGATGTCGTTCAGGCACGTCACGCCGAAGACGTAGTCCCACGCGTCGGCTGCCTTGACGCGATGCGCACGCCGGCCGATGACGATCGCGAGTTCGGCCTCGTAGTGGATTGTGCCCACGCCGGGCGGAATGAGGATGGCTCCACCGGGGTCCAGCAGCGAGCTTGGCGGCTTTGTGAACAGCAGCGGCTCCGGCGGGATGACCTTCTTCATCTCGGCCGCGTGGTCCTTGTAGTTCAGGCCCACGCAGACAAGCTTCGAAGGGACGACCGGCGCGTGCACGGTCACCGCACCAAGTCCGCCGTCGACGGCAGGTCCTGCGGTGTAGCCGTCGAAGATGGTCGCGCCTTCCTGGTTCGCGCGCCGGAGAACACCATCCTGTTCGAGAGCGAAGAAAAGTTCGCCCCCGCGTGATACTCGATAGAGTCGTTCCATTGGAAGCCCGCGAAATCTTACGTTACCTGGCCGTCTCGGCAATCGGATTCGATGGAACGCTCCGGTTGCCCAACTTGTCCACCGCCTGGACGGCATAGCTCGCGCGCGATCCCGACGGCACAGTGTCCCGGAAGTTGGTGTCTGGAATCGGCACGGGCGTGACCGGAGTGAACTCGGTCGCCGGTTCGATGGCGCGAAGCACGATGTACCCGGCGAGATCGGGTTCGCTATTCGCCGTCCAGATCAGGCTGATCGCTCCTTCCGAACCGACCCCCACCAGCCCCTGCGGCGGAGCGGGCGGAAAGGTGTCGTGCGGCGTCACGCAGGCGGCCGGTGATGCGGCGCCCTCAATCCTCACGTTCTCGACCGTTTCGACCGCACGGACCTCGTAGCATCGCTCCTTGTCCCACTCGATCGTACGGTCGACGAACAGCGGATCGCGAGCCGGCGTCGGAGTGAGTCCCGCACTCGAACCTGGCTGGTAGACGCTGTAGGCGAGGCCGGCTGGTTCGCCGGGAGCGCTGACGGGCGGCCACGTCACGGAAATCGTCTTCTCGTCGTAGGTGATGCGGGGCTGCGCCGGCGCAGGTGGCGGGCTGACCATCGGGAGGGCAATGCGGGGGGACAGCCCACCGCGGCGGCCACGCTTGTTGATGCCGACGGCAACATACGCGCGGTGCGATGCGGCGTCGGTGTCAGCTGAAAGGTCCTCGCTGAGATTGGCGACCTCGTTCTGATCGAGGCCCGGCCCCTTCGGCGCGGGCGTCTCCGGTTCGGGTTCGTCAGGATCTTTGGGTTTGTTGACGGCCACCGTCGCGACACGCGATCCGCGGCGCATCACTTCGTCGGAGGTCACGGGCGTAGCACTCGAGAGTGCATAGACATCCACGCGCGTGATGTCCGCCGGCGTGCTGCGATCGGTATTCGCGCCGGGGATCTTGAACGTGAAGTCGACTTTCGAGTCCCGCCTGACCACCGAAAAGTCGGCAGGCGGTGTTGGCAGCAGGTTGAGAGGCGGCAGCGGCGGGCCTTTTTTGCCGCACGCGGCGCCCGCGAGTCCCGCGAGCACCAGCGCGAGCAGGCTTCCTCGCAGGCGACGACGACCGATCACAGGATGTACCGGGCCAGGTCTTCGTTCTTGACGATGTCCGCGAGCATCCGCGACACGTAGGCCTCGTCGATGACCACGTCCTTGTTTTCGAGATCCGGCCCCTCGAACGAAATTTCGTCGAGCAGTTTTTCCATCACCGTGTGCAGCCGTCGCGCGCCGATGTTCTCGGTGCGCTCGTTCACGATCGTCGCGAAGTCGGCGATCTTGCTGATCGCATCATCCGTGAACGTCAGCTGAATGCCTTCCGTGCCCATCAAGGCCATGTACTGCTTGACGAGCGCGCTCCGCGGCTCGACGAGAATGCGGACGAATTCATCCTTGCCAAGCGCCTCGAGTTCGACGCGAATCGGGAATCGGCCCTGCAGTTCCGGAATGAGATCCGACGGCTTCGACACGTGGAATGCACCTGCGGCGATGAAGAGGATGTGATCGGTCCGGACCATGCCGTGCTTGGTGTTCACGGTCGTGCCTTCGACGATCGGCAGGATGTCGCGCTGCACGCCCTCGCGGCTGACCTCAGGTCCGTGCGAACCCTCGCGCCCGGCGATCTTGTCGATTTCGTCCACGAAGATGATGCCGGACTGCTCGACGCGTTCGATGGCCGCTCTCGCAACGCTGTCCATATCGATCAGCTTCTGCTCTTCTTCCTGCGCCAGGTACTCGAGCGCCTCGGGCACCTTCATTTTGCGTTTCTTGGAGCGCCCACCCTGGAAAAGCCCCTGCATCGTGTCGTTCAGATTGATGCCGACTTCCTCGACTGAGCCACCCGTGATGATCTCGAGCGACGGAAACGCCTTCTCGCGCACGTCGACCTCGACGATCCGGCCGTCGAGACGACCGTCGCGCAGCTGCTCGCGGAACCACTCGCGCGTGTGCGACGGCTGCTCGCGGGCACCGGCAGCCTCCTCACCCGGTGTGAGCGGACGGACCGGCGGCAGGAGCAGGTCGAGCAGACGCTCTTCGGCGTTCTGGCGCGCCTTGGTCTTCACCTCCTCGATACGCTCGGCGCGGATCATTTCCACACCGAGTTCGACCAGATCGCGCACCATCGATTCGACGTCGCGGCCCACGTAGCCGACCTCGGTGAATTTCGAGGCTTCGACCTTGATGAACGGCGATTGCGCGAGCCGCGCAAGCCGGCGCGCGATCTCGGTCTTACCGACTCCAGTCGGGCCGATCATGAGGATGTTCTTCGGCGCCACTTCTTCGGCCAGATCGGGTGACAGCTTCTGTCGCCGCATTCTGTTGCGCAGCGCGATCGCGACGGCCCGCTTGGCCGCCGCCTGCCCCACGACATACTTGTCGAGTTCCGCCACGATCTGGCGCGGCGTGAGCGACTCGGTCGCGGTCTGGGAGCTTTCCGGCAGCAGGATCGGCACGTCTTACAGCTCTTCGATCAGGATGTTGGTGTTGGTGTAGATGCAGATGTCGCCGGCGATCTGCATGGACTTTTCGGCGATGACCCGAGCGTCGAGCTCGGTGTTGGCCGCAAGGGCGCGTGCGGCGGACAACGCGTACGGGCCGCCCGATCCAATCGCGACGATCCCATCGTCGGGTTCGATGAGGTCGCCGGTGCCTGACAGCAGGAACGTCGCGTTCTTGTCGAGCACGATCAACATCGCCTCGAGGCGCCGCAGGATGCGATCGCTACGCCAATCTTTCGCCAGCTCCACGACGGAGCGTTCGAGGTTGCCGCGATACTGCTCGAGTTTCGACTCGAAGCGGGCGAACAGCGCGAACGAGTCAGCCGCCGAACCGGCAAAACCTGCCAGGATCCTGTCGTTGTAGAGCCGCCGGATCTTCCGTGCGCTCTGTTTCATCACGGTCTGGCCAAACGTCACCTGGCCATCGCCGGCGAGCACCGATTGCCCACGATGGCGAACGGCGAGGATGGTTGTGCTGTGGAACATCGCGATTTTCTGACTGTATCGGCCCGGCGATCAGGGTGTCAAGAAAACGGGACGACGGTTGAACTCGCGTAAGGACACCGTCGTGAAAGGGTCAGCCGGAGACTACGAAAGCCTCGCATTTCGGCCCGGCAGGTCTGGCAGAGCGGTTGCTCACATGAGAACTGGAGCAACTCCGATGACTGCGAAAACCCTCAATTCCGGCCGAACATGGCGCACGGCTCGCGTGATGAGCGGCGCTGCGGCGCTCGCGGCGCTGCTGCTGACCGTGGGCCCGGCAGCTGCCGGGACCCCTGGAAGCCGGAATGACG
>Ga0310810_10007848_pt1 | contig 12233 bp, 10 predicted proteins | sample NCmetagenome_FD_207641 | JGI IMG/M metagenome (GOLD analysis project Ga0310810, IMG submission 207641) | Soil microbial communities from experimental microcosm in Duke University, North Carolina, United States - NC | ecosystem: Engineered > Artificial ecosystem > Soil microcosm > Unclassified ... | reverse complement strand
TCACTGATGATCCTGCCCGTTCACGACCGACTTCGCGCGCACCTCGCGCGTCTGCTGACGACGCGCTATTCACTCGATCCCTCGGCACAGCCGACGCTCGCCCTCGAGTACCCGCCGAACCGGGACCTCGGCGATCTCGGTACGCCCGTCGCGTTCGAACTGGCGCGCCGTCTCCGCAAACCGCCGCGAGCGATCGCGCAGGAAATCGCCAGTGACTTCGGCACGCTCGAAGGCGTCGCGCGCGTTGCGGCGGCACCGAACGGTTATCTGAACTTCTTCCTCGAGCGCCCGACGTTCCTCCGCGAACGGCTGACCTCGTCCACACCGGCACGCCGACAAGACGAGGGCAAGGCCATAGTCGAGCATACGGCCATCAATCCGAACAAGGCGGCGCACATCGGTCACCTACGGAACGCAGCCCTCGGCGACACGCTGGTCCGCGTTCTGCGCTTCCGCGGCGTTCCGGTGGAAGTGCAGAACTACATCGACGATACCGGTGTGCAAGTGGCCGACGTCGTCGTCGGATTTCGACATCTTGCCGGTAAAACGCTCGACGAGATCCGTCAGATCGCCGATACCACGCGTTTCGACTATTACTGCTGGGATCTTTACGCCCGCGTGACCGAGTGGTACGACGAGGACAAGGAACGGCTGAAGATTCGGGCGAACACACTGCACGATATCGAGCACGGCGGCAACGAGAATGCCGAGATTGCCGGGTTCATCGCCGATCGCATCGTTCGTTGCCATCTGCGCACGATGGCACGCATGAACGTGGACTACGACCTGCTCACATGGGAGGGCGACATACTGCGCCTGAAGTTCTGGGCGCAGGCGTTTGAGGTGCTGAAGGGCAAGCACGCCGTGCACCTTCGAACCGAGGGTAAGTTGGCCGGGTGTTGGGTGATGCCTATTCAGGAAGACCTCGAGCAGTCAACTCCCAAGGCGCCAACTACCAACTCCCAACCACTCCCAACTACCAACTCCCAAGGGGACGAGGACGCGGAGGAACGGGAGAAGGTCATCGTCAGGTCGAACGGTGTGGTGACCTACGTCGGCAAGGACATCGCCTATCAGTTCTGGAAGCTCGGCCTGCTGGGCCGTGACTTCAATTACCGCGAATTTACGCAGCGACCGCAGGGACCACTGTGGGCGACGTCGAGTACCGATGGCGCCGCCAACCATCCGCCCTATGGCGGGGCATCCTACGTCTACAACGTGATCGACGTGCGGCAGTCGTATCTGCAGAAGCTCCTGAAGCAGGCGCTCATCGCCGTCGGGCATCCGGAGGGCGCACAGCGGTCGCACCATTTCTCGTACGAGATGGTGGCGCTGTCACACGCGACGGCGCGAGAGTTGGGATTCGCGCCGGCGCCGGACTCGGAGGACGCCAAACGGCCATTCGTCGAAGTCTCCGGACGCAAAGGGCTGGGTGTCAAAGCTGACGATCTGCTCGACACCGTGATCAAGAAGGCCGGCGAGGAAGTCGCGAAGCAGGTCGCGAAGCGGAACGAGGAGCTGGATAAGGCCGAGATTACGCGCACAGCGCAGGTCATCGGCATCGCCGCGGTCCGATATTTCCTGCTCAAGTTCTCCCGCGGCAAGGTGATTGCTTTCGATCTCGAGGAGGCCCTCAGCTTCCAAGGCGAAAGCGGGCCATACATCCAATACGCGATCGTCCGCATCAACAACATCTTTCGCAAGTTGCAGGAACGCGACGGGCTCGACGAAACGGCGCTCGTCGCGCCGCTGGCGACGACGCCGGCCGGCGAGTTGACTGGCGACAACGGAGATGACTTGTGGGCGCTCGTGTTGGAAGCGGCTCGTCTCGACGAAGTCGTCGAGCAGGTTGTGGACACGCTCGAATTCTCAGTGCTTGCCAAGTACGCGTTCGGGCTTGCACAGGGATTTAACGCGTTCTATAACCTGCAGCCCCCCAGTCGATCGTCGATACTCAACGAAGAACGCGACGATGTGCGCCGGTGGCGTGCCGCGGGGGTCATCTATGTGCGAAATCAGTTGACGCGAGCGTTGGATCTGATGGGAATCGCGGTTCCTGCGAGGATGTGAGCGTGCCTGTGATCGCTATCGCGCCGTGCAACAAGCCGCACGACTATGAGGCTGCCGTCGAGCGCGCTGGCGGCGAAGTCCTGCGTCTCGATCCTGCGGTGCACAAGCCGACCGACGTGATTGCGATGGCCGATGGACTGCTGCTGCCCGGTGGCGGAGACCTTCGGCCGTCGTTGTACGGCGAGGCTGCGCATCCCTCGTTCTCGGCCGCCGAGGCCGGACGCGACGACTACGAACTCGACCTTGCTCGCCGCGCCGTCGAGGCCAATCTCCCGCTCCTCGCGATCTGCCGAGGCGCGCAGGTACTCAACGTGGCATGCGGTGGATCGCTCGTGCAGCACATCCCCGATCAAGTCGGTACGCTGGTGAATCACGAGCAGCGTGAGACGCCGCACACGATCGCGCACGAAGTGTGGGTCACGAACGGAAGCCTGCTGGAGTCACTCATGCGCGAAACGCTCGAGGGCGACGCCTGTCCCGTGAACAGCCGTCATCATCAAGCACCGGCCGCGCTCGGCAAAGGGCTCGTCGCCAGCGCAACCGCTCCCGATGGGGTGATCGAAGCCATCGAGGATCCCTCGAAGCGTTTCTGCCTCGGCGTGCAGTGGCATCCGGAGAACTTCTATCGAACCGGCGAGTTCCGCGCGCTCTTCGAAGGACTGGTCAACGCCGCCAGCAGGACGACACGGTGACCGCAGCGAATCGTTTGCGAGAACTCCTCCGCCGACCGGGCATCCTCGTGATGCCGGGATGTCACGACGCGATGTCGGCGCGCCTCATCGAGGAGGCCGGCTTCGACATCGGCTTCATGAGCGGATTCGCGGTATCGGCCTCGCGGCTCGGCATGCCTGATACCGGCCTCATCTCCTACGGCGAGATGGTCGAGCAGGGTCGCAACATCTGCAAGGCGGTCTCGATCCCGATGATCGGCGACGGCGACACCGGATTCGGCAGCGCGCAAAATATCAAACGCACGGTCGACGGCTACGCGAGCGCGGGATTTGCCTGCATCATGCTCGAAGATCAGGTCGCGCCAAAGCGCTGCGGCCACACCGAAGGCAAGTCAGTCGTCGGTCGCGACGAGGCGCTGATGCGAATCCGCGCGGCCGTCGATGCGCGCAACGCCGGCAGCGACATTCTGATCATGGCTCGTACTGACGCACGTGCATGCGTCAGCCTGGACGAAGCCATCGCGCGCTGTGAGGCGTTCCGTGAGATCGGCGCCGATATCAGCTTCCTCGAGGCACCGGTTTCCGAGGACGAGATGCGGCGCTACTGCACCGAAGTGCCAGGACCGAAGATGGCGAACCTGATCGAGGGCGGCAAAACGCCGCTGCTCTCCCCTGCGCAACTCGAAACGATCGGCTACACCATCGCGGTCTATCCGCTGACGATGCTGAACGTCTCAATTCGGGCCATGCGCGACGCGCTCGGTCAACTCAAGTCCGGTCAACGCGCGTCAGCGGCGATGGACTTCGAGGCGCTGAAGTCGGCCGTCGGTTTCCCGGCCTATTACGCGGAAGAAGCGCGGTATCGCACCTAGGTGCCATTCACACTTCTCAGTTCTCTCTTCTCGGTTCGTGTTCAGTTTCAGGTTCGGTTCGAGGTTCCATGTTGTTTGTTCGGCGCCGCGAGCGGCGCTGTTGAGCAGCGTGAGCCCGAAATGTTTCCCCTCCAGCCCGTAGCCCTTGACTTGTCCTAATCTACTAGTACAATAGACCTGCGATGGCCGATTGGGACTGGGCTCGCAGCGTCAACTCCAAGGATCCGACGCCGCTGCACGCGCAGCTCGAACGCAGTATTCGCGTCGCCATCGGATCACGTCGTCTCAAGCCCGGCGATCAGCTCCCAACGGTTCGGGAGCTTGCCGTCGCCCTTCGTATCAATGCCAACACCGTCGCGCGCGTCTACACCCATCTCGAACGATCGGGCGCCCTCGAGACACGCCGCGGTGTCGGCACGTTCGTCGTGGACGCACCAGACCCCACCCACAATCAGGCCGCGCGCGAAGCCGAACTCCGCGCCATCGTGACACGCGCGCTGGCCGACGCCTCCGCCCACGGGTTCACGGCAGCGGACCTCCGCCGTGAAATCCAGGCGATTATCAAAGGAGCATCGTCGTGATCCTCAACGTCGTATCCGTTCTGGTCTTCATCCTGATCGCCGGAACAGGCGTCGTGCTGACGACCGCCACCGGTTCCCCAGTGTGGGTCGCGAGTGCGGCGATCATCGGCGTGCTCGCGGCTCTCTCCCCTCGCGTCGCGCAGCAGTGGGAGCGTGCCGTCGTCCTCAGACTGGGTCGCTTCATCGGTCTGCAGGGTCCCGGGCTCTTCTGGATCGTGCCGTTCATCGACGTAGTCGCCAGGTCCATCGACCAGCGCATGATTACAACCGCGTTCGCCGCCGAACAGACGCTGACCTCGGACACCGTGCCGGTGAATGTCGATGCGGTGCTCTTCTGGGTGGTTCACGATCCCGAGAAGGCGGCGCTCGAGGTGCAGAACTACCCCGCCGCCGTCAGCTGGGCGGCGCAGACCGGACTTCGCGACATCATCGGCCGGACGTCGCTCGCCGATCTGCTTCGCGGGCGAGAAAAGATCGAGCAGGAGCTGCAACTGCTCATCGATCAGCGGTCGACCCCGTGGGGGATCACGGTACAGGCCGTCGAGATGCGCGACATCGTCATTCCCAGCTCGCTGCAGGACGCGATGTCGCGCGAAGCGCAGGCCTCGCGCGAGAAGCAGGCGCGGATCATCCTTGGCGAAGCTGAGGTCGAGATCGCGAAATCGTTCGAGACGGCGGCGAAGGCGTATCAGAACAACCCGACGGCTCTCCATCTGCGCGCGATGAACATGCTCTATGAGGGCCTGAAGGAGAAGGGTGCACTAATGCTCATCCCGAGCTCGGCGGTCGAGTCGATGGGCCTGGGCGGCATGATGGGCGCAGCGGCCTTGCAGCAGGTCCAGCTCACGAACAAGGCCGAGCTGAAATGAAATCGACGATCGTTTCAGGAGCAGCTCGGGTTGAAGCTGGAATCGACGCGCGGCCCGATCGACGTGCTCGTCATCGATCAGGCCGAGCGTCCGACGGCGAATTGATTACTTCTCAGGCCGTTCGTCTGGCGCACCCGTGCCTGACGATCCGACGAACAGCTTCTTGCCGTCCGGGAACGTAATATCGCGGCCGTTCGCGCGGTTCGCACCATCCTTCGCCTGGAATCCTTCAACGAGGATCTCGGTGCCCTCCGGCAGAGAATTCTTTGTCCAGCCGCGGCGGAGTAACGCGTTCGGCGCGCCGCCTTCGATCATCCAGCGCTCGACCTTGCCGGTGACGGGATCCTTCACATCCATATGGATCCAGGAGTGTGGGTTGATCCATTCCATCTTGACGACGGTGCCCCGCAGCTTCACAGGTTTCTTGGCGTCGAACTCTGCCGCGAAGGAGTGATGTGCCAGCGCCGGCGTGACGGCGATCGCAAGCATGAGAGCAACACCCGCGGCGATACTGACGACCTTGGTGACCATCGATTTCATCTCCTGCACATCGGTCAAACACGAAGACCGACACTTAGTTTACGACCTCGACTACGCGGATATTTCTTAAGATTCGATTAACTCAGCGAGTGAAGACGGTCACCGTCTCGACGTGCGCCGTATTGGGAAAAAGATCGAGTGCTGTGACAGGACCGAGCTCGTAGCCGCTGTCGAGCAAGGCGCGAGTATCGCGAGCGAGTGTCGCGACATCACAGGAGACATACACCAGTCGGGCAGGCTTGAACGCGAGAATTCCCGCAACCGCATCGCGCGAGAGACCCGTTCTCGGTGGATCAACAATCACGGTCTCCGCAGTCGCGGGTCGACGACGTGCGAGAAAGTCCTCGACGCTGGTTCGCACGACGCGCACGCGATCACGAACCGGTTCGGAGTTCATCTGCAGGTCGGCACCGCTGACGGGGTCGCCTTCGACGAGCGTCACGCGATCAGCGCCGGCAGCAGCCAGAGCCAACCCGAATAATCCCCCACCCGCATACAGATCGATGACCGGTCCTGACGGCACGAGCGTCATCACGTGCTGCACCAGCGCGCCAATCAGAAAACGATTGCCCTGGAAGAACGCGCGAACGTGTCGAGTCAACCGCAGCGCTGGCAACTCATCACGAATCTGAAGCACGTCGGTCACGCGCGGCGTGCCGGCCAGCGTTTCCGCGAATGGCGAGTCCGACGTCTGCGCAGTGAGACCGACCAGTCCGGTGGCAAGCGCGGAATAGTTCGCGGCGTTCACACCTTCGCGCAGGTCCAGGTGACATGCCCGCTCGTCGCCAGAGATGTTCTCCGCCACCTCGACACCGACGACTCCAGCCGCACCGGCGGCGCGGATTATTTCCCCAGCGGCCCCAATCCATTCGCCGGTTGCATCCAGCAACTGTCCTGTCTGGACCGCGTCGCACAGGTCATGACTCTCTTCGCGATAAAACCCCAGCCTCCCATTGACCACATGCAATCGGACACGCATGCGATAGCCTCGCTCGGGCGATCCGATGACATCAGGATCCCGTTCGAGGGCGACCCGCCCGATTCGTACAAATGCATCGCGGATGATTTCGCCCTTGAGCCGACGCTGCCGCTGGTAGGCGATGTGAGCGAGCACATTGCCGCCGCATCGTGGATCGGCGGCAACGGTGCGGCGATCGGGTGACGCGGACAGCACGTCGATCGTTGTCGCGAAGGCGACGCTCTTCGTCGTGCGATCGACTCGGGCGGTGACGCGTTCACCGGGCACCGCCCCCCACACGAGCACGACCTGGCCGTGATGCCGGGCGAGCATGCGTCCGCCGGCAGCCGGCTTTTCAATGTCGAGTGTGAGAACCGACCCGGTGTGAATCATTCGAACGCGATCGTCGGAAGCTTGCGACGCTCGCGGAGAAGTCTATCGACAGCCGAGCGCCGTGACTGCTCGTAGGTCTCGGGCGCCATGCGTCCGCGAAACGGCGCCAGGTCCTCGTCGGCCTCCGTGCTGAGCGATTCCATCGTGTCCGCATCGCACTGGGCATGCACAGCGTCGAGCAGCTGTTTGTCGAGGACGCGCAGTCGCTCGATGAGCATCTGCCGGGCCTCGCCGCGAATGGACTTCGCGCCCGTTCGGGCGACGTCGATCTCGTGGACGATCGCATCGAGGGTCGCATCGAGAGAGCGATCCTGCCCTGCTCGTAGTGCTGTTAACCGTGCGACCACACGCTCGAGATGCGCCGGCAGGGATTCATGACGGCGTGCTTCTGGCGAGGACGACGCATCCGTCGGCACTCCACTGTCACTCGCTGTGATGCCGAGTGCGCGGCGCCACTCATCGAAGACGTCCATCACATCCGCTTCGCAAAACTCAATCCGGATCGGCCGTCGACGTGGACCTTTGGCGTAATAGCGTTCGAAGTACCGATCGATGCCGCGGGTCGCGACAGTCAAGGGAACACCCTTGATCGCCCAGCCGCACACCTGCTCGAACGCAGGTCCGACGATGCGAATGAGGTGACCGTCGTTCTTGCGGCACAGATGCGCCTCGACCTGTCGGCAGTAATCCTCTACGGCAGCCACCGCACCTCTCCAGAGATCACCCGTGCGCGGGCGGTGCCGTCACGTACCAGAAGCGCGCCAGTCTCGTCGATGTCTTCCGCGACGCCGTGACGCGTGACGCCTGCAACGTCCCATTCCACCCGGCGCCCCAACGTCGAGACGGCTCGATCGCGCCATCGCGCGATCACCGCCGCGCTCGCGCGTGACTGCAGATCGCGGTAACGCACGTGCAGCGCAGCCAGGCACTCGACGAGCAACAGCCCGCGATCGATCGGTCGTCCGAGCTCAGACTCGATTGATGTCGCGCGCGCCGCGACATCAGGAGGATAGGCGGCCGGCATCAGATTGATGCCGCAGCCGAGCACGACGTGCTGCACGCCGGATTTCGACGTCCCCGCTTCAGCGAGAATGCCAGCCAGCTTGCGTCCGCCGACGTACACGTCATTCGGCCATTTGAGCTGCGGCTGAAGACCGGTGGCCGCCTGAATACCGTCGGCGAACGCCACGCCGGCGGCGATGGTCAGCAAGCTCACCGCATGCGCCGCGGGCCGCATGAGGATAGACATGTAGAGACCGGCGCCGGGAGGTGAAGCCCAGATCCGACCGTGCCGACCGCGGCCGGCCGATTGCGCGTCCGCAATGACGACAGATCCCTCCGGCTCGCCGCGATCGGCGAGTGTGGCGACGACATCGTTGGTCGAGCTCACCTCCGCGTACCAGAGCACGTGCCGCGAAAAGAGCCCGGCGCGATCGCCAGCCACGGCCAGCGCAGTCGCCAGATCGTCAGGCAAGACCATGGTTCAGATTCCGATCTCGAGACTGAGGTCGGCGGCGGGAGCTGAATGCGTCAACGCGCCAATCGACACGAAGTCGGCGCCGGTCTCAGCCAATTCCGGCATGCGGGCCAATGTGACGCCACCCGAGATCTCGGTCTTCGCACGTCCGCGACATTGCCGCACCGCTTCGATGATGTCCGGCGTCGAGAGATTGTCGAGCAGGATGATGTCGGCACCCGCTTGGAGTGCGTCAACGACTTCGCTCGGGCTCTGCGCCTCGACTTCGATCGGCAGACCTGGATTCGATGCACGCATACGCTCGACTGCGGCACACACACCACCGGCGAGTCGTACGTGATTGTCCTTGATCAACACGCCATCGGCGAGCCCGAATCGATGATTCACGCCACCGCCAGCTCGAACCGCGTACTTCTCCAGCGTACGCATCAAGGGTGTCGTCTTGCGCGTATCGAGGACCGTGATTCGACCAGCGGCCGCATCGACGAACTGACGCGTGAGCGTCGCGATGCCAGTCATGCGCTGCAGAAAATTGAGAGCCACGCGTTCCGCGGTCAGCAGCGCTGCGACACGTCCGTCGATGTGAGCGACCTCAGCACCTGGCTCGCATAGCGTGCCATCCGTATGACGGATGCGGATGTCCACCCCGGCATCGAGTTGCCGGAACGCTTCCGCGGCCACATCGAGCCCAGCGATGACGCAATGCGATTTGGCGAGCAACACGGCGCGCGCCCGTCGAGCGCCGTCAACGGTCGACGCGGTGGTGATGTCGCCCGAGCCGATGTCCTCGGCCAGTGCACGCGCCACGAGATCGCGATACGACTCGGGGGCGAGTGGTTCGAAGGACCTCGCTGTCACGCCTGTGGTTCAGACGGAGGCGCCTCTTCGATGAAGGTCAGCACGGGCGCACTCACATCGCTAAACGTGAATTCCCTGACGTGAGCGGCCGCCATGAAGTCCTTCGCGGCCGGCATCATGATCTCGAAGGGTTTCGGGAAGACGACGTTCACCGGTACTTTGATCGACTTCTTCTGCAGCGCCTTCTCGCGTCTGACGCTGCCCAAAGCCTCGCGTGCCGCGTCGAAGATGGGCAGGGCCGATGCATCCACGCCGTCGATCGGTGCCACGACTTCTTCCGGCGTGGGCCAACTCGCCCGATGCACCGAGCCTCGTTGCCACCATGACCACACCTCTTCGGTGACGAATGGCAGGAACGGTGCGAAGAGGCGCAACAATGTCGAGAGCGCGACGAGCATGGCGCTGTTCGCCGACGCCGCGCCTTCCTGCGTGAAGTCGCCGTAGCGTCGTGACTTCACCAACTCGAGATAGTCGTCACAGAAGCCCCAGAAGAATGTCTCAGTGGTCGCCAGGACTGAGGCGTAGTCGTAGCGCTCGAGACTCTCAGTGGAACTCTGAACGAGATAGGCCAGATTCGTCAGCATGCCGCGATCGAGCGGTTCTGTGATCGGCCCCCGTGGTTCGGCCTGCATGAGCGCGAACTTCGCGGCGTTCAGCAACTTGATTGCCAGGCGACGGCCGACCTTCATCTGCTGCGCATCGAACGCCGTATCCGTCCCGGGACGGCCGCTCGCCGACCAGTAACGGACACCATCGGAGCCGTGCTCCTCGAGCAGCGCCATCGGCGTGACGACGTTGCCCTTGGACTTCGACATCTTCTTGCGATCGGGATCGAGCACCCAGCCTGACAGCGCCGCATGGCGCCACGGCAGCGAGTCGTGCTCGAGATGCGCGCGCAACACGGTGTCGAAGAGCCACGTGCGGATGATGTCGTGCGCCTGCGGACGCAGATCCATCGGGAACACGCGCGCGAAGAGTGCGGGATCATCGAGCCAGCCCGACACGATCTGCGGCGTCAGCGATGACGTCGCCCACGTGTCCATGATGTCCGGGTCGCCGATGAAGCCGCCGGGCTGATTGCGTTGGTCGGCGGTATACCCATCCGGCACATCGGTGGACGGATCGATCGGCAGCCGTGCTTCGTCCGCGACGATGCGATGCTCATAGTCCACGCTGCCATCAGCACGTACCGGATACCAGACCGGGAACGGCACGCCAAAGAACCGCTGACGGCTGATGCACCAGTCGCCGGCAAGACCGTTCACCCAGTTCTCGTAGCGAACCCGCATGTACTCCGGATGCCACTGCAGTTCGTTGCCCCTCGCCAGCAGCGCCTTCCGGTACTCCATCGTCTTGATGAACCACTGGCGGCTGGTCACGATCTCGAGCGGGCGGTCGCCCTTCTCGTAGAACTTGACCGGGTGCGTAATCGGGCGAGGCTCGCCGATCATGTCGCCAGACTCGCGCAGCATCTCGACAACGCGCGCGCGCGCCTTGGAAGACGACAGATTCGTGAGCTGATCGTAGGCCTGCTGGGCGCGGCCGGCGTCGCGACTCTCCCACCCGCTCGCCCCCCAGGTGACGGCACGGAACGCGCCGTTCGGCATGATCACCGCGCGAACCGGCAGCGACAGCTCGCGCCACCACGTGACGTCGGTGAGATCGCCGAACGTGCAGATCATCGCAATGCCGCTGCCCTTCTCGGGATCGGCTAATGCGTGCGCCTTCACCGGTACCGGCACGTTGAAGAGCGGCGTCAGCACTTCAGAGCCGAAGAGCGGCTTGTAGCGCTCGTCATCTGGATGCGCGACCAGGGCCACACAGGCCGGAATCAGCTCGGGGCGCGTCGTCTCAATCTCCACGTAGCCAGAGCCCGGTTTCGCGAAGCGGATGCGGTGATAGGCGCCAGGCTGTTCGCGATCCTCGAGCTCGGCCTGCGCGACGGCGGTTCGGAAGTCGACATCCCACAGCGTCGGCGCTTCGAGCTGATACGCGACGCCCTTCTTCAGCAGTCGCAAGAATCCGATCTGCGACACTTTTTGTGAACGGCGATCAATGGTCGCGTAGGTGCGCGACCATTCCACCGAGAGGCCCAGCGTTCGCCACAAGTGCTCGAACGCTTTCTCGTCTTCTGCGGTCAGCCGTGCACACAGCTCGATGAAGTTCGGTCGCGAAACGGAGATCGGCTGTTTGCCAGGCTTGTCCGGTGGAACAAGATTCGGGTCGTAGGGCAGCGATGGATCGCAGCGCACGCCGTAGTAGTTCTGCACGCGGCGCTCGGTTGGCAGGCCGTTGTCGTCCCAGCCCATCGGATAGAGCACGGCCTTGCCGCGCATGCGCTGATATCGCGCGATGACATCGGTGTGCGTGTACGAGAACACGTGGCCGACGTGTAAAGAGCCGCTGACCGTGGGCGGCGGCGTATCGATCGAATAGATCTGATCGCGCGGACGATCACCGGGCTCGAAACGATACGTGCCGTCCGCTTCCCACTTCGCGGTCCACTTCGCCTCGAGGCCTTCTAGTGCGGGCTTCTCTGGAAGGGTAATCTGCAATCGGTCCATTTGATGATTTTGTGATCTTTGATTATCGATTGAATTGCTGATCTTCGACTGTTGATTGGCGATTACCAGGTGCTCTCAATCACCGATCAACAATCACCCATCAACAAGTAATCACCAATCAAAGGTCACCAATCACAAATGGCGGGTCAACGCTTTGCGTTGACCGCGCCCTTGATGCGCGCGATTTCCTCTCGAATGAGACGTTCGGCGACCTCACCAACAACCTGTCGGACCAGCTCACGAGCCGCATTCGGCGAAAGACGCTCGAGTACGCGGCGCGTCACCTCGTCAACGAGTTCATCAGTGATCGCGACGGGCGCGGTCGGTGCCGTCGCCTGCGCTCGCACAGCGGGTCTCTGCTCGCCCTGCTCCATCGCCAA
>Ga0310810_10007847_pt1 | contig 12234 bp, 7 predicted proteins | sample NCmetagenome_FD_207641 | JGI IMG/M metagenome (GOLD analysis project Ga0310810, IMG submission 207641) | Soil microbial communities from experimental microcosm in Duke University, North Carolina, United States - NC | ecosystem: Engineered > Artificial ecosystem > Soil microcosm > Unclassified ... | reverse complement strand
GCAGGTCACGTCGGGTCAATTCCATGGTGTTGGCTCCTCCTCGGGTTCGATGGACTTCAGGGATCCAGCGGGACTCCGCGCCGGACGTCGCGGGCCGCTCGCGGTGCGCCATTCTATCGGGGCCTCCCCCGCCCGTCAAGCCACGCGCCCCCACGTCGCCGGAGGCGTCGGGCCCGAGGTACCTAACGCAGCCGGAAGAGCCGCAGCGGCGTCTCCACGTTCTTCAACTCCCGCACGCCCAGGTCCTCGACGGTCAGGTCCGGTCCCAGCCGCACCCGGGTGGGCTCGCTGATGACGATCTCGCCGTCGCCCGCCTGGGCGGACAGCCGCGCCGCGATGTTGGTGGTCATGCCGGAGGCGGTACATGCCGGAGGCGGTATAGGTCCAGCGGGTCCCGGCGCTGCCCTCGATCTTGGTCGCGCCGAGCAGGGCGGGGCCGGTGTTGACCCCTACGTGCATGGCCACCGGATCGAAGCGGTCGGCCAGCTCGACATCGAGCGCGCGAGCGAGCGCATGGCCTGGACGTAGTCGGAGCGCTCGCGGAAGAACGTGCGGTCCACCGCCCGGCGCACCCGCTCGCGCAGCGGGTTGAAGAGCAGCGCGACCAGGAACATGAAGGCGGCCGAGAACCACGGGGCCCGGGTGAGGTCGGCCTGGGCCAGCAGCGCGTTGGCGCCCGCCAGCAGTAGCGCGTAGGCGCCGGTGATGAGGCCGGCCAGCCCGGTGTAGATGACCGAGCGGCGGATGACCACCGTCGCGTCGAAGAGCCGGTAGCGCACGGTGGCGTAGCCGATGGCGGCCGGATAGAGCAGCATCAGGGCCGAGCCCACCTGCGGATCGACCGGGGAGGCGTAGAGATGCTGGAGCGGCCAGAGCATGAGGCAGAGCCAACCCCCGAGGCCCATGGCGATGCCGAGCAGGAGCACGGTCGTCTGCTGGTCGATGAGCGGGGAGGCGGCCCGCCGCTTGGTATCGAGCAGCGCGCCGATCTTGATCGGGAACGAGAGCGCGCTCAGCAGCGACAGCACCGCGGCGGACGCGGGGTAGATCCAGCCGTCCACCAGCAGCGCGGGGGCTCGCTACACGATCAGCAGGTAGGCCAGCGCGCCGGCCGCCCCCAGCAGGGCGGCGAGACGGTAGAGCCGGGGGATCACCCGGTGGCGCTCGAGCCACCGCGCCCGCGCCGGGTTCGCCGGGTACGTCAGGAAGAACACCCAGCCGTGGATCGACAGGAGCGGCGCGATCAGGCCGACCACCGTCGCGGCCGTCGGGCGGGCGCCCAGCACCGCCGCCGGGACCGCCACGTTCGAGACGGCCCAGAGACACATGTAGGTGAGGAAGCGACGGTTCGGCGCCGCGGCCGGGTTCTGGGCGTAGACCAGCGCGCCCGCTCCCAGCATGAGCGCGGAGACGAGCACGTAGGTCCCGAAGTGGTCGACGAGCCCGCTCCAGCCGAGCCGTCGCGGCGCGAGCTCCACCGTGAGGCGCCGGCCCGCGCGCTCGAGGTCGTAGCGCACGGGGCCGGTGGCGTCCCGCACGCGCCCGGCCAGGGTGAGCGGGGACGCGCCGTCGACCGCGACCAGCCGATCACCCGCGCGCAGGCCGGCGGCCCGGGCGTCGCGGTCGGCGGGGAAGAGGCGGAAGTCGGGAGCGGCGCAGAACCCCGGCGTCCAGGGCCAGGCCGGCCACGAGGCCCCCCAGCACCGCGAGGCTCGCCGCGACGACGAGCGAGAAGCGGAGGTCCCAGCGCGCCATGCTCTCGCGCCCGATCATACACGCTATACTTCCGCCCCGTGAGCGGCCTCAGCGCAGTCTTCCGGCCTCGCGCCATCGCGGTGGTGGGTGCCTCCGACGATCCGGTCAAGATCGGCGGGCGACCGCTCGCGTTCCTGCTGCGCCACGGCTATGCGGGGCCCGTCTACCCGGTGAATCCGTCCCGCGCCACCGTGCAGGGCCTCCCCGCCTTTCCGTCGCTGGCCGCGATTCCGGGTGAGGTCGATCTCGCGGTGGTCGTGGTGCCGGCCGAGCGCGTGCTCGAGTCGCTCGAGGCCGCCGCGGCCAAGGGCATCCGGGCCGCTATCGTGTTCAGCAGCGGCTTCGCCGAGGTGGGTGAGACCGGGCGGGCGGCCCAGGCGCGGCTCCGCGCCCTGGCCGAGCGCACCGGGCTTCGCATCATCGGCCCCAACTGCCAGGGCTTCGCCCACCTGCCCTCGCGCCTGGTGGCCACGTTCGCGTCGCCCTTCCTCGACACCGGGCTCGCGACCGGGCCGATCGCGATGGTGAGCCAGAGCGGGGCCATGGCCGGGATGATCTACGAGATGGCCCGCGCGGCCGGCCTCGGCCTCAACTACTGGGTGAGCACCGGCAACGAGGCCGACGTGCAGGCCGCCGAGATCCTCGGTGAGGTGGTGGAGGATCCCGAGACCCGCGTGGCGTGCACGTACCTCGAGGACGTCAAGGACGCGGGGCGTCTCCGCGAAGCGCTCGCGCGCGCCCACCGCCGCGGGGTGCCGGTGTTCGTGCTGAAGTCGGGGCGCAGCGCGGTGGGGCGGCGCGCGGCGGCGTCCCACACCGGCGCCCTCGCCGGCGAGGACGCGGTCTACGACGCGGTGTTCGCGGACTGGGGCGCCATCCGCTGCGCCGATCCGGCCGAGCTGCTGGCCCTGCCCCAGGCCTTCCTGCGCTACGGGGCCGCGGGCACGCGGGTGGCGATCCTGTCCAACTCCGGGGGGCTCGGCGTCCTGTCGGTCGACCTGTGCGTGGACCTGGGCCTGGTGGCCGCCGAGTTCACGGCCGAGACGACCGCGGCGCTGCGTGCGTCGCTGCCCGACTTCGCCGCGGCGGCCAACCCCGTCGATCTCACCGCGCAGATGCTCACCGATCCCGGCATGCTCGCCCGCGTGCTGCCCGCCCTCGAGGCCGACCCGGGCGTGGACGCGATCGTCTTCCAGATCGCGCTGCTGGGATCGGCCACCGACCTGGGCCGTCTCGTGCTCGACGTGGCCGCGATCGCCCGGCGCTCGCCCAAGGTGGTGGCGGTGAGCTGCCCCCAGCGCCCGGTGGTCGACGCCTTCCGGGCCGCCGACGTCCTGGCGTTCGAGGACGGCAGCGTGGCGCTCCGCTCGCTGGCCTGCCTGGCGCGCGCCACCGCGAGGCGCCCGCGCTGGCTCGCGCGCGCGGCAGAGGCGCCGCCGGCCCCGCCCGCGCCGCCGCCCCTGCCGGCGGGCCGGACCGCCGGCCAGTTCCTCAACGAGTGGGAGAGCCAGCGCCTGCTTGCGCCCTACGGCCTGCCGCTGGTGGACACCGTGTTCGTCACCGCCGCCGCCGCCGCGCCCGACGCGGCCGACCAGGTGGGCTATCCGGTCGTGGTGAAGATCTGCTCGAGCGCCCTGCCGCACAAGTCCGACGTGGGCGGGGTCGTGCTCGGGGTGCCCGACCGGGCAGCGGTCGCGGAGGCCTGCCGGCGCGTGGAGGCCGACGTCCGCGCGCGCGCGCCCGGCGTCCCGGTGGAGGGCTTCGTGATCCAGCGCCAGGCCCGCGGCGCGCTCGAGCTGGCGCTCGGGGTGAAGATCGATCCGGTGTTCGGCCCGGTGGTCCTGGTGGGCTCGGGCGGCGTGCTCATCGAGGTGCTGCGCGACTTCCGGCTGCTGCTGCCCCCGATCGACGCGGCCGCGGCCCAGGAGGCGCTCCGCGCGCTGCGGATCGGCGCGCTGTGGGACGGCGTGCGCGGCAGCGCGCCGCTCGACCTGCCCGCCGCCGTCGCCCTGCTGGAGCGTCTGGGCGAGGCGGCGCGCGGGCTCGGTCCCACCGTCAGTGAGATCGACCTGAACCCGGTGCTGGTGGGTCGGCGCGGCGAGGGCGTGACCGTCCTCGACGCGCTCGTGAAACTCTAGCCGTCAGGCGAGGACCGCCGCGCCCGCCGCCGCGCACTCCTGATCTTGCTCGCCCGTGCCGCCGCCGCAGCCGATCGCGCCGATCACGCGGCCGCCCGCCACGATCGGCACCGCGCCGTGGCTCGCCAGGATCTGGCCCGGGATCGCGCTGCCCACGTGCGCCCAGAAGGCGCCGCCCTTCTGCACCCGCTCGGCCAGCTCCGCGGTCGACATGCGGAAGTTGGCCGCGGCCATCGCCTTGGCCCGCGAGGTCTCGGGCGTGAAGAAACCGGTCCCGTCGCCGCGGGCGCACAGCACGAGACGCCCCGCCTCGTCCACCACCGTCACCGTCATCGGCGTGCCGAGGGCCCGGGCCTTCTCCCGCGCGGCGCGCGCCGCGCGCTCCGCCATCTCCAGCGTCAGCTCGATCATCTCCGTCGCCTTTCACGCATCCGTGATCTGGGATCCCGCGACCGCGCCAGCATCTAATCCCGTCGGTTCCGGCCTGTCAACGCCCCGCGAGACCGTCGGGGCGACCTCGAGACACGAATCGGGCGGCGGGTGACAATTCACGCGGCCCACGACTATAGGTAGGGGCCCGAAGAGCCGGCCTGTCGCAGGGAAAGTGCTTGAAACAGCGTCGCTCCATACCCTATGCTCGGGCGTGATGCGCTCTGGCACCTGCCTTGCTCCCTTGGTGCCCCGGCCGCGTCGGCCTCGATCGGGGCTCGTGAGCCACACCAATCGGCATGATGGGGGGAGAGAGACGGTGCGCTTCGGACTCGGCATGCGGCAGGCAGTCCTGGTGATGGCGGTGCTGGGCCTGGCCCTCGGGGGCTGCGGGACGCTCTCAGGCGGGCTCAAGAGCGAGTCGCTGCTCGCGGCCACCAGCGCGCCGACCGACGCGATCGATCCCGCCAATCCCGTCGCGGCCGCCCTCGCGCCCGAGCAGCAGCCCACCGGCGCGGTGACCGAGCCCCACGCGGGTGAGCAGGTGCTGGCGGCCAGCGTGGCGTTCTCCCCCGCCTCGTTCGAGCGGATCGTCGCCGACCGGCAGCCGTCGTTCATGGTCGCGTCGATCGGTCCGCTGCTGGTGAGCCAGGCGGCGGGGCCGATGCTGGCCCAGGCCCGCGCGGCCGATCCGGTGGTGCCGTCCGACGGCGTCCTCGAGGAGTACGACCCGTGGGAGCCGTTCAACGAGAAGATGTTCTCGTTCAACTACAACATGGACAAGTACGTGCTGAAGCCGGTCGCCAAGGGCTACAACTTCGTCATGCCCGACCGGCTACAACAGATGATCGACAGCGGGTTCGACAATCTCCTGGTGGTCCAGCGGGTGGTCAACAACCTGCTCCAGTGGCGGCCCAAGGGCGCGGGCGCCGAGGTCGGGCGCTTCCTGATCAACAGCACGCTGGGAATCGGCGGGCTCTTCGACATCGCCAAGCAGGAGTTCGGGCTGCAGAAGACCCGGGCCGACTTCGGGCAGACCCTCGGCATCTGGGGCCTCGGCCCCGGCCCCTTCCTGGTGCTGCCGCTCCTGCCTCCTCTCACGGTGCGTGACGGCATCGGAACCGCGGTGGACGGCGCCATGGACCCGCTCAGCTACGTGCTGCCCTTCATCTGGACCCGCCTCGGGATGAAGATCGGCAATACGATCAACGACCGGTCCCTCAACCTCGACCTCTACCAGGGCTTCGAGGAGACCACGGTCGACCTCTACAGCGCGGTCCGGAACGGCTACCTCCAGCGCCGCGAGAACATGATCAAGGGGCCGGCACCGTACTAAATCGGAGGGGGCCCCTCTTGGATCAAGGGGGCCCCCTCGGCTGATCTCCTCGGCTGTAGCTGATCCAGATCTAGGCTGCTCCCTGCGCGTGACGCGATGCGTGCAAGCTGTGCGGGTCTTTTTTAGTTGACAGGGTCTCGAGGGGCGCAATATGTTGGGGTCCGTTTCGATACACACACTAGATATATGAACAAGCGTTCATGCCGGCCGGTTCCGAGTCCAGAGGCGCTCGCGTCACCCCAGCCCCCTTTCCCGGTCTGAAGTCGGTCGCACCATTGGGTCCCGCAGCGGTCGTGGTTTGGCCAGTGCCATTTTAGGAGGAGCTCATGAAAGTCGCCCGTCGGTTCACCAAGGAAGGCCAGAGTCCCTACGCGGGAATCCAGTTCGAGCAGCGAGTGTCGGAGATCAAGAACCCCGACGGCTCGACGGTCTTCCGCCAGGATGGGATCTCGGTGCCGGCCGGGTGGTCCGGGGTGGCGACCGACATCCTGGCCCAGAAGTACTTCCGGAAGTCGGGGGTGCCCCAGTACGCGCCGGACGGCAAGCCCCTGCTCGACCGGGAGGACCGGCCGGTCCTGGGTGGCGAGCGCGACGCCCGGCAGGTCTTTCACCGGCTGGCGGGCTGCTGGATGCACTGGGGAGAGAAGTACGGCTACTTCGATACCCCGTCGGATGCCCGCGCCTTCTATGACGAGCTCTGCGCCATGCTGGCCTCCCAGGTCGCGGCGCCCAACTCGCCGCAGTGGTTCAACACCGGTCTCCACTACGCCTACGGGCTCAGCGGGCCGGCCCAGGGTCACTACTACGTCGATCCTGATACGGGGATCCTGACCCGGGCCAGCTCCGCCTACGAGCGCCCACAGCCCCACGCCTGCCAGCCCTACCACGCGCTGGTCTCGACCCCGGAGGGCCCCCTGCCCATCGGCCAGATCGTGACCAAGCGGCTGGTCGGCCTGGAGGTCTACGACGGGCGGGACGAGGGCATCGGCACCACCCGGATCGTGGCGGTCAAGGAGAACGGCGAGAAGGCGGTCTTCCGGATCGAACTCAAGAACGGGGTGACCGTGGAGGCCACCGGCGACCACCTCGTGTGGGCCATCGCCAACGGCATCGGCGCCTGGCGCCGGGTGGACGAGGTGGAGCCGGGAGCGGCCCTGTGCCTCTCGACGCGGACCGAGGTTCGCCGGGCCTCCCAGGAGGCCGAGGTGGACGAGGCCATCCTGGTGGGGTGGCTGCAGGGCGACGGCTTCGTGGGCCAGGACGGGCTCGGCACCGATCACAGCCTGGCCGTCGAGTTCACGACCATCGACAAGGACGAGCTCGACTTCGTCGTGGAGCGGGTGCACCGCGTCTTCGAGGGCGTCCACTACCACGACCGCTCGGTGGAGACCCGCACCCCGGGGCTCGATATCCACCGCGTCCGCCTCTACGGCGAGCGGCTGCGCCCGTTCGTCGAGAAGTACGGCCTGCTCCGCTCGAGCGCCGACCACACGGTGCCGCCCATGATCCTCCGCGCCGGCCGGGAGGCTCAGGCCGCCTACCTGCGCGCGCTCTTCCAGGCCCAGGGCACGGTGCGGCTGCGCTCGTACTGGGCGCGCCTGGCCGACATCAGGCTGACCACCACCTCGGCCGCTCTCGCGCACGGCGTCCAGGCGCTCCTGCTCAACCTGGGCATCTACTCGCGGCTCGGGCGCGGCGCGGAGACGCGGGAGAGCCGCCGGACGCCGTACGTGATCTCGATCGCGCACGCCGGGCCGCGCGCGCGCTTCCGCGACCTCGTGGGCTTCGTCTCCGACGACAAGCGCGAGCGCCTCGAGATCGCCTGCTCCGACCAGTTCGCGGGCCAGGACGTGGGCGCGCTGCGGGAGGAGACGGTGGTGCGGGTGGAGTGCATCGGGGTCCAGCCGGTCTACGACATCCAGACCGAGAGCGGCCAGTATCTCTCCAACAACGTGATCGTCCACAACTGCTTCATCCAGTCGGTGGCCGACGACCTGGTCAACGACGGCGGCATCATGGACCTCTGGACCCGGGAAGCCCGCATCTTCAAGTATGGCTCGGGCAGCGGCACCAATTTCTCCAACCTCCGCGGGGAGAACGAGCCCCTGTCGGGTGGCGGCAAGTCCTCGGGCCTGATGTCGTTCCTCCGGATCGGCGATCGCGCGGCGGGCGCCATCAAGTCGGGCGGCACCACGCGGCGCGCGGCCAAGATGGTCATTCTCGATCTCGACCATCCGGACATCCTGAACTTCATCCGCTGGAAGGTGGTCGAGGAGCAGAAGGTGGCGGCGCTGGTGACCGGCTCCCGGCTGACCAAGCGGCGGCTCCAGGCGGTGCTGGGCGCGGCCCGCACCCCGGCGGGCCTCGAGGCCGACCCGCGCAGGAACCCGGCGCTCCGCTCGGCGGTGCGCGAGGCGCGCGCGGCCATGGTCCCGGAGGGCTACATCCAGCGCGTGCTGCAGCTGGCCGGCCAGGGCGTGCGCGAGCTCGACTTCCCGGAGTACGACACCGACTGGGACAGCGACGCGTACTACACGGTCTCCGGGCAGAACTCCAACAACAGCGTGCGGGTCCCCAACGCCTTCTACGACGTGCTGGCGCGCCGCGGCCAGTGGGAGCTCAAGCGCCGCACCGACGGCAAGAGCGCGGGGTTCGTCCCGGCCGAGCAGCTCTGGGACGAGATCGCCCACGCGGCGTGGGCGTGCGCCGATCCCGGGGTGCAATACGACACCACGATCAACGAGTGGCACACCTGCCCCGAGGACGGACGCATCAACGCGAGCAACCCGTGCGTGACCGGCGACACCCTGGTCGCCACCGCCGAGGGCTGGCAGCGGATCGACGCGCTGGTGGGCGGCAGCGCGCGGGTGATCGGCTCCGACGGGCAGCCGCACCTGGTGAGCCGGATCTTCCCCACCGGCCACAAGCCGATCTTCGACCTGCGGACGCGCCTCGGCTACCGGGTGCGCATCACGGGCGACCACAAGGTCCTGACCGTCGGCCGCGGCGACGTGGCGGTGCAGGAGCTCACCGCGGGCAACCGGGTCCTGCTCCGCGGGCCGGGCTTCGGCCGACGCCGCCTCGCCCCCGGGCAGGCGCTGGGCGTCGGGGTCTCGGCGGCGGAGGGCCACCTCTCGCACTCGGTGATCGGCGGGCGGGCCCAGGAAACGCTGGTGCTCACCACCGACGCCGGCGAGTCGCCGGTGCTGGCGGCCGTCGCGAGCGCGGTCAACGCGGGGCGCGCCGCGCTGCAGGCGGTGGGTGCGGGCCGATCGAACGACGCGGGGATCATCACCCGGACCGCGGCGGCCGCCCGGCTCGTCCTGACTGAGACCGCCACCATCGACCTCTTCCGCGAGTTCGCGGTCCTCGACGAGGGCGCGGCCAACATCCGGTTCACCCCGGCGGTCTTCGACCTGGACCGGCCCGCCCTGGCCGGCGTGCTCCGCGGCCTGTTCACCGCGGACGCCAGCGTGGCGAACTACGGCGAGCAGTCGCGCTACATCTCGCTCGACTCGACCTCGCTCGAGCTGCTCCGCCAGACCCAGCTGCTGCTCCTGGGCTTCGGCATCAAGGCGCGGCTCTATGAGGACACTCAGCTGGCCGAGGCCCAGCCGTCACGGCCGCATCCGACGCACTCGCTCCGGATCAGCCGCAGCTCCCGCGTCCTGTTCGAGCAGAAGATCGGCTTCTACGCGGAGAGCCCGAAGGCCGCCGCGCTGGCCCGGATCAACGGGGAAGAGCCGGCCGCCGCCGAGGATCTGACCGACGAGGTCGCGTCCGTCGAGCCGGCCGGGGACGCCCCGGTCTTCGATCTGACCGAGGAGGTCACCCAGCATTTCATTGCGGGCGGCCTGGTCGTGCACAACTGCTCGGAGTACATGTTCCTCGACGACACCGCGTGCAACCTGGCCTCGATCAACCTCGTGAAGTTCCTGCGCGAGGACGGCTCCTTCGACGTCGACGGCTTCCGGCACGCGTGCCGGCTGTGGACGGCGGTGCTCGAGATCAGCGTGCTGATGGCGGCCTACCCGAGCCCGGCCATCGCCCAGCGGAGCTGGGACTACCGCACCCTGGGCCTGGGCTACGCCAACATGGGCACCGTGCTCATGCGCAAGGGCATCCCCTACGACTCGCCGGAGGCGACCGCGATCTGCGGGGCGGTCACCGCGGTGATGTGCGGCGAGGCCTACGCGACCTCCGCGGAGATGGCCCGGGACCTGGGCCCCTTCCCGGGCTTCCAGCGCAACCAGGCCGCCATGCTGCGGGTCATGCGCAATCACCGGCGCGCGGCCTACCGGGGCCCCGCCGCGGAGTACGAGGGCTTGAGCATCGCGCCGCACGGCATCGACCCGGCCCACTGCCCCGCGCCGCTGCTGCAGGCCGCGCGCGAGACCTGGGACCGGGCGGTGGCGCTCGGCGAGCAGTTCGGCTACCGCAACGCCCAGGTCACGGTGCTGGCTCCCACCGGGACGATCGGCCTGGTGATGGACTGCGACACCACCGGCATCGAGCCGGACTTCGCCCTGGTGAAGTTCAAGAAGCTGGCCGGCGGCGGGTACTTCAAGATCATCAACCAGAGCCTGCCGGTGGCCCTGGAGACGATCGGTTACACCGCGGGCCAGATCGACGACATCGTGGCCTACTGCGTGGGCCACAAGACGCTGCGCGGCGCGCCCGCCATCAACCACGAGAGCCTGCGGGCCAAGGGCTTCGACGACGAGGGCCTGCAGCGGGTCGAGACCGCGATCGAGACCGCCTTCGACATCTCCTTCGCGTTCAACGCGTGGACCCTCGGCGAGGGCTACATCGCCTCCCGTCTCGGCCTGAACGAGGCCCAGCTCGCGGAGTGGAACGGCAATCTCCTGCGGGCCCTCGGCTTCACCGCGGCCGAGATCGAGGCGGCCAACGACTACTGCTGCGGCACCATGACGGTGGAGGGCGCCCCGCTCCTCAAGTCCGAGCACCTGGCGATCTTCGACTGCGCCAATCGCTGCGGCAAGCGGGGGGTGCGCTACATCGCCACCGAGGCGCACATCCGGATGATGGCGGCGGCCCAGCCCTTCATCTCGGGCGCGATCAGCAAGACCATCAACATGCCCCAGGACGCCACCATCGAGGACGTGAAGTGGGCCTACGACCTCGCCTGGCGGGGCATGCTCAAGGCGGTGGCCCTCTACCGCGACGGCTCCAAGCTCTCCCAGCCGCTCAACTCGACCACCGACGAGGACGACGAGCGCGCGGTGGCCGCCGACGTCGAGGCGGTGGCCGAGAAGATGACCGAGCGGGTGGTGACCCAGTACCTGCGCGAGCGGCACCGGCTGCCGGACCGCCGGAAGGGCTACACCCAGAAGGCGGTGGTGGGCGGCCACAAGGTCTACCTCCGCACCGGGGAGTACGAGGACGGTCAGGTCGGCGAGATCTTCCTCGACATGCACAAGGAAGGGGCGGCCTTCCGCTCCCTGATGAACTGCTTCGCGATCGCCATCTCGCTCGGGCTGCAGCACGGGGTGCCGCTGGAGGAGTTCGTGGACGCCTTCGTCTTCACGCGGTTCGAGCCCAACGGCATGGTGAAGGGCAACGACCGCATCAAGATGTCGACCTCGGTGATCGATTATGTCTTCCGCGAGCTGGCCATCACCTACATCGGACGTACCGATCTCTCGCACGTGCCCGACGACCGCGGCCCCCCAGGCCAGCACGGTCCGGACCATCGCGCCCATGAGCGGAGGCAGCGGCGGGGCGGCGCCCATGCCGGTGGCGCCCCTGCCGGTGGCCCCGACGGGCCCGACGTTGAAGAGCCCCTCGGCGTCCGAGATGGCCCGGCTGAAGGGCTACGAGGGCGATCCGTGCGGCGAGTGCGGCCAGTTCACGATGGTGCGCAACGGCACCTGTCTCAAGTGCATCACCTGTGGCACCACCACCGGCTGCTCGTGATCTGACGCCGGGTTAGCGCGCACGCACCGGAGGGCTCGATCTGTCGGTGTCTTCACCGCGGTCTGCAGGAGTGCTCGACGCTGGTTCGCGGTCGTGGTGATGGTGTAGCGGGCGGAAGACCCCACCGCCTCGGTGGCCCGAGATCGACAACGCCACCAGTTCGCTCACGCCCGCGCGGATCACGTTCCGGCGTCACGCCACTACCCGCGAAGCGTCGTTTTCGCGCCCACGACCCGCGCCGCCCACCGGCGGTCGATGATGCCGGCGAGCTCGCCCTCCAAGGGCAGGCTCCTGGGCTCGACGATCTCCCAGCGCAGGGCTAGCTCCCCGCCCTCGCGCCAGGCGGAGTGCTACGCGAAGAGGCTGGCGGGACCAAGCGTGTGGGGCGGCCATGCCGCAGAGTCGCGACACTGCCCCACTCCGGCCAACTTGCCCTGCTCGCAACCTCGCGAATCCCCTGCAATGTCGGCCTGGCACCTCGATTGCTGCCATGCCGTGACTTCAAGGCAAGGGGGGAAATCCGCCATCGTGCAGGGAGAATCGTCCGCAGATGTCTTCGAAGAAAGAGAGGGATCCCAATGAAGCATTTGAAGACCACCCGACGGCAATTCATCGAGACCGCAGCGCTCGCCACCGCGG
>Ga0310810_10007846_pt1 | contig 12234 bp, 10 predicted proteins | sample NCmetagenome_FD_207641 | JGI IMG/M metagenome (GOLD analysis project Ga0310810, IMG submission 207641) | Soil microbial communities from experimental microcosm in Duke University, North Carolina, United States - NC | ecosystem: Engineered > Artificial ecosystem > Soil microcosm > Unclassified ... | reverse complement strand
GCCCACGCGTCTCACCGTGGTCTCCAACGGCCGGCTGGTGAGCGACCGGCGGACCGGTGGGTCCAGAGTGGTGCACTGGGTCCAGGAGCGCCCGGCATCAACCTATCTCATCAGCCTCGCCGCGGCACCGTTCGTCCGGATCGCCGATCGCGGGCCTGTGCCGCTGGAGTACTACGTCTATCCCGAAGACAGCGCCCTGGCGCGGCCGCTCTTCGGGGTGACCGCGGACATGATCCGGGTCTACGCCCGGCTCACCGGGGTGCCGTTCCCCTGGAACAAGTACGCCCAGGTCACCGTGGCCGACTTCGTCGGCGGGATGGAGAACGTGAGCGCCACCACGCTGGTGGACTGGCTCCCCGATGCGCGCGCCTATCGCGATCGGCCGTGGTATCGCCAGTCGCTCATCCCCCACGAGCTGGCGCACCAGTGGTTCGGCAACCTGGTCACCGCGGAAAACTGGGCCAACTACTGGCTCAACGAGGGCATGGCGGAGTTCATGCCGGGACAGTACTGGGGCGCCACGCAGGGTCGCCACGCGGAAGAGGACTATTACCTCGACGAGTATCAGCAATACCTGCAGAAGGACGCCCGGCGGCGGACGCCGCTCGCCACCTGGAATTCCAACAACGTCTACCCCAAAGGCGCGCTAGTGCTCTGGATGCTGCAGAAGCAGCTGGGGCGGGCGCCATTCTGGGCGGCGATGAACCGCTATCTCACCAGCCACGCCTACGGCAACGCGACCAGCGACGACCTCCGCCAGGCCGTGCTCGACGCCACCGGCCAGAGCCTGCCCTGGTTCTGGTCGCAGTGGATCTACCAGTCGGGGTATCCCGAGTTTTCCGTCGCCTCCAGCTACGATACCGCCGCTTCCGCCCTCGTCCTCACCGTGCGACAGACCCAGCGGGATACCGCGACCGCGGACAGCACCGGCATCCGCTTCAGCGTGCCCCAGGCATTCCGCGCCCCGATCGCGATCCGGGTGGGTACCGCGGCGGGGGATGTGGTGGCACGGGTGACGATCGACCGGCGGGAGCAGGTGGTCCGGATCGACGGAGTCCGGAGCGCGCCCACCATGGTGAGCTTCGACGACGAGAACGCGGTGGTGAAGACGCTCGACTTTCCCCAGCCCACCGCCTGGCTCGCCACGCTGCTGCAGCGCCACCCGGATCTCTGGCAGCGAGCCTGGGCCATCGACCAGCTGGCCGCCCGCCCCGGCGATACGCTGGCGGCCCGCGCGCTGGCCGACGCGGCAGTGAAGGCCGACTACGACGCCACACGGGCGCGCGCGGCCGGGGCCCTGCGGCGCTTCTCACCCGATCTGGCACAGGCCGCCCTGGGCCGGGCCGCCGGCGATACCTCCTCGCGAGTACGCGAGGCCGCAGTGGCTGCACTGTCGGAGGTCGGAGGAGAGCAAGCCGGTGAAGTGGTCCGGCGGGCCTGGGCCGGTGACTCGAGCTACGAGGTGCGGGCGGCGGCACTCGGCGCAATGGCTCGGCGCGACCTCGCGGGCGCGCGAGCGGCGATCCGCGAGGGGCTGCGGACGACGTCCTACCGCGACGTCATTCAGAGTGCCGCGATCGCCTCGGTGGTGGACCGTCCTGATTCGGAGCTGGTCGCGGACGTCGAAGCCATCGCCGGCCAGCAGCCGCTCGCGGTCTATGGGCTCGCCGCCCTGGCGGCACGAGGAGACGGGGGCGCGCGCGCCGCGCTGGCGCGTCTGCTGGAGGATCGGCGAGGATGGGTGCGGGAATGGGCTCGGGAGGCGATCGGACAGGACTGAGCGCTACCCCAGCCAGTCGGCGACCAGCTTCAAGTCTCCGCGATCGGCAGCGTGGAGGGGATCGGCGTCCCGGTCCACCGCCATGACCCGGTCGAGGCCCGACAGGCGCGCGATCGCCCCGGCGTTGAGACCGGTCGAGGCGTCGGGTTCGGTCGGCGGAGTGAGTACCACGCCAAGCAGGTCCACCCCACCCAGCTCCAGCGCGCTGAGCGTGAGCAGCATCTGGTTCAGGGTCTCGGCCTGATCGCGTCCCACCACCAGCACACTCGCGCCGAGACTCCGCGCCAGCTCGACCGCGTTCCACTCCCAGGTGATCGGGGTGAGCAGCCCGCCGGTGCCCTCCAGCAGGACGATATCGGCCTCGGCGCGCAGCGGCTCGAGCTGCAGGAGGAGGGCGTCGAAGTCGACCGGCTCCGCCTCCATCCCGGACGCGAGCGCGGGCGCCAGCGGCGGCCCGAAGCGAATCACGGCGGACCGCGGCGCCGCCTGCCCGGTGGTTTCGGCTAGGAGCGTCCCGTCCTCACGCGCAGTCTCCGTGGTGTCGCAGCCCACCTCGACCGGCTTGACCGCGAGAACCCGCCGACCCGCGCGCAGGAGAGTCCGGGCCAGCCCTCGCGTCACCCAGGTCTTTCCCACCCCGGATCCCGTACCGGTGACGAGAACAAAGCCCACCTCCGGCCTCAGCGCTGTGCCGGATGGTTGACGAGAATTTTCTGGATGGTGCGGATGCGGTCGGCGAACTCGAGCGTGGTGAAGTCGTAGATCTCGTCGTCGGCGCCCGTCAGCGCGCTCATCGCGCCGGCGGCGCCCGCGCCGAGGTCCACGGTGGACGACTGGATCAGCCGGATCTCGGTGATGTGCTCGACCGGCAGCCGGGCCAGGGTGTCGGACTGGCGGATCACCAGCGAATCGCCGTCGAGCTTCACCAGCCCGATGTCCCAGACGTATTTCTCGCCCTCGAGGGTCACCTGCCAGCGCTCGCGCGGCGGCTTGGACTCCTGCTGGGCGTCGAGCCGCGCGCCGGGAACCAGCAGCGCGGCGAGGAAGGCAATGGATATGAGGCGAGGCATGCCTCGAATATATCGCCCTTCCGCTCCACGGGCCGGTCAGCGAGCCGAGGGCACCCCCGCGCGGCGGTGGCCCCTGACCGCCGCCAGCACCCGGACGGCGACGGCACGGAGCACTGCCAGCGCCCGCCGGCGCCGGAGGCGCCGCCGGTGCCGGGCGAGCGGGATCGCCGCCGGCTCGGCCTCGGGCCGGCCCTCGGCTCGGGGCGGGGTATAGCCGACCGGAACCCGATCGAAGGCGCTCACCCAGGGCGGAAGATCGCGGCTCATCCGGACGCCACCGTCAGTGCGTCCGCCAGCCGGTCCACCTCTTCCTCCGTGGTGTAGAGGTAGAACGACGCCCGGGCCGCCCGGTTCACGCCGGACCGCCGTAGCAGGGGCAGCGCGGCAAGGTCGCCGGCGCGGATCGCGATTCCTCGGCGGTCGAGCTCGGCGACTACGGTTTCCGGCTGCTTCCGCTCCAGCACGAAGCTGAAGACGCCGATCCGATCCTCGGGGCGCGCCGAGCCGAGGAGGCGGAGACCGGGAACGCCTGCCAGCCGCTCGAGCGCGTACCCGACCAGGGCCTGCTCATGCCGCCACACCGCCTCCCGCCCCAGCCCGTTCAGGAAGCTGACCGCCGCGGCGAGTCCGACCGCATCGGCGACGCTCGGCGTTCCGGCGCCGAACCGGAGCGCCCCCGGCGCGTAATCTGCGCGCTCGAGGTCCGCGTCGTGCGCCATGTTGCTGCCGGCCTGGTAGGGCGGCATCGCGTCGAGCAGCGACCGACGGCCCCAGAGGACTCCGCAGCCCATCGGGCCCATCATCTTGTGCCCGGAGAAGGCCAGGAAATCGCAGCCGAGGTCTCCCACGTCCACCGGAAAGTGGGGGACCGACTGGGCGGCATCGAGTAGAACCGTCGCCCCCGCCTCGCGCGCGACGGCACAGAGCTCCCGTGCCGGGTTGATCACGCCGAGCACGTTGGAGACATGGGTGCAGACGACGATTCGGGTGCGCGAAGTGAGGTGTGTTTTGAGCCGCTCGGGCTCGACCAGTCCCTCGTCGGTGACGTCGACATACCGCACTGAGGCGCCCGCTCGGCGGGCCGCGAGCTGCCAGGGGAGCATCGAGGAGGCGTGCTCGGCGATGGTGAGCACTACCTCGTCGCCGGGACGGAGATTGGCCCCGCCCCACGCGGTCGCGACGAGGTTTATCGCCTCCGTGGTGCCGCGGGTGAAGACCACCTCGAGCGGATCGGCCGCGCCGATGAAGGCGGCCACCGTCCGCCGCGCAGCCTCGTAGGCCTCGTGCGCTCGCCGTGCGAGGGTGTGGAGGGTGCGGCCGGGGTTCGCGTTGTCCTGGCGGTAGAACCCGACGATCGCCTCGATCACCGCGTCCGGCCGCTGCGCCGTGGCGGCGGTGTCGAGGTAGGCGAGCGGCCGGCCTTCCACCGTCTGGACCAGGGCGGGGAAGTGCCTTCGCCATTGCGCCGGGTCGGGACTCGGGGGAATGGCGGCCAGGGAGGAGCCTCCGGTCGGAACGAGGCCGGCTTCGAGGGCGCGGCTGAGGTGGGGTAGCAGTGGCAGGGGTATGAGCGACTGGAGCAGGGCGCGCCGGGAGGTAACCATATGGAGCCTCGTCTTGACGCAGGACCGGGGTGGTGATACAGTTGAATCAATGAATGATTCACATGCGCCATTTGCGCAAGCCCGCTGGCTCCTGCTCATCCATCAGCTCCCGCCTAAGCCCGACTATCTGCGGGTCAAGATGCGGCGGCGGTTGATTCGCATGGGCGCCGCCCTGCTCAAGAGCACGGTGTATGTGCTCCCCAACGGGGCCGAGGCGCTGGAGGACTTCACCTGGCTTGCCCGGGAGATCCACGCCGCCGGCGGCAGCGCGATGGTGTGCGAGGCGCGGTTCGTCGAAGGCGTCAGCGACGAGGAGATCGAAGCCATGCTGCACGCGGAATCCATCGAGTCATCGGCGGCCGGAGATCAGGAGCGCCCCGAGCGGGTCGGCCCAGGCCGCACCTGGGTCACCCGGCAGGGCGTGTTCGTGGACCGGATCGCCAGCGCCTGGCTGATCCGGCGGTTCATCGACCCCGAGGCGCGCTTCAAGTTCGTCCCCGCGCGCGGCTACCGGCCCGCGCCGGGCGAGCTTCGCTTCGACATGTTCGAGGCCGAGTACACCCACGAAGGGGAGCGCTGCAGCTTCCAGACGCTGGTCGCCCGGTTCGGGCTCGACGATCCGGCGCTCGCGGCCGTCGGCGAGATCGTCCACGACATCGATTGCAAGGACGAGCATTTCGGCCGGCCGGAGACCCAGGGTGTCGCCCGGCTGTTGCGCGGCATCGCCGACGGCACCGAGCACGACGAGGAGCGACTGGAGCGCGGCGGCCGGCTGTTCGAGGATCTCTACGCCGCCTTCACCCATCGTGCGAGGTGACACCGCCGCTCCGCGCCTGGGTCGCCTACTTCCTCCGGCTCGGCACCTTCGGCTTCGGCGGCCCCATCGCGCTCGCCGCCGCGATGCGGCAGGACCTGGTCGAGCAACGGGGCTGGATCACCGACGCCGAGTACAAGGAGGGACTCGCGCTGGCCCAGCTGGCGCCGGGCCCGCTGGCGGCGCAGCTGGCGATCTACCTGGGCTGGATCCGCGCGGGCCTCCTGGGCGCGACCCTGGTCGGCCTGGCGTTCGTCGGACCCTCCTTCGTCATGGTGCTGCTGCTCGCCTGGGGCTACCTGCACTACGGCGGGCTGCCCTGGATGCAGGCCGTCTTCTACGGGATCGGCGCGGCCGTCATCGCCGTCATCGCTCGGGGGGCGGTCACACTCTCGGCGCGAACCGTCGGGCGTGACCTGCTTCTCGCGGCGATTCTCGTCCTCAACGCCGTCGTAGTCGCGGCGACGGAGCGCGAGCTGTTCTGGGTCTTCGTCCTGAGCGGGCTGGTGGTGCCGCTGGCACGCGGAGTCGCGCCGCGGCTCGGGCGGGGAACGGTTCCGCTGCTGCTCCCGGCGTGGTGGCTCGCGGGCCTCCATGGTGTCGCCGAGCCGGCGGTGCTGGTCACCCTCTTCGGCTTCTTCGCCAAGGCCTCGTTGGTGGTCTTCGGCAGCGGCCTCGCGGTGGTGCCCTTCCTGCACGGGGGCGTGGTCACCGGCTACGGGTGGCTCACCGAGCGGCAGTTCCTCGATGCGGTGGCGGTCTCGATGATCACGCCCGGGCCCGTGGTCATCACGGTGGCGTTCATCGGCACCCTGGTGGCCGGTTTGCTCGGTGGGACCGTCGCCGCGCTCGGCATGTTCATCCCCACCTGGCTCGCGGTGGTTCTTCTCGCGCCCGGATTCCGGCGCATCATGGCGAGCCCCGGGCTCCGGGCCGCGGTGGACGGCGTGACCGCCGCCGCCGCCGGGGCCATCGCCGGCGCCGTGGTCGTGCTCGGGCGGCGGGCGCTGGTGGATCCGGCCACATGGCTCATCGCGATCGTCACGTTGCTGCTGCTCTGGCGCGTACGGCGGATTCCCGAGCCGCTGCTGATCGTGGCGGCCGGGATCGTGGGGTTGGCGTTGCGCTCGGCTTAGCGCGCCGCCCTGATTTTTGGACTGGTGTCCACCGGGTCTACAGGGGTATGTGGATGTCCCCCGTATCCGGCGGGGTCGAGGGATCATCGGCCGGGGTCGAATCGTGTGGCGCCGGTCGCGGGGGGTAGGTCGGATGCCGCGAGCACGCGCTGACAGCCAGGGCGAGGAGCAGGAACGCGGTGCCGAATCGCATGGTCAGCCTCCGGCTCTGTGAACGGCCGAACCAACTCCAGAAGCGCCCCGATGCCGGTCACCGCACCCGCGGCGTATAGCGGTTCAGGGTATCGTATTCGGGCGGCCATTGCATCGGATACCCGAGCTCAACTGCCGCGTGGCGGGTCCAGTACGGATCGTAGAGATGGGCTCGCGCCAGCACGACGAGGTCGGCCCGCCCCGCGGCCAGGATGGTATTGACGTCCGCCGCCGAAGAGATGTTCCCCACCGTCATGGTCGGGACCCGCGCCTCGTGCCGGATCCGGTCGCTGAACGGAGTCTGGAACTGGCGCCCGTAGATCGGCTTCGCGTCGGGGATGGTCTGCCCGGCCGAGACGTCCACGATATCGGCGCCCGCGGCCACGACCATCGTGGCGACCTCCACCGAATCGTGTGCCTCCATGCCGCCGGGCGCCCAGTCCACCGCCGAGATCCGGACCGAGAGTGGCTTGGCCGCGGGCCAGGCCGCGCGGACCCGGCTCACGATCTCCAGCGGGTACCGCATCCGGTTTTCAAACGAGCCACCGTACTCGTCGGCGCGGCGGTTGGTGAGCGGCGAGATGAACGACGCGAGCAGGTAGCCGTGGGCCAGGTGCAGCTCGATCAAGTCGAAGCCGGCCGCCTCGGCCATGCCCGCCGCGCGAACGAAGTCCTCCGCCACCTGGTCCATGTCGGCCCGGGTCATCTCCCTGGGCACCTGGCTGTTGGCCAGGTACGGAATGGCTGACGGCGCGATCAGCGGCCAGTTGCCTTCCGGGAGCGGCTGGTCTTCGCCTTCCCAGAGCACGCAGGTCGAGCCTTTCCGCCCGGCATGGGAAAGCTGGAGGCCGATCGCGGCGCCGCTGGTCTCATGCACGAAGTCCACGATTCGCTTCCAGCCGCTCACGTGCTCCGGCCGATACATCCCGGCGCATCCGGGGGAGATCCTGCCCTCCCGGCTCACATCGGTCATCTCGGTCATGATCAGGCCGGCCCCGCCCATGGCCCGGCTGCCGAGATGTACGAGGTGCCAGTCGTTTGGCGTCCCGTCTTCGGCGCGGTACTGGCACATGGACGAGACCACGATCCGATTGGGCAGCACCAGTTCCCGAAGCTTGTAGGGCGTGAACAGGGGCGGGGGCGGCGGATCGAGCGGCACCGCGCGTCCGGACTGCACGGCGGCCTGCTCGGCGAACCAGCGGTCCACCTCCGTCACGAGCGCCGGGTCGCGGACGCGCAGGTTGTCATGGGTGATGCGGAGGCTGCGGGTCAGGAGGTTGAAGGCGAACTGAAGCGGCTCGGTGTCGTGGTAGCGCTCGGTGGCCTCGAACCACTCGAGGCTCGCCTGCGCGGCCCGCTGCAGGCTCTCGACCTGGGGACGTCGCGCGGCCTCGTAGGCTGAAAGGGCCGCGGGCACCGTGGCGCCGGTCCGGAGCGCGGCCGCGAGAGCGATGGCGTCCTCCATGGCGAGCTTGGTGCCCGAGCCGACCGAGAAGTGGGCGGTGTGGGCCGCATCACCCAGAAGCACCATGTTGTTCCAGTGCCAGCGCGCGTTCCGCACAGTCGGAAAGCGTCGCCAGATGGACCGGTTGGCCAACAGGCGATGTCCCTGCAGCTCCTCGGCGAAGAGCTGCTCCAGGTATGCGACCGTGCCCGCCTCGTCGTCCTCGGCGAGTCCGCTCGCGGCCCAGGTCTCCTCCCGCGCCTCCACGATGAAGGTCGAGCGACCGGGCGCGTACTGGTAGGCGTGGGTGCGCCAGAGGCCGGCCGGCGACGACTTGAAATAGAAGGTGAAGGCCGGGAAGGGCCGCGTGGTGCCGAGCCAGACGAACCGGTTGTGACGCCAGTCGAGCCGGGGCTCGAAGCGAGCGGCCAGCCGCTCGCGCAGGGTGCTCGCCACTCCGTCGGCCGCGACGATGAGATCGGCCTGGGAGAGGCCGCAGTCGCCGAGGTCGCGGATCTGCTGCTGCCAGTGAATCGTGACGCCGAGGGTCTGGGCGCGCCGGGCGAGGAGCTGCAACAAGGTGGTGCGCTCGAGGCCGGAGAAGCGATGGCCGGTGGAGCGGAGCACCGTGCCGCGGTAGTGGATCTCGATGTCTTCCCAGTGGGCGGCCGCCTCGGCCATCGCCTCGTTGGTTTGCGGGTCGGCCTCGCCCACGTTTTCCAGCGTCTCGTCCGAGAACACCACTCCGAAGCCGAAGGTGTCTTCCAGCCGGTTGCGCTCGTAGATGGTGACCCGATGCCGCCGGTTGTCCCGCTTGAGCAGGATGGCGAGATAGAGCCCGGCCGGGCCGGCGCCGACGATGGCGACGTTCACGGCGCGGCCGGCTCCCAAACCGGCGCCACCGTCCGTCGCTCGCCGTCCAGGTGGTCCCACAGCTTGCAGGTCACCGGTTTGTGCACCTGGTCGAGCCCCTCGCAGTAGTTGGTGAACACGCAGCGCCGCACCTCGTTACCCCGGCCCAGCCGGAGCTTCCGGAACCAGTCGGGGTCGGCCAGGCTCTGCCGGGCGGCCCCGACGATGTCTGCCGCCCCTTCGCGCAACAGCGTCTCCGCCTGCTCGAAGGTCGAGATCCCACCGGACAACACCACAGGCGTCGCACAGTTGGCCGCGCGCACCGCCTCCCGCACCGCGCGGGTTGCGTCGCGGTTCCGGCCGAAGGGCCCCCGCGCATCGGAGCGAACCGTCGGCATGCACTCGTAGCCGCTCGGCCCGGTATAGGGATACCGCGACCAGCCGATCCGAGGCTGTTTGGCGTCCTCGAACTTGCCGCCACGGGAGAGCGAGAGGTAGTCCACGCCCGCCCGCGTCAGCTCGGCTCCGAACCAGGCGGCGTCCTCCACCCCGCTCCCGCCCGGGATGCACTCGTCGGCCAGAAACCGGCAGCCGACCACGAAGCGGGACCCCACGGCGGCCCGCACCGCGCGATAGACCTCGAGCGGCAGCCGGATCCGGTGCTCCCGCGGTCCGCCGTATCCATCGGTTCGATCATTCAGCGCCGACAGGAACGATGCCATGGTGTACGCATGGGCGTAGTGGAGCTCGACCCCGTCGAAGCCAGCGCGTTCGGCCCGCTCGGCCGCTCCGGCGAACAGCCCAGGGAGAACGCTCGGCAGATCGCGGATGTGGGGCAGCCAGGTGTCGGTCACCCGCTCCCGCTCGCCGTAGCGCAGGCTCTCGAGCTCCCGGCTGTCGAGCACGCCCGGCCAGTCGTCTTCCGGTAACGCGGCCAGGGCTTCGCGTACCGCGTCGTCGGGACCGGGCATCAGCGCGCGGTGCCGGTCGGTGAGGACGAGGAAGTCCCGGAAGAAGCGCCCCGGCTCGGGGCGGCGGCGGATCCGGAGGAAGTCGATGATCTGGATGAACAGCCGGGTCCGGCCACCGCTCGCCCGGCGCACGGTGTCGACCAACGTTTCGAGGCCGGGGAGGAAGCGGTCGTGTCCGATCCGGAGCAGAGGGCCGCTGGGAATGTCGCGGATGCCGGTCGCCTCGACCACGAGCGCGCCCGGCTGGCCGCGGGCGAAGCGCTCGTACCACTGGAGCACCGCGGGCGTGACGTGACCGTCCTCGGTCGCGCGCCAGGGCACCATCGCCGGCACCCAGGTGCGCTCGTCCAGGTCGAGCCGGCCGACGTGGAGCGGACTGAACCACCGCGATGCCGTCGCGGCCTCGGGGGTGGGCGGTCGAGTGGACGGGATGGGATGCTTCACGAAGGGATCGGGGTGCCACATTACTTGAGCAGCTCCCCCGCGATGATCAGCTGCTGGATCTCGGTGGTCCCCTCGTAGATCCGGAGCGCCCGGACCGCGCGGTAGAGCCGATCCACCGGGTGATCGGCCAGCACGCCCTGGCCGCCGATGAGTTGAATCGCATCGTCCACGGCGCGTTGGGCCATCTCGGTGGCGAACGCCTTCGCCATGGCGGCCTCGGCGGTGATCCGCTCCTGCCCCTGGTCCTTCTCGAACGCCGCGCGATAGGTGAGGAGGCGCGCCGCCGCCAGGTCGGTCGCGGTGCGAGCGAGCTTCTGCTGCACCAGCTGAAACTTGGCCAGCGGGGTGCCGAACTGCTCCCGCCGGCGCACGTGGGCCAATGCCTCGGCCAGGGCCCGGCCCGCCATGCCGCAGGCAGCGGCTGCCACGGTCGGCCGCAAGCGGTCGAGCGTCGCGAGGCCCAGCCCGTAGCCGCGTCCCTCCTCACCCAGCAGCGCGTCCGCCGGCAGGCGACAGCCGTCGAAGGCGATCTCGCCCAGCGGGTGCGGCGAGCTCAGCACCTGCGGCCGCGCGAACCGCAGCCCCGGTGTGTCCGCCGGCACCAGGAAGCAGCTGATGCCCTTGGCGCCTCGGCTCGGGTCGGTCGTGGCGAACACGGTATAGAGGTCCGCGATCCCTGCGTTCGAGATCAGTGTCTTGCCGCCCTCGAGGACGTAGCCGTCCCCGTCCCGCCGGGCCGAGGTAGAGAGCGCGGCGACGTCGGATCCGGCGCCGGGCTCGGTCATGGCGAAGGCGGTCATGACTTCGCCCGCGGCGATCGGGCCGAGCCAGCGCTCCCGCTGGGCCGGCGTTCCCGCCAGCAGCAGCGGCGTCGTACCGAGGCCCTGGAGCGCGAACACTGCGTCGGCCAGCGGGGACACCTCGCCCAGAATCTCGCGGGCCAGGCAGCAGGCGCGGAGATCGAGCTCGAAGACCGGGCGGAGCCAGTCGCCCTTGCCAAGCAGCGACACCATGGCTCGTGCCTCTCGCCGGGCGACGGCGTCCTCCGCCGGCGCAGCGCGCGGGGCGATCTCGCCCGCGGCGAACGCCGCGAACCGCTCGGCGAACGACGCGTGGTGAGTGGCGAGGAAGGTCCGGATCAGCTTGAAATCGGGCACTCGGTCACTCGAAGCGGGGGTCGCGCCGGTCGCGGAAGGCCTCGTAGGCCTCCTTGAAGTTCGGGTGCCGCATGCACTCCGCCTGCACCCGGGCCTCGTATTCGATGGCCGAGACCAGGTCCATCGCCGCCTCCTGGTTGAGCGCCTCCTTGGTGACACCGTGCGCCGCGGACGGCCCTTTGGCGAGCCGCACCGCCACCTCGGTGGCCTCGGCCATCAGCCGATCGCCGGGGACCACGCGGTTGTAGAGCCCGATCGCGGCCGCCCGCTCGGCGCTGATGAAGTCGCCCAGCAGGAGGATCTCGCTCGCATGCGCCATGCCGACGATGCGGGGCAGCAGCCAGGCGGCTCCCATGTCGGCGCCGGCGAGGCCGACCCGGGAAAAGAGGAAGGCGATCTTGGCGCTCTCCGCCGCGATCCGGATATCGGCGGCGGCGGCGATCACTGCTCCGGCGCCGGCGACCGTGCCGTTGAGCGCGGCGACGACCGGACGGCGGCACTGCCGGATCGAGAGGATGAGATCGCCGGTCAGGCGGGTGAACTCGAGCAGTCCCGCGGCGTCGCGGGCGAACAGCGCGCCGATGATGTCCTCGACGTCGCCCCCGCTGCAGAAGGCCCGGCCCCGGCCCGTGATGACGACGGCGCGAACGCCCGGCTCGGTGTCGAGCGCGCGGAAGGTATCGCGCAGCTCGGCGTAGACCTCGAAGGTGAGCGCGTTGAGCCGGTCCGGGCGATCCAGGGTGATCGTCGCGACCGCGGTCGCGGGGTCG
>Ga0310810_10007845_pt1 | contig 12235 bp, 13 predicted proteins | sample NCmetagenome_FD_207641 | JGI IMG/M metagenome (GOLD analysis project Ga0310810, IMG submission 207641) | Soil microbial communities from experimental microcosm in Duke University, North Carolina, United States - NC | ecosystem: Engineered > Artificial ecosystem > Soil microcosm > Unclassified ... | reverse complement strand
TAGCGCGAGGGCATCGCGCGCCCGCCCGACCCTAGGACGGGATGGGAGCCGCGTTCTCCCGCTCCACCGCGAGCGCGGGCTTGCCGATCCAGCGCACCCGCATTGCCTCCTGCACCAACGCACCGACTCCGGCCGAATGCGGACGTCCGCGCACCGTCACCAGCGCGACCTCGCGCCAGATTTCCGGATCGATCAGCGCGCGCGCCACGACCCCCGGATGTTCAACCGACAGCGCCGGCATGAACGCGTAGCCGAGGCCTGCCGCCACCATCGCCAGAATCCAGTCGTCGCGCTCGCTTTGATAGACGGTTGCGCCGCCGACGCCCTGCGCATCGAAGATCGCATCCGCGGCAGGCCCCATCTCGCAGTTGACCCGTGCGAGGTAGTGCTCACCGTCGAGATCCTTGACGCGGATTGCGTCGAGCATGGCAAGCCGGTGTCCCGGCTCGATCACGATCTGGAACTGCTCGCGGTAGAGCGGCATGTGATGCAGCCGCTCGTCGTCGGCGAGTGATGGCAGCGCGTAGACCGCCACGTCGAGCGAGCCCGAGATCAGGCGCTCCTGCAATGCAGGTGCCGCCTCGTCGATGATCTGCAGTTCGATGCCGGGGTGGCGCATGCGCACCGCTGCGACCAGATCGAGCAGCAGGGTGGGCGCGATGGTGCACATCAGACCGAGCCGCAGCGGCGTCCTCTGCAGGCGGACGAACTCCTGTGCCTCGCGTTTTGCCTCTTCAGCGCGGCGATAGACCTGCTCCAGGTACGGCTTGAGCGTGCGGCCGAGTTCAGAGAGATGCGTGTTGGCGCGCTCGCGGTGAAACAGCGCACCCCCCATCTCCTCCTCGAGCTGCTTGATCGCGCGGGTCAGGGACGGCTGCGCCACATGGCAGCGCTCGGCGGCGCGGGTGAAGTTGAGTTCCTCGCAGAGGGCGAGGAAATAGCGCACCTGATGCATTTCCATGGGCGGACGACGCGATAGAGGGACCCCTATCGTACCCCGGCGGGGCTTACTGCCGAAATCATTTCAGTGGGAGAAAACCACGCGCGTCGTTCGCGAAATGGTGACCGCATCCTCCCGGTCGGGTAATCCCGGACGGGAAAGAACAGAACCGGGAGAGGGGCCATGAGGCGGACTATGCTGCGGGCTGCGGCCGTGCTCATTGCGGCGCTCACGGCGCTGCCGGCCAATGCGCAGACCTGGCCGGACCGCCCGGTGAAGATCGTGCTCCCCTTCGGCGCAGGCGGAGTCGCGGACGTCTCCACACGCCTCATCGCGAACAAGCTCGGCGAACGCCTCGGCCAGCGTTTCGTGATCGAGAACATGCCGGGCGCGGGCGGCATCGCCGCCGCGAAGGCGGTGCTGTCTGCGCCCGCTGACGGCTACACGCTCGGCCTCGTCACCAACGGCACCGCGATCAGCGCCGCAATCTTCAACAGGCTGCCGTTCGACCCGGTCAACGAGTTCGACATGATCTCGACGTTCGGCACATTCGATCTGGTGTTCGCCGTCAGCGCCGACTCACCCTACAAGACGCTCGCCGATTTCGTGACCGCCGCAAAGGCCGCCCCCGGCAAGCTCAATGTCGGGACCGTCAATGTCGGCGGCACGCAGAACCTGGGCGCGGAGCTCCTCAAGACGGCGGCGGGCATCGACGTGCAGATCGTGCCGTTCCGCAATTCGCCCGAGATTGCGGTCGCGCTGCTGCGCGGCGACATGCAGATGATGGTTGACTTTCCGCCCGCCCTGAAAGGCCAGGTCGACAGTGGGAGGGTTAGACTGCTTGCGACCTCAGGGCCGAAGCGCTCTGCCTTCATGCCGGGTCTGGTGACCGCTGCGGAAGCGGGCGTTCCGGGCTACGAGGTGACATCCTGGAACGGCGTGTTCGCGCCGCGCGGCACGCCCTCAAATGTCGTCACACGCATGAACGCTGCGCTGAAGGACGTACTGGCGCTGCCGGAGGTCAAGCAACGGCTGCTCGAATTGGGCATCGAGGCGCGGCCGAGCACGCCTGATGAGCTGATGGCGCTGTTCAAGGCCGACGTGAAGAAATGGGACGCCGTCATCGTCAAGGCCGGCATCGAGAAGAAGTAGCAGAACACGATGCGCAAGCGCTCCATCGCGATCGTCGGCGCCGGCATGGGCGGCCTCGCGGCCGCCTCGACCTTGCGGCAAAGCGGCTTCGACGTGCAGGTCTACGAGCAGGCAACGCGCTTTGCGCGCATCGGCGCCGGCATCCAGATGATGCCGAACTCGATGAAGGTGCTGCGCGGCATCGGCATCGAGCCGCGGTTGCGCGAGACTTCGTTTGCGCCCACCTCGCATCTCAACCGCATTGGCGACACCGGCGAGGTGACGCGCGAACTGCCGATGCCCGAAAGCCTCTATGACGCGCCGTACCTCTGTATGCATCGCGCCGAACTGCACGGCGCGCTCGCCTCGGTGCTGCCTCCCGAGATCATCCATCTCGGAAAGAAACTCACCGGTCTCGATCAAGCCGCCGGCCGCGTCACGCTCTCGTTCGCGGACGGCACGCGCGCCGGAGCGGACGCGGTGATCGGCGCCGACGGCGTGCATTCGACGGTGCGCGACATCATCGTCGGACCCGACGAGCCGATCCACAAAGGCCGCATCGCCTATCGGGCGGTGTTTCCGGCGGCGCTGATGGATCGCGACATCGGCCGCTCGCGCACCAAGTGGTGGGGCACCGATCGGCACATCGTCATCTACTACACGACCAAGGCGCGCTCGGAGGTCTACTTCGTCACCAGCGTGCCGGAGCCGGGCGAATGGATCACGCGCGAGTCGTGGTCGGCGAAAGGCGACGTGAAAGAACTGCGCGCGGCCTACGAGGGCTTCCACGCGGATGTGCGCGCGGTGCTCGGCGCCTGCCCGGATTGTCACAAGTGGGCGATCCTCGAGCGTGAGCCGCTGCCGCGCTGGAGCGAGGGCCGCGTGGCGCTCCTCGGCGATGCCGCCCACCCGATGACGCCCTACATGGCGCAAGGAGCCGCGACCTCGATCGAGGATGCGGCGGTGCTGGCACGCTGCCTTGCGGCAGTCGACGGCGACCACATCGAGGGTGCGTTCGCCCGCTACGAGGCGCACCGCAAGCCGCGCACCTCGGTCGTCCAGGCGATTTCCAGCGCCAACACCTGGATGCGCGAAGGATCAGGCGACACGAGCTGGCTCTATGGGTACGACGCCTGGGATGCGCCGCTCGACGAGCCGGCGGCGCACGCAGCGGCGGCCTGACGCGCTTCAGCGCGCCTGCGCGCTTGAGACCTTCGCATCCGTGTCAGCGGTAACACGCCACACCGTATTTCCGACGTTGTCGGCAATCAGAAGCGCACCGGTCTTGTCGATGGCCACGCCAACCGGCCGCCCGCGGGCCTGATCCTTGTCGTTCAGGAATCCGGTGACGAAATCCTCCGCCTTGCCGCTGGGCTTGCCATCCTTGAATGGCACGAACACGACCTTGTAGCCGTTCAGCGGCCGGCGATTCCAGCTTCCATGCTCGCTCACGAATGCGCCGCCGCGATACTTTTCGGGAAAGTTGTCTGCCGTGTAGAAGGTGAGCCCGAGCGGCGCCACGTGCGAGCTCAACGCGTAGTCTGGAGCCATCGCTTTCTGCACGAGATCGGGACGCTGCGGCTGGACGCGCGGATCGACATGTTGGCCGTAATAGCTGTACGGCCAGCCGTAGAACGCACCATCCTTGACCGAGGTCATGTAATCCGGGACGAGGTTCGGCCCCAGCTCATCGCGTTCATTCACCACGGCCCACAGCGCGTTACTCTGCGGCTCGAAGGAGAGTCCGTTCGGATTGCGCAGGCCGCTGGCGAAGACGCGGTGGCGGCCGCTCGCACGATCGATCTCCCAGATCGCGGCGCGATTCTTTTCCGCCTCCATGCCATTTTCGCCGACGTTGCTGTTCGAGCCGAGCAGCGAGCCGTCCTTGTTCGCCACGAGGTCTTTCGTCCAGTGATGATCGATCGGTCCGCCGGGAAGCGCGAGCCATGCCTCGCCCGGCTCGGTGATCTTGGTGTCGCCCTCATTGTACTTGTGGCGCATGATCGAGTCGGTGTTCGCCACATAGAGATCCGATCCCACCAGCGCGACGCCGAACGGTGAGTTGAGGTGGTCCAGGAAGACGGTGCGCGTCTCCGGCTTGCCGTCGCCGTCGGCATCGCGCAGCAGTGTGATGCGGTTGCTGGGACCTATTTTCCCGCCGCCGGTCGCCCACGATTCAACGATGTGCATCACAAGGTCCTTGGGGCGCGATACGGGCTCGACGCCTGGCGGCTTCGACTCGATCACCAGGATGTCGCCGTTCGGAAGAACGTGAAGCGAGCGCGGGTGATCGAGGTCCTTGGCCAGCGCTTCGACCTTGAATCCCTTTGGCACAGTGGGCTTTTCGCCCTCCTTCCAGCCGATCACGGAGGCCATGTGCATCGGAGGAAACAGGTATTGCGTTTGCTCCGGCAGGTTCGGGTTCGGGCCGATCTGGCTCTGAACATCAAAGGACTCGTCGCTGCATCCCACCAGCGTCAGCGCACAGGTGCACAGAAGCGCCCCGGCACATCGATTTGCGAAATGTCGTTTGCGTGTCATCGCACCGCTCCTGCGCGCTCGAAATAAAACATCCTCCATCCGAGCCAGCCGGTGATCAGGATGAGGAGAACAGTGACCGCCGAAAGCGTGAGCGCCCAGGGAACCACGGAGGTCAGGCGTCGCGTGTGTGAATCAGCATGTTGAGAATTGCGAGGATCAGAATCACGACATTGCCGATCACGTACGGCCAGATCGAACCGCGCGGGTGGATGATCCGGTCGCTGAAGATATCGACCAAGCCCGCTATCGCGGCGAGCACTGCGAGAATGACGCCGGCACTCACGAGCCAGGTTGAGAACTTGGCCCACATCAGATTGGCCGTGGCCCAATAGGCGATGTCCGTGAGGAGTACCCCGACAAGGCACGCGATCGCGAAGGGTGCGAGCATCGGATGGATCGGATGCCGGTCAATCGTCACGGTCGGGTGGAGAGCTTCGCTAGCCATTTGCAACCTCCCTCGTCGGGCGGAGAACCGTGCCGCCTCGGGAGGATGGCTCGTCATGCCTGCTCAACCGGGAATCCGGGCGGACCACAGAACAGGGCCGTTCGCCTGAAGCGCGCTCTCTTCCTGAACGGGCCCGCCGCGGGATTCGTTCCCATGACATTCTGGTAACGAGCGCGGACCGAAACGGCGCGAAACATGGATTAGGCCGACGGTAACTCGCCAAGCCGATCCCCGGCTGGGCGGCGCCCTCGCGAGGCGGCCGGACGCCGCTCCAAAGGCCGCAATTGAAGCGCTACCGCCCGGATGCTACGGAACCGGGCATGACCATCCGGCTGCACCGCGGCGATCTCCCTGACCTTACGCGCTACACCGGCGCTGTTGCGATCGATACCGAAACGATGGGGCTCGAGCCGGTGCGCGACCGCCTCTGCGTTGTGCAGCTCTCGCCAGGAGATGGCTCGGCGGACGTGGTGCAGATCGCCCGCGACACCGGCCCAGCCCCGAACCTGAAGGCGCTGCTCGCGGACGCCTCCAGGCTCAAGATCTTCCATTTCGCCCGGTTCGACATAGCGATCCTGTTCAAGGCGCTCGGCGTGATGCCGGGGCCGGTCTACTGCACCAAGATCGCCTCGAAGCTCACCCGCACTTACACCGACAAGCATGGCCTGAAGGACCTCGTGAGGGACATGCTCGGCAAGGACATCTCCAAGCAGCAGCAGCTGACCGACTGGGGCGCCGAGCAGCTCACCGAGGCGCAGGTCGCCTACGCGGCTGAGGACGTGCTGCATCTCCATGCGCTGAAAGCGAAGCTCGACGTGATGCTGGCACGGGAAAACCGCGGGGAACTGGCCGCCGCCTGCTTCGGGTTCCTTCCGACCCGCGCCCGGCTCGACCTGCTGGGGTGGGCGCAAGAGGACATTTTCGCGCATTCCTGAGCGCGATTAACGATTTACCGCCGCGCCTCGGCCACATTCGCAGGCGATTTTCGGGCCTTGGGGACGTATTATCGGCTTGGGGCCTGGGGCGATTCTAGAACTCCCATGACGGGAAGGGTATGAGCCGTCCGGTGAGCAACGTCATCGACGCGGGCGAGCGCGGGTGGACCGCCTCGCGCCGCACCGACATCGACCGGGCGGTGCGCGTCGCCGGACGCCATAGCGTCATGGTGCGCGTGACCCGCGTCGGGCTGCCGCTCGGCGTGGTGGTCGGCCTGTCGGCGCTTGCCGCAGTGACCTATTTCAAGCCGATGCAGAGGTTCGAGAAGGTTCCCGTCTCCGGCAAGCTCGCCGTGCAAGGCAGCAAGATCACGATGGAGCTGCCGCGCATCGTGGGCTTCACGCGCGACAACCGTGCCTACGAGCTGCATGCCGAGACGGCCGTGCAGGATATCGCCAATCCCGATGTCGTCGAGTTGCAGAACCTGCGCGCGCGCTTGGAGATGCAGGACAAGGACGTGGTGAACGTCACGGCGAACAGCGGCACCTATACGACGAAGGCGGACAAGGTGGTGTTGCGCGATCAGGTCGTCGTCACCTCCCAGCAAGGCTACAAGGCGGTGCTGCACGAGGCGGCGATCGAAATGAAGAAAGGCAACGTGGTCTCCGAGCAGCCGGTCGACATCACGTTGCCGAACGGCTGGCTCAAGTCGAACCGTATGGAGATCGAAGGTTCAGGCGATGTCGTCCGCTTCGATCGCGGCGTGACCCTCTACATCGAGGCCGACAAGTCGGGAGCCTCGCAATGAGCGCGCGGTGGCATATCCTTGTCGCGCTCGCCGGGCTTGCATTCGCTGCTGCCGCTGCCGCGCAACCGGCGCAGAAGGATCAGCCGGGCGGGGCGATGCAAGGGCTGCAGATCAACCGCGACCAGCCGGTGAAGATCGAGTCGGATACGCTCGAGGTGCGCGACAAGAGCCAGCAGGCGACGTTCATCGGCAAGGTCAAGCTCACGCAAGGCGACACCGTGCTCCAGTGCCAGAGCCTCGTGATCTTCTATGAACAGACATCGGCGGCGCCAGCGCAGAAGAAGGGCGTGAAGTCCGCACAGAAGGGCGAACAGAAAGGCGGCGCCTTGGGCGGCGGCCAGCAGATCAAGCGCGCCGAAGCCAAGGGCGATGTGCTGGTGACGCAGAAGGACCAGACCGCCAAGGGCGAGTTCGGGGTGTTCGACGTGAAGAGTAACACCGTGACGCTGACCGGCAATGTGGTGGTCACGCAGGGCTCCAACGTGCTTCGTGGTGACCGCATGGTGGTCAACCTGACGACCGGCGTCTCCACGGTCGAATCCGGGCAGAGCAAGACGGGAGAGCGCCAGCGCGTCGAAGGGTTGTTCAGTCCGTCCAGTACGCCGCAGCCCGCCTCCCCGCAGCCCGCGCCCCCGCAGCAACCGCCGCCTCCACAGGCGCAGAAGCCCTCGCCCGCGCCGGCGAAATCGGGCGCTCCGATCCGGATCAATTGAGGCGCGTGTGCTCAATATCCTGAAGTCTCTTCGCCGCGCGCCGCGCCGGGCAAAGGTGCCGCCGTCCGGTCTGTGGCAGATTGATCTCGGCCCTGTCGATGAGCCGATGACGAACGGCCATGCGGAGCGCATCAGCTTCACCACGAGCGAGCGCATGGCGCTCGGCCGGCAGAAGCGCGTAGCGGCACCTCCCGTCGGCCGTGCGGCCGAGCGCGATTTCGACTGGCGCTCCGTCGCGCCGACGGAGCCGCGGCGCGATGTGCCCGATCGGTTCAACGGCAACGGACATTCGCCGGCCGCACCGCTCGACCGTCAGGCCGAGGCACCTACGCACCCGCTCGAGAAGGTTTTCGGAAAGCCATCGTCCGCGGCGCGTCCACTTGCCCAGGTGACGGGCGCGGCCGGGTCGTTGACGGTTCACGGCGTCGAAAAGAGCTTCGCCAAACGCAAGGTGGTGCGCGGGGTGAGCCTGTCGGTGCGGCGCGGCGAGGCGGTCGGGCTGCTCGGGCCGAACGGTGCGGGCAAGACCACCGTGTTCTACATGATCACCGGGCTGATCAAAGCCGACAAGGGCAGGATCCAGTTCGACGGCCACGACATCACGCATCTGCCGATGTACCAGCGCGCGCGTCTCGGCATCGGCTACCTGCCGCAGGAAGCCTCGATCTTCCGCGGCCTCAATGTCGAGGACAACATCCGCGCGGTGCTCGAAGTGATCGAGCCGAGCAAGAAGAAGCGCGAATACGAGCTCGACAAGCTGCTCGAGGAATTCAACATCGCGCGGCTGCGCAAGACGCCCTCGATTGCGCTCTCGGGCGGCGAGCGCCGCCGCACCGAGATTGCACGCGCCCTTGCCACGCGCCCCGCCTACATGCTGCTCGACGAGCCGTTCGCCGGCATCGATCCGATCGCGGTCGGCGACATCCAGAACCTGGTGCGGCATCTGACCGAGCGCGACATCGGGGTGCTGATCACCGACCACAATGTGCGCGAAACCCTCGGCCTCACCGACCGGGCCTACATCATCTATGCGGGTGAGGTGCTGCGCGAAGGTGACGCCGAGGACATCATCAACGACCCGGATGTCCGCCGCCTCTACCTCGGCGAAGATTTCAGCATGTAGCGTTTGGGGTTGTTAACACCCCGGTCAGGAAGTCCCGCTACCCCGGTGTACAGTCGCGTCCGAACAAGCTAAAGCAAGAACCGGACCAATATTGCACCGCAACATGGCGCTGACCCAGAGACTCGAATTCCGCCAGAGCCAGGCGCTGGTGATGACGCCGCAGCTGATGCAGGCCATCAAGCTGCTGCAGCTCTCGAATCTCGATCTCGCCGCCTATGTGGAAGGCGAACTGGAGCGCAATCCGCTGCTGGAGCGCCCGGCGGAGGGTCCCGGACAGGAGAACCAGCGCGAGGAAAGCACGGCTGGAGACAATTCCGCCGATGCCGCGCAGGTAAACGGCTCTGCGGCGATCGAGGACTCGTTCGATACCGGCATCGAGAACGTTTTTCCGGATTCGGATCAGGCGCCGTCACGGCCCGCGCAGAACGAGCCCCCGGCCTATTCGGAATGGGCCGGCGTCGGGTCGGGCGGGCGCGACGACAGCGACTATAACCTCGAGGCTTTTGTTTCGGCGGAAACGACGCTCGCGGACCATCTCGGCGAACAGCTTGCGCTGGCGATCCCGGATCCCGCGCGGCGCATGATCGGCCGTCACCTGCTCGATCTCGTCGACGAGGCGGGCTATCTCACGGGCGATCTCGACGCCGTCGCAGAGCGGCTCGGCGCGCCGCAGTCCGAGATCGAGGCAGTGCTCGGCATCCTGCAGACATTCGATCCACCCGGCGTGTGTGCACGCAACTTGAGTGAATGCCTCGCGATCCAGCTGCGCGAGCAGGACCGCTTCGATCCCGCGATGCAGGCGCTGCTCGCGCATCTCGATCTCGTCGCACGGCGCGATTTTTCGGCGCTGCGGCGCCTGTGCGGCGTAGACGAGGCCGACCTTGCCGACATGATCGCCGAGATCCGCAGGCTGAACCCGAAGCCCGGTCTCGCGTTTGGCTCCGCGCTGGTGCAGCCGATCGTCCCTGACGTCTTCGTGCGTGTGAGCCCGGAGGGCGGGTGGGCGGTCGAGCTCAATTCCGACACCCTCCCCAAGGTGCTGGTCAACCAGACCTACTACGCAACGGTGTCGAAGACCGCGAAGAACGACGGCGAGAAGTCCTACCTCGCCGAATGCCTGCAGACCGCCACATGGCTGATGCGCGCGCTGGATCAGCGGGCGAAGACGATCCTCAAGGTCTCGACTGAAATCGTGCGCCAGCAGGACGCATTCTTCGCGCACGGTGTGCAGTTTCTGCGTCCGCTCAATCTGAAGACCGTGGCGGACGCGATCGGCATGCACGAGTCGACGGTCTCGCGCGTGACGGCAAACAAATACATGGCGACGCGCCGCGGCATTTTCGAACTGAAATACTTCTTTACCTCATCGATTGCCGCGTCCGATGGCGGCGAAGCGCACTCGGCCGAAGCCGTGCGGCATCGCATCAAGCAGCTGATCGATGCGGAGAATGCCGCGGACGTGCTCTCCGACGATACCATCGTCGACCGGCTGCGCGAGGCTGGCATCGACATCGCGCGCCGGACGGTTGCAAAGTACCGGGAAGCGATGCGGATACCGTCGTCGGTCCAGCGCCGGCGCGAGAAGCAGGCGCTTGCCCCATCGTGACCCGCGCGCCTTGCCGCGTTGACGCGGCGGGCAGTCGACCCTAACTCTTAAGCAGGGTGCCCGGTGAACGGAGGCAGGTCATGCCGTTTCGCGTCTCGGGGAAAAATCTGGATATCGGCGGAGCGCTGCGCGAGCGCATCAATACGCGCATCGTCGAGTCGCTCAGCAAGTATTTCGACGGCGGCTATTCCGGGCATGTGACGGTCGAGAAGGACGGCTTCGGCTTCCGCACTGAGTGCGCGATCCACCTCGATTCCGGCATCACGCTGCACACCGAGGCAAATGCCGCGGACGCCTATGCGAGCGCTGACCAGGCGGCGCTGCGCATCGAGAAGCGGTTGCGCCGCTACAAGCGCCGCCTGAAGGATCGTCATGCGGCGCGCGTGAATGGCGGAGCGGGGGAAGCTCCCGGCATTGATGCGGCAAGTTATGTTCTGGAGGCACCATCGCACGACAGCGACGATGAGGTGACCGAATTCAATCCGGCGATCATCGCGGAATCGACTACGGTGCTGAAGCAATTGTCGGTCAGCGAGGCCGTCATGGAACTGGACATGACCGGCGCTCCGGTCGTGGTGTTTCGGCACGCGAGCCACGGCCGGGTCAACCTGGTTTATCGCCGCCCGGACGGGAACGTGGGATGGATCGACCCGCCTTCCCGGCCCCATTGACGCGGGTGGGCGGCCCCGATAAACCGCCGCCTTTCCCGCAACAACCCAAGATACTGACCCGGACCGGCCATGCCGCTCACTGACCTTGTCGCGCCGAATGCGGTTGTGCCGGCGCTCAAAGTGAACGGCAAGAAGCAGGCAATCCAGGAGCTTGCCGCTCGTGCGGCGAAACTCACCGGGCAGAACGAGCGGCTGATCTTCGAAACGCTGATGCAGCGCGAAAAGCTGGGCTCGACGGGTGTGGGCAACGGGATTGCGATCCCGCACGGCAAGCTGCCGAAGCTCGAGAAGCTTTTCGGGATGTTCGCGCGGCTCGACCGCGGGATCGATTTCGAATCGCTCGACGGTCAGCCCGTGGACCTGATCTTTCTCCTGCTCGCGCCCGAAGGGGCGGGCGCCGACCACCTCAAGGCGCTGGCGCGCGTCGCGCGGCTTCTGCGTGAGCCGATGACGGTCGCGCGCTTGCGCGAGTCGCGTGATGCCGATGCGCTCTATGCGGTGCTCGCAATGCCGCCCTCTGAAGCGGCGTAAAGCTCAGCTCGCGTCGTCGCCGGGCTTGACCCGGCGATCCACTTTCGAGGCGCGGTGGATGCGCGGGTCAAGCCCGCGCATGACGATCGATCAATGCACGCTCACCGTCTCGAGCTCGTTGCTCCATGCATTTGCGACCGCCGCTTCGCGGCTGTCGGTGAGCATGATCGGCGTGCCGTCGGCGGCGTGCAGCGCGTAGAGCAGCGATCCGGAAGGAAGCTCCGGCGCCTGCGGGAAGTGCTTCTGCACGTCTTCGGAGCGGATCGTCTTGACGTAGGCGAGCTTGCCTCCGCCGAGCACGGCCAGCGCCTCGGGCGAAATCTGATGGATGTCGGTCGTACGGTTCGTCTCGTTGTTCTGGTTCATGGCCCTCGACTCCTTTCTGGTCGATGCCTCATTCCTGGTTCCTGATGCTGATCGTCTTGATCACACGCTCGGGTTCCGGGCGCGCGAGATCGATCGACAGCAGGCCGTTCTTCAGGTCCGCTCCCAGGACTTCAATGCCGTCAGCCAGCACAAAGGTCCGCTGGAACTGACGGGCCGCGATGCCGCGGTGAAGGTATTCCCGGGTCTTGTCATCCTGCTGCCGGCCGCGGATCACCAACTGGTTCTCCTCGGTCGTGACGTCGAGCTGGTCGCGCGTAAAGCCGGCCACCGCCAGCGTGATGCGCAGCCGCTCGGGATCGCGCTCGTCGCGCGGCAACCGCTCGATGTTGTAGGGCGGATAGCCGTCGGCCGCCTTGGTGACGCGGTCGAGGACGCGCTCGATTTCGTCAAAGCCCAGCAGGAA
>Ga0310810_10007844_pt1 | contig 12235 bp, 8 predicted proteins | sample NCmetagenome_FD_207641 | JGI IMG/M metagenome (GOLD analysis project Ga0310810, IMG submission 207641) | Soil microbial communities from experimental microcosm in Duke University, North Carolina, United States - NC | ecosystem: Engineered > Artificial ecosystem > Soil microcosm > Unclassified ... | reverse complement strand
GGTGCGCAGGTGCTGTACCCCGCGTCGGGTCCGTACTATCCAGGCTCCTTTGCGGCCGCCAATGGAATCGACGGAGACCTCCAACTGCGTTTCCGCACCGACTCGCTCGGCAATCGTGTGGACGATATCGATTCGCAGGCAATACGTGCAGTCGTCGGTGCAGACGGCGCGTTCGCCGGCTGGGATTACGACACCGCACTGGTCTACAGCAGGAACACGCAGAGCGACGACCTGGCACGCGGCTACGTATCGCAGCAGAGGCTTCTGCAAGGGCTTGCAACCGGCTTGATCAACCCGTTCGGCCCGTCGGGGCCTGAGGGCGATACGCTCCTGCAAGGCAGCGTTCTCGACGGCGGCAACTACCACACGGCGACGGGAACCACCTGGCTGGTCGACGGCCATGCGTCGCGCGACATCGCGCGTCTGCCCGCGGGTCCACTCGCAATCGCCGTCGGCGCCGAAGCGCGTAAGGAACAACTGACCAACGACTTCTCGCCGCTGGCGCAGAGCGGCGACATCGTCACGATCGGCGACGTGGCGTCCGTCGCAGGCGATCGCAAAGCGCAGGCCCTGTACGCCGAAGCGAGCGTTCCGTTCGCGAAAGGTTGGGAATCGCAAATCGCCGTGCGCTACGACCACTACAGCGATTTCGGGGGGACGATCAATCCCAAGCTGGCTGTTCGCTGGCAGCCCGTTTCGCAGCTCGTTCTGCGCTCGTCGTGGGGAACCGGATTTCGTGCGCCGACGCTATACGACCTCCACGTGCCGGTGCAGCAGATGGGGACGACAGACCCGATTCATCGGGACCCGGTGCGCTGCCCGGTCACGCACGAGTCGCGCGATTGCGAGGAGGGGTTTACGTCGTTCGGCGGCGGCAACGTCCACCTCGCACCCGAAACGTCCGAGCAGTTCAATGCGGGCGCCGTGTGGGAACCTTTCGCCGGAACCTCCATCTCGATCGATTACTGGAAGATCAACAAGAGCAACGTTATCCAGACACTCAGCGAGCAACAGCTCTTCGACGAGTTCGCGCATTGGGCGCCCACGAACGTGGTGCGAGGTCCGGTCGATCCGGCCTATCCCGGTTTGCCCGGGCCTATCGTCTCGGTCTTCCTGGGCAACGAAAACCTCGGCGACCTGCGCACGTCGGGATACGACGTCGATCTGCAATGGCGAGGGCACGCGACGTCGCTTGGCCGCTTTTCGTTCACCTTCAATGGCACGTACGTGACGACCTACAAGCTCGACTTCGGAACAGGTCAATTCAGCTCGGGGCTCGGGAACAACGAGGTGAACGGCCCGGTGCCTCGGTGGCGACACTATGGATCAGTCACGTGGAGCAATGGCCTATGGTCCGCGACACTTGCGCAGACCTTTCAATCAGACTACAGCGAGTGCGATCAGCTCACCGTCGATCCCGATAACAGCCTATGTGAGGGCACTGGCACTCGTCACGTAGGCACTTACAACGTCTGGGACATCCAGGGTCAATACACCGGCTTCAAGAACACCAAACTCGTGCTCGGCATCAAGAACCTGTTCGATCGGCCTCCGCCGTTCACGCAGGCGGGTGGCGGATTCAGCGGCGGATACGACCCGTTCTACGCCAATCCGCTTGGTATCACGTATTACGCGAAGCTTTCGTTCTCGTTCAAGTGACGGTATGAGCGATTTCTCCAGCGAGCCGACGGACGGCGCGCGATCGACGTTGCTGCCTCGCTGGCTCGATGGCTTCGGTCGTGAAGGAATTGCGATCGTCGTCCTGGTTGCGTTCGTCATCTCCCTCAACACCACGGTCAAATTTCTCGTCAGCGTGCCGCTGGGCCAGTGGCTCGACTCGTTTCTCGAGGAATTCACCGCGCATTTGATCATCGGCAGCGCGATGCTGATCGCGGCAGTTTGCGCGCGCAATGCGGTTCCGTCGCCGGGCATCCGGCAATACGCAGCGGTCGCGCTCGCCGTCGTGATCGCCGCATCCTGCGCCGACGCGGCGGTAGAGATATGGAGCGCGGACGGTCCGTTGATTGAACCGGGCGATCCCTGGTGGGCGGTGTCCGCGTTCTTCGGAAGCTGGATCCTCCGGTACTCGTTCGTGGGACTGATCGTCGCCAGCGCGTGGCTGTACGTGCGCGCCGAGGCCGAACATGTCGCCGCGATTTCGGCTTGCTCGGTGGATTCCGAGCGGATGGACCGGCAGACCGCGGAGGCCCGCCTGCAAATGCTCGAGGCGCAAATCGAGCCGCATTTTCTCTTCAATACGCTGGCCACTCTCAAGCGGCTCTACGAAACCGACCGGAGCGCCGGTGCGACGATGATGCGCAATCTCAAGGAGTACCTGGCGGTGGCTCTTCCGCAGATGCGCTCCGTCGCCTGCACCCTTGGCCGAGAAAGCGATCACGCCATCGCCTATCTGAACATCCAGCAGATCCGGATGGGACGCAGGCTCGTCTTCGCGTTCGACGTCCCGGCGGAACTGCGCGACGCTCGTGTGCCGCCGCTCATGCTCCTGACGCTCGTCGAGAATTCCGTGAAGCATGGATTGACGCCGCGTCCCGAGGGGGGGCATATCGACGTTCGGGCACGGGTCGTCGATGATCAGTTGCGGATCAACGTCGCGGACACCGGACAGGGTTTCACGAAATCCGGAGGCGGAGGAACGGGACTTGCGAACACGCGCGCGCGGCTCGCGTCGTACTACGGAGAACGCGCAAGCCTGTCGCTTGCGATCAACGCGCCCCACGGAGTCGTCGCGACGCTCGCGCTTCCGTACGAGCCAATTCCCGCCGATCGAGGCGCGCAATGAGCGTCGCAACGCGCGCCCGCGCACTGTCGTTATCGCGTCTCGGTTGGGCCATCGGCGCGATTCGCAACATTCGTCCGGCGCAGTTACGGGTAACTGCCGTCCTGGGAATCTGCGTTACGCTCGTGTCGCTCGCGGTGTTCTGGATCCCGATCCTGCAAATCGCACGGACCAATCCGCTGTGGGCGATCGTCGTGGAAGCTGCGGTCAGCGATCAATTGAGGGCGTTCTGTCTGCTGATCGCAGTCGTCATCGCAGACTCCGCAGTCGACGATGGTTGCCCCCCGCGCAAAGCGTATGTTCTCGCCGCACTCCTCGGCTGCGTCGTGGGCGTCGTCCTAAGCGAACCGTTCGAGTGGGCGTGGCGAGCGGTGTTCGAACCCGGGCCGCCCCCCGCGGTCCGTCCATGGCTCCAAGGCCACGCGGCCGTCGTGTTCCGTCCCCTGTTCGCTCTGACGCACTGGCTTCTCATCGGGTCGGCGGCGGTGTTCCTTTACGCCGGCCGCCGCGCCGCGCTGCGCACCGCCGAGCGGTTGCGGGCAGCAGAACTCGACCGGATACGCCGCTCCAAGCTGTCGCTCGAGTCGCGTCTGCAGGCGATGCAAGCACGAGTCGAGCCCCAGTTTCTCTTCAACACGCTGCTTCAGGTCGAGCGCCTGTACGACCTCGACGCCGAACTGGCGGCGCGCATGCTCGACGATCTGATCGCGTACTTGCGCGCGGCGATGCCGTTGATGCGCGACACGTCGTCGACAGTCGCGCAGGAATTCGAGCTCGCCCGTGCGTATCTCGACATCGTTCGCCTGCGGCTCGGCGAACGGCTCGCCGTCACGATCGAGACGCCATCTGAAGGCGAGAATATCCGGATGCCGCCGATGATGCTGCTGCCGCTGATCGACCACGCCATCGTGCGCGGATTCATGCCGACGAACGCCGAAGGCGCGATCGCGATTCGTACCGACATCACCGAAGGCCGGTTGCGGTTGACGATCACCGACAGCGGCGCCGGCTTCGTGCCGGAGGCGGGCGGCGAAGGTCTCGCCACCATTCGCGAACGCCTCGCGGGGCTATATGGAGATGGAGCCGCCTTGCAATTGAGGCGAGCGGATTCGGCGTGCACGCAGGCTGTGCTCGACATTCCGCTGGAACATCGGACGTTGAGTAGCGAATCGCCGTGAAGCGACGTGACGCAATCGCGAAGGCGCTGAACGGTCGGCTCGCACAGCTTGACCTGGCACTAACGTGCCCGATTGACCTTGCTGACGATCTCCTTGCGAACGTCGGTGATCTCGCGGGCGCGCGAGGAGCCGGCGCCGTCGCAATGCGTCAGGCGCGGGCAATGCGTACTGCGTGGGCAGATTATTCTCGCGGGCGCGGATAACGCGTCCTCGATCCAGGCGATGTTCAGAACTCTCGCCGCTCCTCTGATCGCTGCCGCCGCATTGTTCGGGATCCTGGCCTCGCCACCTCGACGAAGACATGCTTCGGTAATGCCGGCAACGATGCCCTCGGCGTCGTCGCTGTGCGAGCCCAGCGCGGCGACGAGATCGACGCCCACGGACAGCACGTGCGCGTTGCCGGCCATGTCGCGGGTGCGCCGCGTATGGCAGCAATAGAGCAGCGACCGGTCGCCATCGCGAAGCACTGAAATCTGCGAGCCGCGATCCGAACCGCGATTGTCGTCCAGCATCCGAAAGACCGCCCAGTTGGGACACGGATCGGTCGCTTGCGCCATGTTGCCCCAAGGCAGCGGAATGCCGTTGCCGCGATAAACGGCGCGCAGATATCCGGGCGGATAGGCGTCGAAAAAATGCCAGTAGGGATACGGCGACACGTTCGTCATGCGCCGCATCACCACGGCGGGCGTGAGCTCGACGCTCTCGCCCGCCTCGACCCGATAGGACTCGCGCGCAAGGAATCGGCGAAACGGGATCTTCGGACACAGTAACGCGCCGGCGAAGAAGCTGCACTCGAAATCGCGCCATGCGTGCAGCACATCGCGCGCACTCATGCCGGCAGCGACCATTCCGGCGCCCTCGGGGCTGCCGCCCATTTCCCCACCGGTCGCGTGTGCCGATTTGAGCCCGTCGCCCTCGTGGAGGATCTTGTGCGCGAGGTGCGAGGCGAGGTCGAACTTGAGTCGCGCGGGTTCCAGTTGCAATTGCCGATTCAGGTACACGGTGCGCGGCGGCTCGAAGAATGAGCGGACCATGCTGCGCAGTTCGCGCTCGTTGTCGCGCGTGAGCACCGGCTTGCGCTCGAACCAGCGCAGCTCGAGACCGTGATGGCTGCACAGGCGCATCAGGTCGTCGACGTTCAACGGAAACCTGCGCTCCCCGATGCTTTCCGCGGTGCGCTCGAGATCCGGAAAGTCGTTGCGCGACATCTCCTGATGCGAGCGAATCAGCAGATGGGCGAATTGCCGACCCGTGGTGCCGGTCTGCGATAGCAGCTCGGGAATCGCTGCTTGCAGCAGCTCCTTCGAAAAGAGGAACGCCGGCTCGAGGAGCACGCCGGCCGCGCCGCCGAGCGGCTCCGGCGACGCTGGGAGCTCCGCTTCCGGCGTACCGTCGCGAAACCAGCGCGCTTCCCGCTGAAACACCGAAGACAGCAAACGCAGCACCTCGTCCGACGGGACGCGCTTCCCGCTTTCGATCATGCTGAGGTACGAGACCGACGGCGCGGCCTCCGAGTCGAGCCGGATGCAGCGCGTCGACAGCTCTTCCAATGTCAGCCCGTTGCGCTTGCGCAACGCGCGCAGCTTCGTGCCCAGGAAGTGGCTGTTGCGGGCGTGGAGTGTCACGGATCGTCTTGTGAAATTGACACTGTGAATTTTCCTGAGTGAAATTTCGCACGATACGCTCCTATACTGGACTGCAGACGAATCTTTTGCAAGGGGCGTCATGAAGGAGAAATACGAGATCCTGGTTCTGGGAGCCTCCTACGGCTCGCTGCTCGGCACGAAATTGCTGATGGCCGGGCACCGGGTGACACTTGTCTGCACTCGCTCGACGGCCGACCTGATCAACCGCGAGGGGACGCTCGTGCGCTTCCCGATGCAGGGACGGGAATCGGTCGTCGAGGTCGACTCGAGGCAGTGCAACGGCGAGATCTCGGCCTGCACGCCGGACGAAGTCGACCCGGCCCGCTTCGACCTGGTCGTGCTCGGCATGCAGGAGCCGCAGTACGGCGCGAAGGGCGTTCGCCAGCTCATGGCGCGCATCGCCGAAGCACGCACGCCGTGCCTCGCGATCATGAACATGCCCCCACTGCCTTATCTCGAACGCATTCCAGGTCTGTCGACCGAAAACCTGGAAGGCTGCTACACCGACCCCACGGTGTGGGAACGCTTCGATTCGGCGCTGATCACGTTGGCGAGTCCCGATGCACAGGCATTCCGCCCGGCGGATCGCCCGAAAAACGTCCTGCACGTCGGGCTGCCGACGAATTTCAAGGCGGCACGTTTTGGAACCGACGAAGCGACGGTGTTGCTCCGCAACCTCGAAGCGGGCATCGAGCAGGCTCGACTGCCGACCGCTACCGGTGGAATTGAAATACCGGTAAAGCTCAAGGTGCACGAGTCCATCTTCGTGCCGCTCGCCAAATGGCCCATGCTGATCACGGGCAACTACCGTTGCATCCGCGCTGACGCAATGATCCCCATCAAGGACGCGGTACACGGCAATGCGGCCAAGTCGCAGGAGATCTACGACTGGGTCGCGAATCTCTGCTGCAAGCTGGGCGCCGACACGGCGGACCTGGTTCCCTTCGACAAATATGCCAAGGCGGCACAAGGCCTCGGCAAGCCCGCATCGGCCGCCCGCGCGCTCGCAAGCGGCGCCGTGCACATCGAGCGCGTCGACAAACTCGTCTGGCGCATAGCGCGCCAACTGGAGCTCCAGTCCGAAACACTGAACGAAATCGTCGCGCTCGTGGACGAGCGCCTTGAACGCAATCGTCTGATCGGCGGTGAATGCGCGGTCGCAGCTTAGCCCACGAATCCCATCATCGGTTCACGATCCAGGGATCGAGAAAGCTCACGGGCGGGGAGCCAACCAGTTCGATGCCATATTCGTATGGCTTGCCATTCTTGACGTTGCTGTGACATCGGAACCTTGCGCCGTTCATTTCGGGTTGGCACCTGAATAGTCGCTGCCCTTCCGCCTCCTTGAAGGAGACGCCCCCGGGATTCCTGAACGTATAAGACTGCCCTGCTTTCGGCACGATTTGCCACACCACGTCGAAGCCATTCGCGTCGACGTTGGTGAACTGGCTCGAAATCCTGATGACGCATGGAGAAGGGCCGCAGTCGACTTCAACGGGCACGGCGCATTGCTGCGCGCTATGGCACGTGGACGAAACGGGGGGCGCTGTCTTGGAAAAGCCAACGGTACTGCACGCCGAAATCAGCAATCCACCGAAGATCGCCACGACGGCGGAGCGCAAGGTAACGCGGCGTAACCGAATAACGGTAAGCGACAGGATCGACATGTTTTTTTTCTCCGTGGGATAGAGCCGGCGCGCCATGATACTTGGATGGGCCGCGACGGCCCAACGGACGGGACCTGGCGCCGTGTCTCTTTCGAGGACTTCCATCTCCGGGCGTCGGCGTAAGGACAGCGTTATTCGGCACCCTTCCACACGCCCCGCTTCGATCAAGGATTGAATCGTCCGCCCTCGCTCGCGAGTTGCGACAAGCGCGGCGCGGGCGTCCAGAACGTCGGATCAGCGTGCGCATTGCGCGCAAAATTGCGCATCGACCGAACGACGTTGTACGACCCGATCGTATCTGCAAAAAACATCGGCCCGCCGCGGTGGCGCGGAAATCCGTACCCCGCGAGGTAGACGACGTCGATGTCGGACGCGCGCACCGCGATCCCTTCGTCGAGCAGACGCGCACCCTCGTTCACGAGCGCAAGGATGCAGCGCCCGACGATCTCGTCCTCTGCGATCGTGCGCGGTTGCATGCCGATTTCCGCTCGATACGCCGCAATGAGGGCATCGACGCCTGGATCAGGAATCGCGGCGCGCCGACCGGGCTCGTAGCGATACCAGCCGGAACCCGTCTTCTGGCCGAAGCGGCCCGATTCGCACAGCCGATCGGCAATGCGTGAATACACGACGTGCGGCTTCTCGACGTAGCGCCGCTTGCGGATCGCCCAGCCGACGTCGTTGCCCGCGAGATCGCCCATCCGGAACGGTCCCATCGCCATGCCGAAGGACTCGAGCGCGCCATCGACCTGTGCCGGCGTCGCGCCTTCGTCGAGCAGGAACGTCGCCTGCCGGAGGTACTGCTCGAGCATGCGATTGCCGATGAAGCCGTCGCATACGCCGGCAACCACCGCGGTCTTGCCGATGGTCCGCGCCAGCCCCATCAGCGTCTGCAAGACGTCAGGCGCCGTGTGCGCTCCGCGCACGACCTCCAATAGCTTCATCACGTGCGCCGGGCTGAAGAAGTGCGTGCCGACGACGTCCTGCGGCCGCGACGTGGCGGCGGCGATGCGATCGACGTCGAGCGTCGAGGTGTTCGTCGCCAGGATCGCGCCGGGCTTCATCGTCCGGTCGAACATCGCGAACACCTGCGCCTTCACGTCCATGTCCTCGAACACCGCTTCGATCGCGAGATCGGCTTGCGCAATGGCGCGGTGGTCGAGCGTCGGATGCAAGTGCGCCAGCGCGCGCTCGAGCCCGGCTGGCGCGAGACGACCCTTCGCGACCGACGCTTCGTACGTCGAGCGAATTCGCGCGACGCCCCTGTCGAGCGCCCGCTGGCTCGTTTCGAGCAGCGTTACCGGCAGTCCCGCCGACAGGAAGTTGATCGCGATGCCGCTCCCCATCGTGCCCGCCCCGATCACCGCCACGCGCTCGACGGCACGCGTCGGCGTGTCGGCCGCGAGCCCCGGATACTTCGCCGCGGCGCGCTCGGCGAAGAACGCATGGCGCAGCGCACGCGACTCCGGGGTCTGCATCAGGTGCAGGAACAGCTCGCGCTCGATCTGCAAACCTTCGTCGAACGGCTTTGCGGCCGCGGCAGCGACGGCGTCGACGCAGCGGCGCGGCGCCGGCAGATGCCGCGTTCGCGCCTCGATCGCCGTGCGCGCGAATTGCAGGAACGGCTCCGCCTTCGGATCTGCGATGCGGACCTCGCGAAGCCGCCGCAGCGAACGCCTTTCGCCGACGACCCGATGCGCGAAGGCGATCGCTTCGGCGACGACGTCGCCTTCGACCAGCGCGTCGAAAAGTCCGGTCTCCACGAAGCGCTCGGCGGCATGGCTCGCGCCCGTGACGATCATGTCGAGTGCACGCTCGACGCCGATCGCCCGCGGCAGCCGCTGCGTGCCGCCGGCGCCGGGCAACAGTCCGAGCTTCACCTCCGGCAGCGCAATCTGCGCGTCGCGCGCCGCAACCCGGAAGTGGCATCCGAGCGCAAGCTCGAGGCCGCCGCCCATGCAGATGCCGGCAATCGCCGCAACGACCGGCTTGGCACTCGCCTCCACGACACGGATCGTCGTATGGAGCGTCGGCTCGGCTTTCGCCTTCGGCGTGTCGAATTCACGGATATCGGCGCCGCCCGAGAAGCGCTCCGCTCCGCCGGTCAGCACGATCGCATCGACCGTCGAGTCGTCCGTGGCGCGGTCGACGCCGTCGACGATCGCGCGCCGTACGTCGTATGCGAGTCCGTTCACCGGCGGATTGTCGATCGTGATCACCGCTACGCGCGCTTCGCACCTGTATCCCGCGGTCGTCATCGCTTGCTCCTCGGCGTCGCTACACTTCGAGCCATTCGGCGCGAACCGCGGGTGCGGCGCGCAACGTGCCGGGCGTGCCGTCGAATACGACGCGTCCGTGACCCATCACGTAAAGCCTGTCGGCAATGTCGAGCGCGATGGCAAGTCGCTGCTCGATCAGCAGGATCGCGACGCCGCTGCGAGCGATCCTCGTCAACAGGTCGCGCACCAGCTCGACCATCCTGGGCGCGAGTCCCTCGGTCGGCTCGTCGACCATGACAAGGTCGGGATCGCCCATCAAGGTGCGGCCGATGGCGAGAAGCTGCTGCTCGCCGCCCGACAGCGCGCCGCCGGCGACGTCCGCACGCTCGCGCAGCAGCGGAAACAGCTCCAGGAAAGCGTCGACCGACCAGCGTGCGCCGCGCCTCGCCGATTTGATGCCGAGTTCGAGATTTTCGCGCACGGTGAGTCCCGGAAAGATCTGCCGATCCTCGGGCACGTAACCGACACCGCGGCGAGCGATCTCGTGCGGCAAGCGGCCATCGATGCGCTCGCCCTTGAAGCGGATCGTGCCGGTCGGCGTGACGAGACCGATGATCGTGCGAATCGTCGTCGAACGCCCGGCGCCGTTGCGTCCGAGAAGGCTCACGATCTCGCCGTGTCCGACGCGAAACGATACGCCCTGCAGCACATGGCTTTTGCCGTAATAGGCGTGGAGGTCGACGACGTCAAGCACGCGCACCGCCAAGGTAAGCGCTCTGCACGGCCTCGTTCGCCCGGATGTTCTCCGGCGTATCCGTCGCGAGGATCGCCCCGCGAACGAGCACCGAAATGCGATCGGCAAGATCGAACACGACGCTCATGTCGTGCTCGACCATCAGCAGCGTGCGATCGCGTGACACCGATCGAATGAGCTCGACGGCGCCGGCCGCTTCGGCGCGGCTCATGCCGGCCGTCGGCTCGTCGAGCAGGATCACGCCCGCGCCGCCGGCAATCGTCATGCCGATCTCGAGCGCACGAAGCTCCGCGTACGTCAGCACACCTGCCTGCGCGTCGCGCCGCGGCGTGAGCCTGATCTGCTCGAGCACGCGTTCCGCACGCGCGTTCGCGTCGCGCAGCCCGTTGACGTTGCGCCAGAAGCTATAGCGATAACCGAGCGGCCACAGCAGCGCGCACCGCAGGTTCTCGAACACCGACAGGCGCGGGAAGACGTTCGTCACCTGGAAGCTCCGCGCGAGCCCGCGGCGAAAAATCGCGTGCGGAGCGAGTCCGGACACGTCGTCGCCGTGCAGCCGTATGGAACCCGACGTCGGAGTTTCGCAGCCGCTGATCAGGTTGAACAGCGTCGATTTGCCGGCGCCATTGGGACCGATGATCGCGTGCCGCTCGGCGCGTGCGACGTCGAGAGTCACACCGCAAATGATCGTTGCTGCGCCGAAGCTCTTGTGCACGTCGCGCAATGCGATCGCGGGCGACGGCTCGCCGGGATGCGATGCAACGTCGATCATCATGACGGTGAAGCGGCGTTCGCCGCGCGGCCCTGTTCCTCGGCGAGCGTCCACGCCGCCGCGACGACGCGCCATGTCGCGCGGAACGCGGTGAACCCTGCAGCAGCGACGACCACAGCACCGAACCACGGCGCCGGCGAGGCGGCATCGATCGCGAGGCCGGCGATGCGCATCCTGCTGCCGAGCTCGGGCTGCGTCGACACGCGATAGCTCATTTCGATCAGGGTCACGAGACCCCCGATCGTCACGGCGGCAGGGACCGCCGCGGCCAGGTATGCCAGCAGTACGCGGCCGAAGGCCGGTGTTCGCACGATCGATGCGTGCATCGCGATCAGGCCGGCGAGCCCGCGCGGCGCAAAGACGACGACGATCATGAAGAACACACCGAGGTAAAGGAGCCATGCCGATGTGTAGCCGCTCAAGCTCGCTTCCAGCCACGTGAGCACGACGGCACCGAGCACCGGCCCGGCGAAATGACCGGCGCCGCCGATGCACGTCATCAGCAGCACGCTGCCGGATCGAAGTGCGCCGACCGAATCGGCGGCGACGATCTCGTAGTTGATCGCATGCAGGCCGCCCGCCAGCCCGGCGAAGAGGCCGGAGACACTGCATGCGACGAGGCGGACGACGCGCGGATCGTAACCGACGAACGCCGCGCGCTGCGGATTGTCGCGCACGGCGTTGCACATCCGGCCGACCGGTGTCGCGGTAAACGCATGCATCGAGAGCGCCGCGACGAATGCCCAGGCCGCGACCACGTAATAGACGGCGATCTGGGATGCGAGATCGATGCCCGGCAGCGCGGGGCCGCGCGTGCGGCTCGCGGTGATGCCCTCCTCGCCGCCGAACAGCGCCGGCAGCATGAACGCCGCCGCATAGGCCAGCTCGCCGATGCCGAGTGTGATCAGGGCGAAGATGGTGCCGGCGCGCCGCGTCGTCAACGCGCCGAACAGTGCGCCAAACGCGACACCCGCGATCGCGCCCGCAAGCGGCACGAGCGGCATCGGAAGCGCGAATCCATGATTGATCGCGCGCATCAGGTGAATCGCCGCGTAGCCGCCGAGACCGAAGTAGACGGCATGACCGAACGACAGCAGCCCCGTCTGTCCGAAGAGCACGTTGTACGAAAGCGCGAAGACGGCAGCGATCGCCATCTGCGTCAGCAGCGATCGGCCGAAATCAGAATCGAGACCGGGAAC
>Ga0310810_10007842_pt1 | contig 12235 bp, 7 predicted proteins | sample NCmetagenome_FD_207641 | JGI IMG/M metagenome (GOLD analysis project Ga0310810, IMG submission 207641) | Soil microbial communities from experimental microcosm in Duke University, North Carolina, United States - NC | ecosystem: Engineered > Artificial ecosystem > Soil microcosm > Unclassified ... | reverse complement strand
CTGAACGAGCTTCATTTCACCTACTCGCGTGAGGCGCGTCCACGGGCGGCGGTGCCGTCTTCGGTGCCCGCCGACACGGCGATGGGATTCGGCACGACGTTCCGCTTCGGTAATCCGTTCTTCCTCAATCCGACGGTCGACGAACTGGTGAAGCGCACGCAGGTGAAGGACAACTTCTCGGTCGTGAGCGGACACCACACCGTGAAGGCCGGCGGCGAGTGGGAGCACACGAGGAACGCACAGGTGTTCCGGGGTTTCTTCGAGGGACGCTACATCTTCGACAGCGTCGCCGGGTTCCTGCGTTACGCTTCGCCCGCCGCGGCCGGCGGCTTCGGACCGTTCACGGTTGGCTGCTCGAACGGCTCGTACGTGACGGCGCCGGCAGCGTGTCCCGCTGGATCGTCGGCGACGGGCGGCCCACTCCTTTTCTATCTGCAGAGCAGCAGCCCCGACGGCATCGCGCGCGACGCGGCCGGCGCTTCCGACATCGTCAACGAGGAGGTTGCGCTGTTCGTCCAGGACAAGTGGCAGCCTGGCCACGGCCTGACGCTCAACTACGGCCTGAGGTGGGACGGCCAGAAGATGCCGAAGACCGTCGATCCAAAAACCACGGCGTACGCGGCGTTCCTCAATGACGCGCGCTTTCCGTCGGACGGCACCATCCCGGATCAGTGGAAGGAGTTCCAGCCTCGCGGCGGATTCGCGTGGGACATCAACGAAGACGGCAAATCCGTGTTACGCGGCAACGCCGGCATCTATTACGCGAGACAGAACATGCTGAGCCAGGTCGGTTCGGTGACGACCAACGGCATCCAGCAGAAGAGCGATTTTCGCGACACGGACTTCACCGCGTTCGCCGACATGCCGGTGTGGCCCAACCTGCTGGCGCCGAGCGCCGCGCCGCCGGGGACGTTCCCGCTGTTCACCGGCATTCGCGTGTTCGACCGCAACTACCGCAACCCGCGCGTCTATACCTTCAACGCCGGCTACGACCGCGAGCTGCTGCCGGCGCTGGCGGCGTACGTGGACTTCACCGTCGCCAAGGGCGTGCACCTCACGCGCTTTCTCAACTACAACGCGCACGGCAGCGCGGCATTGGCGGCGCAGCCGCCGTCGCGCGACATCACCAGCTACAACGTGTCGAACCCGTTCAACCCGCAGCTTGGCGACGTCTTCGTGACCAACAGCGTCGGGCACGGCCTCTATCGCGGCGCGACGTTCGGCGTCCGCAAGCGCTTCTCGCAGCACTATCAACTCGAGGCCAACTACGTCCTGTCGAAGGACGAAGACGACGACTCGAACGAGCGCGATCCGTTCACCGATCGCTCGTTCAACTTCTACGATCTGAGCCTCGACTACGGACCGTCCGACCGCGACATCCGGCACCGGTTCAATTTCTTCACCTACGCCGAGCTCCCGCAGAAGTTCCTGATCAACGTGCGCGCCCAGGCGCGCAGCGCGCAGCCGATCACCACCTCGCCGCGCGTCCTCAACGGCACGGACCGCGGGCGCAACTGGGATCGCAAGGACAACAAATATTTCTCGCTGGACTGGCGGCTGCAGCGCGCCTTCCGCCTCGGCTCGCGCGCCGAGATCGTGCCCAGCCTCGAGATGTTCAACACGTTCAACAACGCCAACAACGTCAATCCGTTGACGACGCCGGCGCTGTTCAACTTCGACGGATTCCTGAGGCAGGGCGTCGGCGATCCGCGCCAGGTGCAGCTCGCGGCGAAGGTGACGTTCTAAGGCGGCCTCCATCCCGGGGGCGCCTCGGGCCAGACCGTGTCGGGCTGCTTCGGCTCCGGCTGGTCGGGTCCGAAGCGCCCCTCCCGGATGTCGGCGTAGATGAAGTTCTCGGGAGGCACGGGAGAACCGGCGAGCCGCCGCAGCAGCGCGAGCTGGCCCACATGGGTCATCGCGTCCGAGAAGGGGCCCTGCAGCAGCTGTTCGGGCTTAATGCCGCGCAGCTCGTCTCCGCGCTCCAGATGAGTGGCGAGGTCCGCGATCATCTCGTGCAGCCGGCTAATTTCTGCGTCCAAGTCCGGCAACGGCTCCGCCGAGTACCGTCCACCGATGAAGTAGGTCCTGGCATAGCCAAGCACACTGGTCATGTGTCGGACCAGCTCGGCTGGAGTACGCACGTCATGTCCGGCGCGGAATTTGCCGAAGCCGACGGGCGCGCCGCGCAGGGCTTTCTGGGTGCGATACGCCAGCGCGGCCAGAAAATGGCGCAGCATTCCGGCCGACGCTATCACATGACCCTGACGCTAACCCGCGTTCCGTTATTCGTCACAAGACCGTAACGTTCGTGCGACAGAATGTGCTGCAATAGTGGTTTGCACTGGAGGCACGATGACTACTGCTGCACCTGCTCAGATCCTGGGTCGCCACGTCTGGTCCGAGCTGATGACGACCGACACGAAGGCCGCCGAGACGTTTTACGACAAGGTCGTCGGCTGGACGTCGGAGCCGTCGCCCAACTCGCCGATGCCCTACACGCAGTTCAAGCGGAGCGGCGGCACGGCCGTCGCCGGCCTGATGGAGAGGCCGGCCGGCATGAACATGCCGCCGTTCTGGTCGATGTACATCGCGGTGCCGAATCTCGACGAGGCCGTCGCGCAGATCAAACGCCTGGGCGGCAGTGACCTTTCCGGCGTCATCGACGTTCCCACGATAGGCCGCCTGCAGATGCTGAAGGATCCCCAGGGCGCCGCGTTCTACATCATTCAGCCGGAGCCCCGCGACACTCCGCCCGAGGGCGACCCGGAAGTGGGCGAGCCCTCCTGGATCGAGCTGATGACGACGGACGCGCCGGCGGCGATGAAGTTCTACCAGCAGCTCTTCGGCTGGCAGCCGAGCCAGGCGATGGACATGGGTGAGATGGGCACGTACCAGATGTTCGATCGCGGCTCGCGGATGATCGGCGGCATGATGAACAAGCCGAAAGAGATGGCGCAGGCGCCGCCGCACTGGGCGATCTATTTCCGCGTGCCCGACATCAACGCGGCCGCCGAACGCGTCAAGTCGAACGGCGGAAAGATCCTCAACGGCCCGATGGAGGTTCCCGGCGGCGATCAGATCCTCAATGGGATGGATCCGCAGGGGGCCGCCTTCTCACTGCACCAGAAGAAGACGGCGTAACGCGTCGTACGGGAAACGGCTTGCTCTTCCGTCACCGCCGCGCGGCGGACGGTGACGGCGGAGCGGTCGTGCATGCCGCAGTGGTCAGCTTCGTCGGCGTCACCGTCAGCGGCTTCAGATTGTTCGTCGCCAGCACCGCATTGAACGCCGCCAGATCGTCGGACTGCGCCTTCTTCCACGCCGTCACCGTCGTGTTGTAGTTCGTGCAGTCGCTCTCCCAGGTATCGACCTGCGCTTTCGTCGGCGCCATGTCGAGGCCGACCTGCATCATGCTCACCATGGTGTTGAAAGCGTTGTTGAGCGCGATGAACGAGAGCATCGCGCCGGGCGCGGCACCGCCCCTCCCGCCGCCGAAACCACCGCCGCCGCGCCCGCCGCGTCCCTCGACGGCGCCGCCGAACGTCGCGAGCTTCGTATCGAGCTCCTTCGCCTTCGCCGCGACATCCGCCGCCGGCTGAACCGCCACGGCCGCAGTCGGGGGGGCCTGCGTCAGCGACGCGATCTGCGCGCGGACGGCCGCCACCTCCTCGTTCCCGCTGTAGCTGTCCTTCATGCCCTGGTAGGCGAGCATGGTGAGTCTGTTCTGCGACTTCAGCGCGCTCAGCGTCGCCGCGCTCTCGCCGGCGCGCGGATCGTTGTGCACGACGACGGACTGCGTGTAGACCTTGCCGTCGACGGTCAGCTTCAGCGTGTACGTGCCCGGAGGGACCTGCGGACCGTGCGGACCCGCCATCGCCATCGCCTCCACCATGTTCATCTGGTTCTCGAGATCGTGGTTGAACGCCGGGGGATCGTCGTAGTGCAGATCCCAGTTGACGCGGTTCGTGCCCACCGTGGTCGGCAGCGCGCGCGAGGCCGGCGTCATCAGCCAGTAGTCTGGATAGATCGCTCCCTCGACGGGCGGCGGCGGAATGCTCGAGATCGTCCGGACCAGGCCGCCGGCCGCGTCGAAGACCTGCAGCTTCATCTCGCCGGCAGGCGGCTGGCCGAGGTGGTAATAGAGCACCGCGCCGTACGGCGGATTCGGCGCGTGCGGCATCTCGACCGACGTCGGCTGATCCCAGTTCGCGTTGACGCGGGCGCGGATGGCGTCGCCGGGCTTGAAGAAGTACACCGGCGCGGCGGCGATCTCGCCGGCCTTCGCCGCGATCTCGCGCAGCGGGCTCATGTCGTCGAGCACCCAGAAGCCGCGGCCGTACGTCCCGATGACGATGTCGTTCATGTGATCGTCGGTGTGGAACACGAGATCGCGGATCGACGTGCTCGGCAGGTTCAGCCGCAGCGACCGCCAGCGATCGCCATCGTCGAAGGACACGTAGACGGTCGTTTCGGTGCCGCAGAAGAGCAGCCCCTTCTGCTTCGGATCCTCGCGGACGACGTTCACCCAGCTTCCGGTGCGCTCGTCCTTGGGCAGGCCGTTGACGATCTTCGTCCACGTCTTGCCGCCGTCGTGCGTGCGCCAGATCAGCGGAACGTTGGTATCGACGTTTTCCGGCGCGCCGCCACGGCCGCCGGTGGTGATGCGGCCCGAGACGTACGCCGTCGCCGCGTCATGATGTCCACCGTCGAGCGCGTTGAACGCCGTATTGGCCGGCGAGTCGCTGATGTTGGTCACGTTCGTCCAGTGCAAGCCCGCGTCCACGGTCCGGTAGAACTGGCCGTTGTTGCTGACGGTCCATACCGTCCCCTTCTGGGCCGTGGACAGGAAGAAGTCGGTAATCGCGAAAGCACCGCGTCCCGCCGTACCGATAGGCGGAGGCGTCGTCGGAGTGCCGCACGGATCCGGCTTCTGGTCCTTGCCCATGGTTAGATCTGGACTAACGGCCTTCCACGTCTGCGCACCGTCACGCGTGACGAGCAGGCACTGATAGCCGACGTACATCGCGTGCTGATCGAACGGATCGAACTTCTTCCAGAAATCGCGGACCTGCCGGTACTTCGTCGCGTCCGCGCCGAAATTGGGGGCGACGTTCTGCCATTGGCCCGTCGCCATGTTGATCTTCACCAGACCGCCGCCGCCGCCGCCCGGACCGTAGCCGACGCCGTAGAGGATTTCCGGCTGTAATGGATCGGCGGTAATGGTGCCGAACTCGGAAGACGGCAGTGGCGACCAGTCGGTGAAGTTGACTTGGCCGAAGTCGCCGCGGCTGCGCGTCATCACCGCGCCGGTGTCCTGCTGCGCCGCCATCACCCAGTACGGGTAGCGCGCGTCGGTGGACACGTGATAGACCTGCGAGATCGGAACCGGATACCAGAGACTCCACGTCTTGCCGCCGTCGAGCGTGACGGTCGGTCCCTGATCCGCGCCGACGAGCATGCGCTGCCCGTTCGTCGGATCGATCCACATCATGTGATAGTCCTCGCCGCCCGGCGCGCCCTTGAACGACGTGAACGTCGCGCCGCCGTCGGTCGATCGCATGAGCGCGATGCTCGTCACGTAGACGACGTCGGGATTCTGCGGATCGACGAACACGCCCGACTGGTAGTTGCCCTGACCGTTGGCGACGCGCGTGTCGCTGCCCGCCATGTGCTTCCACGTCGCGCCGCCGTCGTCTGATCGATAGAGGCCCGAGCCGTTGTCGATGGGCTGGCCGACGATGAAGACGCGCTGGCCGTTGGTGTGCATCGCGACGGCGACGCTGATTCGACCGGGATAGCGCGGCAGGGTCGTGACGTCCGTCCACGTCTTGCCTTCGTCCGTGGACTTGAACAGCTTTGCCGGGAGCGGCGCCGGACCGCCGCGCCCCGCCGCGCCGCCGCCGAACCCGCCGCCGGTTCCCTGCGTGGTGGCGAAGACGAAGTTCGGCGCGTCGAACTCGTACTCGATATCGCGCGTGCCGTTGAAGCCTTCGGGCTTGAGGACGTTCTGCCACGTGCGGCCGCCGTCGGCCGTGCGGTAGACGCCGCCCCCCTTGTGCGTGGCGTCTCCCGTCGTCGACACCAGAACGATGTTGGCATCCTTCGGATCGACCACCATCTTGTTGATGCGCGTCGTCTCATCGAGTCCGATGTGCGTCCACGTCTTGCCGGCGTCGGTCGACTTGTACATGCCGTTGCCATCGCTGCCGCCGACGGAATCGCCGCTGCCCGCATAAATGATATTGGGATCGGATGGCGCCACCTGAATCGCGCCGACGCTGTCCACTTCCGTCACCTGGTCGAAGATGGGGTACCACGTGACGCCCGCGCTCGTCGTCTTCCAGATGCCGCCGAGCGGGGTGCCGATATAGAAAACCCCCGGCTGGCCGATCGCGCCGGTGACGGACGCGACGCGGCCGCCGTGGAAGGGTCCGATGTTGCGCCATTTCAATCCTGTATAGAGGTCGGGCCCGATGGACGTGTCGGGACTGTCCTGCGGCGTCGCCGCGCGCATGTGCAGTGGGAAGGCGCTGGCGAGTGCCAGGGAGAAAAGGGCGAGAGGCCACGTGACGCGGCGGACGATCCGATCGGTCATCTGCGCACGTTAGTCCGGGTGGCGACGATCGATCAAGTGAGACCGCTGTAAGCTTGAACGATGACGCCGCGCCGGCTGCTGTTTCTGCTCGCATTCCTGTTTCATGTCGCGAGCGCGGCCGCCGGGGAGCGTCTCACCCTCAACTTCAATCCAGACTGGCGCTTCATCAAGGACGATCCCGCGGGCGCGCAGGAAATGACGTTCGATGATTCGCGGTGGACGATCGTGTCCACGCCGCACACCTTCAACGACGTCGACACCTTCGACAACTGGTCCACGCCGGGGCACCGCGGCGAGCAGATCCAGTGGAGCGGACGGACGTGGTACCGGAAGACGTTCACGGCGCCGGCGGAATGGCGAGGACGAAAAGTCTTCATCGAGTTCGAAGCGGCGCGCCAGGTGGCGGAGGTGTACCTCAACGGCCGGATGCTGGGCGTGAGCAAGACCGGATTCACGCCGTTCGGCTTCGATCTCACGCCACACCTTCGCATCGGCGAGGCGAACGTCCTCGCCGTGATGGTCGACAACCGCTTCATGAAGGATCCGGGTACGTCGCAGGCGAATCCGAATCTCCGGCAACTGCAGGCCGACGTCAACAAGACGATCCCGGACCGCATCGAGGATCTCCAGGCGGACCAGATCCCCTGGAACAACCCGCACTGGCATCCCGCGCATGGCGGCCTCTATCGAAACGTCCGGCTCTACGTCACCGACCCCCTCCACATCTCGCTGCCGCTCTATTCCTTTCTGCAGACGGCGGGCCCCTACGCCTACGCGACGGACATCACGCCGGCGTCCGCGCGAGTGACGATCGAAGTGCCCGTGCAGAACGACCGAGCTTCGGATCAGCGGGTCGAGCTTCAGACGACGATCGTCGACGCGGACGGCCGGACGGTGCTGTCGCAGGCGCAGACGACGACGATTGCGGCCGGCGCGTCGGGCACGTTCACCGTCAGCGGACCGTTGAGCAGTCCGCGGCTCTGGGAGCCCGATTACCCGCACGTCTACCGAGTGGTGAACACACTCCGCGCCGCCGGACAGACCGTCGACACGAGCGACGTTCCGCTCGGCATTCGCGCGCCGCGATGGGACGCCAACGCAGGCTTCTTCATCAACGGCAATCATCTGAAGCTCCACGGCTGGGGACAGAAGCCCACGAACGAATGGCCCGGCCTCGGTGCCGCGCTGCCCGACTGGCTGCACTTCTTCACCGTGAAGCTGATGAAAGACGCCGGCGGCAACATGATCCGATGGGGCCACTGCGCGGCGGGCCCCGCGCAGATCGACGCGTCCGATCGCCTCGGCCTCGTCGTCGATCAGCCGGGCGTCGACGGAGAGTCGGACACGGTGAAGGCCGCGTGGCAGCTTCGCGCGCAGGCCTTGCGCGACATCGTCATCTACTTCCGCAACAATCCGTCGATCCTCGTATGGGAAGGCGGCAACCAGAAGGTCACGCGCGAGCACGCGCAGGAGCTGCGGACGATCGTGGACACGTGGGACCCGCGCGGCGGCCGCGCCTACGCGCACCGGCGAGCCGATGCGATCACCGCGGAGTTCATGGACGTTCAGGTTGGCACCGAAGGCGGACGGGAGATCGCGTCGCTCCCGGTGTTCGAAGGGGAGTACGACCGCGAGGAATCGCCGCGGCGCGTGTGGGACACGGCGTCGCCGCCGAACTTCGGCTATCCGGAAGCCAAGGGGATGACCTACCAGCTCACGTCCGAAGAGTACGCGGTCAACCAGATCTCGCAGTACGTCAGGAAGCTCGGCGCGCCGGATCACAGCGGCGGCGCGAACTGGATCTTCTCCGATTCGACGAGCGGCGGACGCGTGCCCGCCGAGGTCGCGCGCGCCGGCGGAGAAGTGGACGGCGTCCGCCTTCCGAAGGAAGCCTACTTCGTCGTCTCCACGATGTTCCGCTCCGACCCGCAGGTCCACGTCATCGGCCACTGGTCGTATCCGGCGAACGCGAAGAAGGACGTCTTCGTCGCCTCGAACGCCGACGAGGTCGAGCTGTTCGTGAACGGGCGGTCGCTCGGCAAGGGTGTGCGCTCGGACGTCTACCTGTTCACCTTCAAGGACGTCGCGTTCGAGCCCGGGGAGGTGAAAGCGGTTGCGTCGAAAGGCGGCAAGGTGGTCGCCACGCACACGAAGCGCACCGCCGGCCCTCCGGTCGCGCTCAGACTGACGACGATCACGGCGCCCGAAGGGCTGCGGGCGGACGGCGCGGACGTCGCGCTGATCGACGTGGAAGCCCTCGACGCCAAGGGCGAGCGCGTGCCGACCTTCCAGCAGCGGGTCGACTTCACGACGGACGGTCCCGCGGTGTGGCGCGGCGGCTACAACAGCGGAAAGATCGATTCGATCAACCATCCCTTTCTCGATCTGGAAGCCGGGATCAATCGCGTCGCGATTCGCGCGACGCGAACGGCGGGAGCCATCACCGTTCGCGCGACCGCTGCCGGACTGACAACGGGGACTGTCCCGGTTTTGTCGCACGCGGTCGCCGCAACTGACGGCATGTCGACGCTGCCGCCCGCGCGATCGCCAGCGCCGCTGCCTGCCGGCGCACCGCGCCATTCACCCTTCACGAGCGCGGCGGCGAAGCCGGCTCGGGCTGCGGCCGCTCCCTCCGCGAGCGCCTTCATTGCGCGTGTCGGGTACACGGGACCGGCCGCCTCGATCGTCCATGTCGAGACGGGCGCGCGCGACGGGCGGAACGTCTACGTCGATCGCGACTACACTTTCAAGGGATTGCCGGCGGATCTCGTCGGCGCCGACTGGATCCAGGCTGCCGACACGGACCAGGGCTACAGCGCGGTCGATCTGATCGAGCTGGCGGTCAAGGCGGGCAGCGTGGTGACGATCGCGCACGACGCGCGCGTCCCCGCGCCCGGCTGGCTGGCGAAGCAGTTCCAGGCGACGGATCGGGCGATCGAGATCGACGGGCAGCCGATGAAGCTGTTCACGCGCCGCATCGACACAGATACCAGTCTGACGCTCGGCTCGAACGCTGACACGGCGCCACTCGGCACCCACATGTACGTCGTGCTGGCCGCGTCCGCGCGGTGATCTGGACGAGATCGCTGGCCGCGTCAGGAAGCCGGCACCGATGCCTGATAGAAGGCGATCGGTCCGACGATCGTTCCGTGCACCGCGATCCGTTTCGCGTCCACGAATCCGCTTTCGCGCATGCGGTTGATCAGACGATCGTCAGGATCCGGACCCGCGCTGACGTGCGTCCCGTGAATCAATCGCGCGAGCATGCCGTGCGACCCGCCTGCGAGATCGAGGAATTCGAGACGGCCGCCGGGCCTGATCACGCGTCGGATGTCGGCGAGCGCGCCTGCCTTGTCCTCCTTCGGGACGTGATGGAACATCATCGACGAGAAGACGCGGTCGAACGCGCCGTCGGCGAACGGCAGCGCGTCCGCGAACGCGCGCTCGAAACGGACCGCCACCCTGGCGCGCGCGGCCTTGCGCTCGGCGCGCGCGAGCGCCTTCGGATCCGGATCGACGCCGATGACATCAACGCCGGGATGAACGCGTCCGATGAGCACCGCAAGCGTGCCGGTGCCGCACCCGACGTCGAGCACGGCGCAGCGGGGCCTCAGCGCAGCCTGATCGATGAGGCGGCGGAGCGCAGCATGGCCCCCGAACAGCCGCATGATCGGGTCGTAGAACGGCAGGAAGACGTCGTGTCCGGCCGCCGGCAGGTAGGCTCGCTCTGGACCCATGACTCCTGACACTACAATATCCGGAGATCTGAACCCATGGCCCGACTCGCTGTGCTGCTGCTCGCGCTGGTCACACTCGGCGGCCACCAGGCCGTTCAGTCCGGGAACCCGGTAATCCCGGGCTGGTACGCGGATCCCGAAGCGCATGTCTTCCAGCACGAGTACTGGATCTATCCGACGTACTCGGCTCCCTACGATCAGCAGACCTTCATGGACGCGTTCTCGTCGCCGGACCTCGTGACCTGGAAGAAGCATCCGCGCGTTCTCGACGTCGCCGACGTGCCGTGGGCGCGCCGCGCGATGTGGGCGCCGTCGATCGTCGAAAAAAACGGCTGGTACTACCTGTTTTTCGGCGCGAACGACATCCAGCAAGACGATGAGGTCGGAGGCATCGGGATCGCGCGCGCGCGCCAGCCCGACGGTCCCTTCAAGGATTATCTGGGGCGGCCGCTCATCGACAAGTTCCACAACGGCGCCCAGCCGATCGACCAGATGGTCTTCAAGGATCGCGACGGCTCGTTCTATATCGTCTATGGAGGATGGCGCCACTGCAACATCGCGCGGCTCAAGGACGATTTCACGGGACTCGTTCCGTTCGCCGACGGCAGCACCTTCAAGGAGATCACGCCGGCAGGCTACGTCGAAGGCGCGTTCATGCTGCTGAAGGACGGCAGGTATTACTTCATGTGGTCGGAAGGCGGCTGGACCGGCCCGAACTACGCCGTCGCGTACGCCGTGGGCTCATCGCCCTTCGGACCGTTCGAGCGGATCGGCAAGATCCTGCAGCAGGACCCATCAGTCGCAACCGGCGCCGGCCACCATTCGGTCCTGCACGCGGACGGTTCCAGCAGGTGGTACATCGTGTACCACCGACGGCCGCTCGGAGAAACCGATCGCAATCACCGTGTGGTGTGCGTCGACGAGTTGCGATTCGATTCGACGGGCCTGATTCTTCCCGTCCGGATCACCGCGTCCGGGGTGCCGCCGGATCCGATCCGGTGATCGTCGATCACCACCCCTGCCTCACCGCCACCCACAGCGCAACGCCGATCGCGACGGCGATCCCGAGGCTCATCGCGAGGCTCGACACGAAGTACGGGTAGATCATCAGCACGAGACCGGCGACGAGCTGCGGCGTGCGTTCCTGCTTCCTGCCGTAGACGAACAGCACGAATCCGGCGCCGCTCGTGACGAGCGACAGGAACAGCAACCCAGGATCGAGCGACATGAGTCGATTATCCGCCGACTGATCGCGGTGAGCGAGCTGGATGAGCTTGGCGCGCGTGTCATAATTCGATCGTTGATCAGCAATCCTCACGTGTCGGCGCCACCCACCTCCGTCAAGAGCACAGGGATTTCCGGACTCGACACCCTGCTGAAAGGCGGGCTGCCGGCGGATCGCGTCTATCTCGTCGAAGGCGATCCGGGGACGGGCAAGACCACGCTGGCGCTGCAGTTCCTGCTCGAAGGGCGCGATCGCGGCGAGTCGTGCCTGTACGTGACGCTGGCGGAAACCGGCAACGAGCTGTTCGACATCGCCCGATCGCACGGCTTCTCGCTCGATAACATCCACGTCTACCAGCTCAAGACGCCAGAGCCCGCCGCCGGGGACACCTACACGCTCTATCATCCCGCTGAAATCGAGCTCGGCGAGATGATGCAGAACGTGCTCGACATGACCGAGCGCACGAAGCCTTCCCGCGTCGTCTTCGATTCGCTGTCCGAAGTGCGGCTGCTGGCGCGCGATTCGCTGCGCTACCGGCGGCAGGTGCTCGCGCTGAAGGACTTCTTCGCGGGCCGCGAGTGCACGGTGCTGCTGCTCGACGACAAGACCTCGGGCGACCACGACCTGCAGCTCCAGAGCATCTCGCACGGCGTCATCCAGCTCGATCAGCAGCCCTTC
>Ga0310810_10007841_pt1 | contig 12235 bp, 9 predicted proteins | sample NCmetagenome_FD_207641 | JGI IMG/M metagenome (GOLD analysis project Ga0310810, IMG submission 207641) | Soil microbial communities from experimental microcosm in Duke University, North Carolina, United States - NC | ecosystem: Engineered > Artificial ecosystem > Soil microcosm > Unclassified ... | reverse complement strand
CCAATTCGCTTCGCCGCTTGGGACGGTTGCATGGCGAACCAGACGCATACCCGTCCCTTTCAGAAGCTCCGCGTGCAGTTCATTGCCCGCGACATTCCATAGCTCGTGAAGCTGGTAACCCTTGTGCAGGAAGGTCCACGCTTCCAGGCTCGCACCCACGATGAGCGTTGGATACGGATCAGTCCTGCGAGGGGTCCCAAAGAAGGTGAAAAGACGCAAGTCAGCACGCCGGTTCGCCGCGGCAATCTGCTTGGTATTCAAAAATGCAGGTCGATCTTCCAGTTCGCTTGCGAAAGCCGAATCCAGAAGGTTTTTATCGGGGTGGTGGAGTGCGGAACTAAGGAATGAAGGACTCAGGAATCCCGAGCCGCCCAGTAAGAGGGGTTCCTGCGACTCCGAATCGTCGACGATGCAGAGAAGAATTCGCCCGCGCCCCAACAGGTTTCCCAGCATTTGTGGCAAAGCGGCCCAAGTATCCGGGGAGAACAGCGGGCGCTCTGGCTCAAGTAAATGTATAGTTCTCGGGATGTCGCCAACCTTGGCGCGCCGGTAGCGGATCGGCATTCTCTGTCGGGTCTAGTCTAACAAAGGGAGGAATCATGACAGAAGGCGCTCTGCAGCAGTCAACGGCAGTGTGGTGAAATAATAAAGACGCCCCCGGTCTGGAGGAAACACCGCATTGAACCCAGCAGTCCTCGCCCTAGAAGACGGCACGGTCTTCGAGGGCCAGAGTTTTGGTGCGCCCGTCGAACGCGCGGGCGAAGTGGTCTTCAATACCGCGATCACCGGATACCAGGAAGTCTTCACCGACCCTTCCTACTCCGGGCAGATCGTGGTGCTGACGAATCCGCAAATCGGCAACTACGGTGCCAATGAGAATGACTCGGAGTCTTCACGGCCGTATATAGAAGGACTGGCCGTGCGCGAGTTTTCGCCGCTGTCGAGCAACTGGCGCTCGGATGAAACCGCTCAAGATTTCTTGACTAACAGCGGGGTCCCCGTAATATCTGGGATTGACACGCGCGCGCTGGTGCTGCATCTGCGATCGCGCGGGGTGATGCGCGGAGTGCTCTCGTCGATCTCGACGGACGCAAAAGATCTAGTGGAGCGGGCGAAGAACTCTCCGTCCATGAACGGCCTGGACCTGGCGACGCGAGTCTCGACCCGGGAGCAGTACAGGTGGGATCGCGGTGCGATCGCGGCCTCGCCGTCGGAAGATGTCGGCGATCCGGCGGAGGCGCGGTTTCATGTAGTGGCCTACGATTTCGGGATCAAGCGAAATATTTTGCGGATGCTGGTGCAATCGGGCAGCCGTGTTACGGTGGTGCCGGCCGGCACGAAAGCAGAAGATGTTGTGGCGCTGAAACCGAGCGGCGTGTTTCTCTCGAACGGGCCGGGCGATCCGGAGCCGCTGATGTACCAGGCGGAGCAAGTGCGGAAGCTGGTGGGGAAGGTTCCGATCTTCGGGATCTGCCTGGGCCACCAGATCCTGGGACTGGCGCTGGGCGGGAAGACCTACAAGCTGAAGTTCGGGCACAGGGGCGCGAATCATCCGGTGCTGAACAAGGTAACGGGTCGGGTGGAGATCACATCTCACAATCACGGGTTCGCAGTGGACCCGGACTCCCTGAACTCGAAAGACATCGAAATTACGCACATGAATCTGAATGACCAGACGCTGGAGGGGTTCCGGCATCGTAATCATCCTGTGTTCTGCGTACAGTATCATCCGGAAGCGGCGCCGGGACCGCACGATTCGCATTACCTGTTCGGGGATTTTGTGAAGCTGATGGAGGGCGGAAAATAACTTGCCGCGGCGTAACGACATTCACCGCATTCTGATCGTGGGCTCGGGGCCGATCATCATCGGGCAAGCCTGCGAGTTCGATTATTCCGGCGCGCAGGCATGCAAGGCGCTGCGCCAGGACGGGTACGAAGTAGTCCTGATCAACTCGAATCCGGCCACCATCATGACCGATCCGGAGCTGGCGGACCGCACCTATGTGGAGCCGCTGAGCGTGGAGTTCGCGGCGGAAGTGATCCGCCGGGAGCGGCCGGACGCGCTGCTATCGACGGTCGGCGGGCAGACGGGATTGAATCTTTCGGTGGCGCTGGCCGAAGCGGGCATCCTCGATCAATATGGTGTGGAGCTGATCGGCGCGAAGCTGGACGCGATCAAGAAGGCCGAAGACCGGTTGCTATTCAAAGACGCGATGAAGAAGATCGGCCTGGACCTGCCGCAGTCGCAACTGGTGACCACGGTGGAGGGCGGCCTGGAGTTCGCGGAACGCATCGGATATCCGGTGATTCTGCGCCCGAGCTTCACGCTGGGCGGCACCGGCGGGGGCATCGCGTACAACCGCGAAGACCTGGTCGAGATCGTCGAAAAAGGCATCGATCTGTCGCCGGTACACGAGGTCCTGATCGAGGAGAGCGTGCTGGGGTGGAAGGAATTCGAGCTGGAGGTGATGCGCGACCAGGCGGACAACGCCATCATCGTGTGCTCCATCGAGAATTTCGATCCCATGGGCGTGCATACCGGCGATTCGATCACGGTGGCGCCGGCGCAGACGCTGACAGACCGCGAATACCAAATGATGCGCGACGGCGCGCTCAAGTGTCTGCGCGAGATCGGCGTGGATACGGGCGGGTCGAATGTGCAATTTGCAATCGACCCAGTTACAGGCCGTATGGTGATCGTGGAGATGAATCCGCGGGTGTCACGTTCTTCGGCGCTGGCTTCCAAAGCCACGGGGTTCCCGATCGCCAAGATCGCGGCGAAGCTGGCGGTGGGATATCGACTGGACGAAATTAAGAACGACATTACACGCAAGACTCCGGCGTGTTTCGAGCCGACCATCGACTACGTGGTGGTGAAGATTCCGCGCTGGCAGTTCGAAAAATTCCCAGGCGCCGAGCCGGTGCTGGGCACGCAGATGAAGAGCGTGGGCGAGGTGATGGCGATCGGCAGGACCTTCAAGCAGGCGCTGGGTAAGGGGATGCGGAGCCTCGAAACCGGCAAAGCCGACGGCGCGGTGACGTATCAGGACGACCTGATCGAGCCGCGGCTGATTACGCCGAATCCGGACCGGCTGGGGTATATCCGGTTCGCGTTCGAGCGCGGATACACCGAGGAGCAGATTCACGCGCTGACGTGGATCGATCCATGGTTCCTGCGGCAGGTGCGCGAGATGGTGGACCTGGAGCGCGACATGGGCAAGGTCACACTGGGCTCAATCACTCGTGAGCAGTTCCTGACGGCGAAACGAGACGGGATCTCGGACTCGACGCTCGCCCGGACCTGGAAAGTGGGTTCGTTGGATGTGCGGGCGCGGCGCAAGGAGCTGGGCATCACCGCTGTGTTCAATCGCGTGGACACGTGCGCAGCCGAGTTCGAGAGTTTCACGCCGTATCTGTATTCGAGTTACGAATCGCACTGCGAGGCGGCGCCTTCGGATCGCAAGAAGGTGATGATTCTGGGCAGCGGTCCGAACCGGATCGGGCAGGGCATCGAGTTCGATTACTGCTGCTGCCATGCGTCCTTCGCGCTGCAGGCGTTCGGCGTCGAGTCGATCATGGTGAACTGCAATCCCGAGACGGTCTCGACGGATTATGACACCAGCGACCGGCTGTACTTCGAGCCGCTGACGCTGGAAGAAGTTCTGAACATTTACGAAACGGAGAAGCCGGACGGTGTGATCGTGCAGTTCGGCGGTCAGACTCCGCTGACGCTGGCGCTGCCGCTGAAGCGGGCGGGCGTGCCGATCATCGGGACCGATCCGATGAATATCGATCTGGCGGAGGATCGCAAGCTGTTCGGCAAGCTGTTAGATGAGCTCAACATTCCCGCACCGGAAAATGGTTCGGCGACGACCGTGGAAGGCGCCTGCGACGTGGCGCGGCAGCTGGGCTACCCGGTGCTGGTCAGGCCGAGCTACGTGCTGGGCGGACGCGCGATGGTGATCGCCTACGACGAAGACACGGTGCGGCGCTACATGCAGGAGGCGGTGATCTTTTCGCAGGATCGTCCGGTGCTGATCGACCGATTCCTGGAAGACGCCACCGAAGTGGACGTGGACGCGCTGGCGGATACAACCGGCGCGGTGCTGATCGCCGGGATCATGGAACACATCGAAGAGGCCGGCGTGCATTCGGGAGATTCGAGCTGCGTGCTGCCGGCGACGTCGCTATCGGAAGAAACCAAGTCGACCATCGTGACGTACACCGAGCAACTGGCCCGGGCGTTGAACGTGATCGGGCTGATGAACGTGCAGTATGCAGTAAAAGACGGTACGGTCTATGTCCTGGAAGTTAACCCGAGAGCCTCGCGCACGGTGCCATACGTGAGCAAGGCGACCGGGGTGCCGCTGCCGAAGATCGCAGTGGGACTGATGCTGGGGAAAACGATCGCGGAATTCACCGACGCCAAAGGGGTTCTGCCGGTCCCGCAATTTTTCGTGAAATCGCCGGTGTTCCCGTTCAATAAATTCCCAGGCGTGGATCCGTCGCTGGGTCCGGAAATGCGTTCGACCGGCGAAGTGATGGGCGTGGGCGAGAATTTCGGCGAGGCATTCGCCAAGGCGCAGTTGAGCGCGGGCACGCCGCTGCCGGATAAGGGCCGCGTGTTCCTGACGGTGAACGATCGGGACAAGCTGGTGGCCGTGGCGCTATCGAAGCGGCTGACGGAGCTGGGTTTTGAGATTATCGCCACGCGTGGAACGGCCAATGCGATTCGGGCGGCGGGAATTCCCGCGAAGACGGTGTTCAAGGTGAATGAAGGGCGTCCGAACGCGGTGGATTTGCTGAAGGCGGGCTCAATCAGCCTGATTATTTACACCGGGACGACGGGCGCGCACGCGTTCGCCGACGAGAAAGCGATCCGCAGAAACGCCGTGACCTACCGGGTGCCGTGCATCACTACGATCAGCGGGGCGCGGGCGGCGGTGGAAGCCATTGCGTCGAAGGGGCGGGATCCGATCCGGGTGTGGAGCTTGCAGGAAATTCACGGGACTACGACGGCGGCGGTGAAGCGGTAGCAGGGTGGAATTGACAGGCGGCAAGACCGCCTGTCCTCCTTCTTTAGCGGGCGACGTCGGGAGCGGCGTCGCGGCTGCGCTTCTTGCGGTTGCGCTTGCGCGCCAAGGCGGCTTTCACGCGCTTTTTCTCGCCGGGCTTCAGGTAGAAGGAGTGGCGCTTGATCTCCTTGATGATTTCCTCGCGGAGCACCAACCGCTTGAACCGGCGCAGCGCGCTTTCCAGAGTCTCGCCGTCTTGAAGGTGTATTTCTGCCATTGTTATGATCTTCTATCTATTAAACCCGATCTCGCTACTAAACCCGATCGCGGGTCAAACCAGAATCGGAGTCCTCAACCGCATCCATCGCTTCCAACTCTTCCAGGATCGGATTCCCCTCGGCAACTTCGGGTCCCGCTCCTGGTTCCTTGGGTTGCAGGCGTTTGGCGCGTTTCTCTTCCTGCTTTTCCTTGCGCGCCTGCTCTCTTTGCCGCTTCTTAAATGATTGTGGGCCACGACCAGCCATATGGTAGCTCCTGCTATAGAACGCCGCGCACTCACACTTAACCGGCGCGGGGCAGCGGAAGCTATCTGCGTTTTAGCAAGGACACCGCGATCGGCTGGGAGCAAGCGACCAGCACCTACTACTGTACCACTTGCCCCGTAGGGGCTTCCACCCGCCCTGATGGTGGGGCTCAGAATCGACGAGGCGGCGCCGGGGCAGAACCGTGCGGTTTCAGCCTTTGGGCCCCGCTCCAGGGCATCAGTTGGGTTCGTACATGCTGGTCATTCGAAACGTGCGATAGAGAATCGTATTGGCCTTGGCTTTATAGACAACCTCGCCCGCGGCGTTCAGTTCGAAGGAATAGGCAAACCGGCTACCGGACTCCGTCACAAATCCGGCATCGAAGTGGTAGTCCTGGTCGCGAAGTTTTTGGGCCGAGCCGACCGCGATGGAATTGACTCCTAGATCGGCGTTCAGAATGAACGATGCCGTCCGGCTCTGCTCGTCCAGCCGCAGTACCTGACCGCGGCTATTTCCACCCTGACTGGTTACACGGGTATTTCCATTGTCGAAGACCAGGAGGTTCGAAGGGTCCGCCGAATCGAAGTTCGCGTCATGCTGATGAGAGAACCAAGGGTAGGAGTCGGAGGAGTTGTAGGTAAAGTCTCCATCCTTACCCAAGCGCCAGATCACGTGACCGTCGCCTTCTCCCCGGCTATAGCTGATCTTGACCAGCCAATCCTGATGACGGGTGGAGTATAGTAACTCGCCATCCGGTGTTTGCTGAACCGCGTTGCCGTGAGTCCAGTCATTGGCGGTCTTCGAAAGATGGAAGGGAGCGCAGGCGCTGATCGCTCCGCATTTCTCGCCGAGCACGGCGGTCCGCGTGACATCCAGATGATCGAACGTGTCCCAGGTCCAAACCACGTTCAGGTCACGGTCGAATACCACGATCATGTCGCCAATCACGTCCACCGGCCCCGGCCCCTGAACATCGGTGAGGATCTGTTCCACGTCGGCCAGCGCGGCAATCCTGCCATCCGGCAGCGTCCTGACTTCGTGATGGAAACCGCTGATCGGGCGACGGCCTAAGAGCGCGAGCTGCTCATTCACCCGGGCCGCATTGGTCTCAAGGACGGTCATGCCAACCAGGTCGAATTTGCGAATGAGCTGTTGTGAGGTGTCGGCGCCCTGATTTTCGATGGTCCCCCAGAAGAAACCGCCCTCTTCTGGCCGCGTGAGCACGTAGATGCCGTTGGTGGTGTACCACAGAGCGTTCCCCTGGAGGTCCGTGGCCACAGCGCCACTCAACGAACTGCCGAGAAGGATCTGGTTGGACACGTTCACTGCCGGCGGTTGAGGAACTGCCTGGGTGAACAGGTTAGCAGGCGCCTGGCCGGTACCGAACCAGACGTTCGGCCCGGTCACGATTCCCGCGCCGGTATCAATGACGTGGTGGGCGGAGTACGGAGTGGCCGCACGCAATCCAGCGAGATAAAAATTCATGCTACGTCCGGCACTGCAGGCTTTGTAGGGAGTCTCCTGGGCATACCCGTCGCCCGCCTGGAACTGCACCTTCATTCGGGTTCCGCCGGGACATGCAGCGCTGTAGAGAAACACCAGCGGATGAGCGGTTGGTGTGATTGCCGGGTCGTGGACCGTCACTTGGGACAGCATCTGGTAAACGATCGAGGTTGTAGCCGAATCACCCGTCGCGCGATTTCTGGCGGAGAGCTCCATTTCGTAAAGACCCTCATGGTCCGCCGCGGTCCAATCCAGCGAATTGAGCGGGCCATAGTCGCGAATGATCTGGTAGCTGCCGCCCAGCTCGCGTACCCGGAAACGATACCAAGTTGTTCCGGTCGACGCATCGGAAACCGATGCGCTCCAGGTAATCATGGTTCCGACCGGAGCGGGTGAGGGCCGGGAAGGGACTAAAGTGGCAGTCATGCCGGCCACGGGGATCGTGGACAGCAGCATGGCGAATCCTGCAAGGAGTGTATGTGAACTGATGTTTCGCATTTGTTTTCTCATGTAGTAGAACGCCTGCTTGTGGTGAAAGCCTGCACGATTCTTGTGTAGGCCTAAGCTGCTTATCGGCATGGTGGTATCCATTCCTGAGGTTTCCCTGCGCGGAAAGTTGTGGTGGTCTTCATCGCGAGACCGGCAACTCCTTGCGCTTTCAGACACTTCCAGACATCGACCGAGTACTGGGACTAGCTGTACCCCAGGCTGTGGCCCGAACCTCGTGGTTAGTGTTAGGATCGATTGGTTACGAAACTACGATGTTTCGATTGGGAACTACGACGTTCACCAGACGCGCTTTTCTCCAGGCTACCGCACTTGCGCCGGTGCTGTCGGCACAGAGCCGGTTGCGGCCAGCCCGCCGCCGGCCAAATTTTCTAGTGATTCTCACCGACGATCTGGGGTTTGGCGATGTTGGATTCACCGGATCGAAAATCAGGACACCGAATCTGGACAAGCTGGCCGCGGCGGGCGCGCAGTTCACCCAATTCTACGCGGGGAATCCGGTTTGTTCGCCATCACGGGCGGCCTTTCTGACCGGACGCTATCCGACGCGGATGGGAATCCCCAACGTGATCTTTCCGACCGATACGCATGGCCTGCCCGACTCGGAAACCACCATTGGACAGATGCTCAAACCGCTGGGATATACCAGCGCGTGTGTCGGCAAGTGGCACCTGGGCGCGCGTCCGGAGTTTCTGCCGACCAGCCGGGGGTTCGATCTGTATTACGGCGTGCCCTACAGCAACGATATGGTGCCGCTGCCGCTGATGCGTAACCAGGACGTACTGGAGTCCAATACGGACAACGATCTTCTGACCCAGAAGTACACGGCCGTCGCGGTGGACTTCATCCGGACGAACAAGGATCAACCGTTCTTCCTGTATCTGGCGCACAATGTGCCGCATCAGCCGTTGGGTGCATCTCCGGCGTTCAAGGGAAAGTCGGAACTCGGACCGTACGCCGACGCCGTGGAGGAAATGGACTGGAGTGTCGGGCAGGTGGTGCAAGCCCTTCAGGATTCGGGGATCGCCGGCGATACGCTCTCCGTGTTCACCAGCGATAACGGACCCTGGTTTCAGGGCAGTTCGGGGCGATTGCGCGGCAGAAAGGGGGAAACCTACGACGGGGGCGTGCGCGAGCCTTTTGTCGCGTACATGCCCGGTACGATCCCCGCGGGAACCGTCCCCTCCGGCTTTGGCTCGCTGATGGATTTGTTTCCGACCTTCGCCAGCCTGGCGAGCTCCCCCTGGCCCGCCCTCCCGCTGGACGGGATCAACATTTGGCCGATGTTAACGGGTGAGCAGGATACCATTGCCAGAGACTCGCTGCTGTATTTCGATGGGTGGAATCTCCAATGCGCGCGGGTCGGGCCGTGGAAGCTTCACGTGGCGCGCTATAACTCGCTCCCCTGGGCCGAACAGCCGGCGGAAGGACGAGTGAATCTGCCTCTGGCTAAGGTGGAACTGTATAACATCGAGTCGGACCCGGAGGAAAGCTACGAGTGCAGTGATGCCCATCCTGAAATCGTGAAAGACATTCAGGACCGGATCCAAAAAGCACTTCCCACCTTCCCGGCGCAAGTCCAGGCGGCGTGGGCCGCGACGCGGGGGCGGCAGACACAACCGGCGGCGGTCGGCGCGATGCCGGCTCCCAAGTAGCGCGGGCATCGCGCAAGCTGTTCTCTCAGCGCCCGTGACCACGGCTCGGACGCTCCTTTACTACTGCGACTCCGACGGCGCCGGTGCCTCCGCATCGATAAGGCGGATCATGCTGAGATTCACGGTAAAGGTGCGGTCGTCGTTGGGATCGGTCCAGGTAGGGGACGCCTGGATCTCGACCGTGTACTCGGGGGCGTCGGGGAGATCGGTTTCGAGAATGAACACGCCGGGGCGGTCGAGTTTCCAGGAGCCGGCGGGGGAGCCGTTCACGATCGCGCGGACCTCTCCGGGGATCACCGGCGGCGAGGCATGGCCGCGAATCCGCAGGCGCTGGGGACCCGGTTTGACGCGGCCGAGGCGGGCTGAGGCACTCGCTCCGATCCAGCGGTATTTGTTGCCGTGGATGCCCTCGAGGTCGTACCACTCGCCGAGCAGATGCTGTTGGTGGCCGGCCGCGCTGAAGTCGATGATATCGTCGCGGTCGCCGGGGTAGAGCTCGCGGCGCTCGGCCGAAGGGAGCAGGTTGTAGACCTGGCCTTCGTTAGGGGCGCGGTAACCACAGGCGGTGCACTGCAAACTGTCAGCTGTGTCGCGGGCGGTGTCGCGAGTGAGGGACGCGCGGCAATCGGGGCAACGCAAAAAGGCTTCGAAGTTTTCCAGATTCACCGGCCCAAGGCTGGTGCTACTTGTGCCACTTTTTTTGCAGACGGCGGCGAGGGTCCCGCCGAGCCAGCGCGCGGCGCGCGATTCCGAGCCAGCGGCGATCCACTTGACAACCCGCTCGCCCCAGCCGCCGTCGCGAACGAAGACTTCGTACTCGTGTTGGGCGAAGTACTTCCCGACCAACGCGTCCCAATCGGCGAGCCCCATGGTGTGATTCTGGCGGATGCCGAAACTGTCCTCCTGATAGGCGCCGATGACGTCCTCGACCAGGTAGCCGAGCAGGCCCCAATCGTGCAAGCGTCGCTCCCAAGGCTTCATGTTGTTGTAGTACGGGCAACGGTACAGCCGCAGGGAGAGACGACGCCGCAGGGGCTCTTCGGCGAACAGAAAGACGCCGCCGGGCTGCAGGACGCGGTGCACTTCGCGGAACACGGCTTCGATATCCATGAACTGGCTCAGCATCTGGAAGGCGCAGACGAAGCGAAGCGATTCATCGGCGAAGGGAAGATTGGCGGCGTCACCGGCCAGGCGGATGGGCGCGCGGTCGAGATGCCAGGCGTCCATTAGGGCGCGGCCGTGGCGGAGCGAATCGGCGGAAAGATCGAGGGCGAAACCCTGGGCGCCGAATTCGTTCGCCAGCATATAGCTGGAGTGGCCGGCGTTGGCGCCGATTTCGAGGAACGGCGTCATTTCACCGATGAAGTCGAGGTGCTTGCGAATGACGGTCCGCCGGCGGGTGTTCTCTTCGGCGTAGATACGCAGGTTGCGCTCGGGCTGGCCGAGGGAGGCGAAGTTGTGAAATTCGACCTGGGCGCGCTTAACGGAGAACGGCTGGGACACTATTTGTCATCATAGTCACTTGTGCGGCCCAGGATCCTGGTGACGAACGATGACGGCTGGGATGCGCCCGGCTTGGCCGCGCTGAAAACTCTGGCGGGACGGTTTGGCGAGGTGTTTGTGCTGGCTCCACGGGAACCGCATTCCTACGCCGGGCATCGCGTGACCACGGACTGTCCGCTGGTTCTGGCCGAGACCGGCTGGCAGGAGTTCACGCTGACGGGGACGCCGGCCGACTGCGTGCGGCTGGGGGTGACGACGCTGTTCCCGGAAATCGGTTGGGTGCTGTCGGGGATCAATCGCGGGGGAAACCTGGGAGCCGATCTCTACACTTCGGGAACGGTGGCGGCGGTGCGGGAAGGCGCGCTGCTGGGACGGCCGGGGATCGCGGTTTCGCAATACGTCCGCAAGAATATCGCGCTCGATTGGGATCGGTCGGTTGAACTGGCGCTGCCGGTCATCGGGGAACTCATGGCGGAGGGATGCCCGCCCAAAGGATATTGGAACGTGAATCTTCCGCACGTCGAGGCGGACGAAAATCCTGCTGTGATCCGATGTGATCCGGACAATGAGCCGTTGGACGTGCGCTTCCGGCAGGACGGGGATCGCTTCCACTACGACGGGTCGTATGTTTCGCGGCGGCGGACGGCGGGAAGAGATGTGGCGCTGTGTTTCGGAGGGTCGATTACGGTGAGCTGTCTGCGATTGGGTTGAGCCACCTAAGAAATCGGGGACTGAAGTTCCCGTTGCGTGCTAGAGCCCGCTCTACTTGAGCCATTCGCCGTCATGCATGATCATTTCGGCGGAATTGGTGGCGGCGTCGCGCAGCACCAGATTGGCCGGCTCGCCGGGGGCGATCAGGGCGCTGCTGGGGACGGGCGTGACCAGCTTGCCGCTGCCCGAAATCATTTGCGCGCCCTTGGGGACGGGCGTGGACTGTTGCGGGCCGACGGCTTGGAATTTTCCGTCGCGGATGACGATGACGGAATGCTCGAGCTTGGGATTATCGTGTCCAGGATCGAGCTGCGCGCCCACGATGACCTTGACGGGAGAGGCGCCGGAAGGAGAGCCGCAAGAGGCCAGCAACCAAAGCAGCGGAAGAGGAATCCATTTCTTCATCCGAACAGCATCTCCAGCGAGAGGGCGCGCAGATCGGGTACCAGAATATCGGGGGAGTGTTGGGCGAGCTCCGCGGCCGACGAGAGGCCGGTGGCGACGGCGATGGAGCGCACCCCATTGGCCCGCGCGGCACGAATATCGTTGGCATGATCGCCGATCAGCGCTACGGGACTGGAGCGGTCAATCCAGCCCTGGCGGCGGGCGTGGCGGACGGCGATGCGGACCAGACCGGCGCGATCGTTCGCGAGCTCGGCAAACGCGCCGAATCGCAGGTATCGCTTCAGCCCGGCGCGCTCCATCTTCTTCCAGCCGATGCGGGACAGGTTGCCGGTGACCAGTCCCGCGGGGATGCCCTTGCGGGACAGCCTGTAGAGCAGCATGCGCGCGCCGGGGCAGACGCGGCGGCGCAGGT
>Ga0310810_10007840_pt1 | contig 12235 bp, 14 predicted proteins | sample NCmetagenome_FD_207641 | JGI IMG/M metagenome (GOLD analysis project Ga0310810, IMG submission 207641) | Soil microbial communities from experimental microcosm in Duke University, North Carolina, United States - NC | ecosystem: Engineered > Artificial ecosystem > Soil microcosm > Unclassified ... | reverse complement strand
GCTTTCTCAAGCCTCGAAATAGCTTCTTGAGCGGAAAAGCGCGAAAAGCACTTCTCGATCTCGGCGTGCATCGCGTCCCGATTTGACGACCTTGCAGGGCTGCTGGAAAACCGCAAATCGGATTTCAGCTCCGGCCGCTCCAGAACCTTGTCGCAAAACCGCTCGAACTCCCGCTCGTTCTGGATCGAGAAAAAGACCGTCTTGCCGTCGCCCGTCGCGAACGGCCCGTAGGGAACGATGGTGGCGTGATACGCGCCCGAGCGGGGCGGGGGCGAGCCGCCGTAGTGCGAGAAGTAGGCGGGGAAGCCCATCCACTCGGCGAGCGACTCGAACATGGTGATGTCGAGCGTCGCCCCTTCGCCCGTCTTCTCGCGCCGCAGGAGCGCGGCGAGAATCGAGGACATCGCGTACATGCCCGAGGCGATGTCGGCGATTGCGACGCCGGCTTTGGAGGGCGACTCCGGCGTGCCGGTGACCGAGAGCAGTCCCGCCTCGCACTGCACGAGCAGGTCGTAGGCGCGCTTGGAGGCGTAGGGGCCCGCCGGCCCGTAGCCCGAGATGCCGCACCACACGAGCCGCGGATATCTTGCGCGCAGCTCGGCTGCGCCCAGGCCGAGACGCTCCGCCGCGCCCGGTGCGAGGTTCTGCAGGAAGACGTCGGCCTTCTCGAGGAGCTTGGCGAGGATCCGCTGCGCTTCCGGATGCTTCACATCGAGCGAAAGGCTTTCCTTGGAGCGGTTGACCCAGACGAAGTGCGAGGACAGGCCCCGCACCTTGCCGTCGATGTCGCGCGCCGCGTCGCCCACACCGGGCCGCTCGATCTTGATCACGCGCGCGCCGAGCTCGGCGAGCTGGCGCGTGCAGAAAGGGCCCGCGATGATCTGCTCCAGCCCGACGACGGTCATCCCCTCGAGCGGGCGTTTCACTTGAACTCGATCTCCAGGCTGCGCAGCGCAAAGCCGTGCAGGTCGGTGCGCCAGGTCTCGCCCGCCGAGACCGGATGCGCGTCGGTGAGCGTTCCGGTGGTGATGATCTCGCCCGGCTGGAGCTTCTCGCCCTGCTTGTCGAGCACCTCGATCAGGAAGGCGAGCGCAAGGAGCGGGCTGCCGAGGACATTGGAGCCGAGGCCCTCATCTTTTCTGTCTTTTCCCTTGTAAAGAGAAAGACGCAGGAACGGCAAGGCCGCGGCAAGGCCGGCAATCTTCCCGACCGCAATGGGCGTTCCGACCACGAGCCGCCCATGCAGGCCGTTATCGGCGGTGCAATCGGCGATTTTCACTTTCCAGTCCGGGTGGTGGCACTGCACGATCTCGACTGAGTGCGCGATCCATTCCATCGCAGAAAGGATCGCCTGCGGGTCGCGCGTGAGCGGCGGCGTGGACTTCACGCAAAACGCGATCTCGGGCTCGATGCGCGGTTGCGCGAGGCCTTTCAGGTCGACCGTCGCCTTGTTGTTCGCGGAGGAAACGAGCGTGTGGTCGTAGACCGTGCCCCACATCGGCTCATGAACCCCGTAGCGGTCCCAGAGGGTGCGGTTGGTGAAGCCGATCTTGCGCCCGAGCGGCTTCCAGCCGCGCGCGCAGCGGTGCGCGTGCAGCTTGCGCGCTGCAGCGTAGCCCGAATCGGCCGTCAGCCCGGGATAGCGCTCGCTGAAGGGCGGCACCAAAGCGGCCTCCTCGTGCAAGCCGACGAGCTCGTGCGCCAGAGTGGTTGCGTCCATGGACGTCTGATTCTAAATTAGGGCATGGAAGCCGATCTCGCCTGGGCGCTGCTGGGCCTTGCGCTCGTCATCATCGAGCTGCTGAGCGGGACGTTTTACCTGCTCATGCTGGGCATCGCCGCCTTCGGCGCCGCCATCGCCGCCTGGGCCGGCATGGGCTTTCCGGTCCAGTCGGTCGTCGCCGCGGCGATCGCGGCGGTGGGCTGCTACGGCGTGCACGTCTATCGGGCGAACAATTCCAGGCAGCAGATGGTCTCGGTCGACTCCGGCAACCCGGCGAAATTCGAGAGCTGGATCGACCAGGGCGCGCGCCTCGCGCGCGTGAGCTACCGCGGCGCGCCGTGGGACGCGCGCGTCGACGGCGGCGATGCCCCCGAGCCGGGCGCGATCCTGTACGTGCAGGGCACCGATGGCAATACGCTCAAAGTCAGCACACGCCGCGCCGGCTAGTCCGGCGACGGTGGTGGTCGCTCCGCAGTTTCAACGGGGGGGTTCCATGTTCTCGAAGCTCATCGTCGCCGTCATCCTGACCGTGATCGCCGCGGCCATTCCGGAAACGCGCGGCTACGCGGTCTGGGTGTTCTTCATCGCGGTCGTGGTCGCCTTCGTGATCGAGGGCGTGCGCATCGTCCCGCAGCAGTACGCCTTCGTGGTCGAGCGCCTCGGGCGCTTCCACGCCGTGCTCGACCCGGGCTTGAACCTCATCATCCCTTTCCTCGATCGCGTCGCCTACCAGCATTCGCTGAAGGAAGTGCCGCTCGACGTGCCCGAGCAGGTCTGCATCACCAAGGACAACACCCAGCTCGCGGTGGACGGCATCCTCTACTACCAGGTGACCGATCCCCGGCTCGCCTCCTACGGCTCGGCGAACTACATCGCCGCCGTCAGCCAGCTCGCGCAGACCACGTTGAGGAGCGTGATCGGCAAGATGGAGCTCGACAAGACCTTCGAGTCGCGCGAGGACATCAACCGCCACATCGTCGCCGAGCTCGACGAAGCGGGCCGCAGCTGGGGCATCAAGGTGCTGCGCTACGAGATCAAGAGCCTCACGCCGCCCGAGACCATCCTGCGCGCGATGCAGGCGCAGATCACGGCGGAACGGGAGAAGCGCGCGCTCATCGCCAAGTCCGAGGGCGAGCGCCAGCAGGCGATCAACGTGGCCGACGGCGAGCGCCAGTCGGCGATCCTCGAGTCCGAGGGCGAGAAGCAGGCCGCGATCAACAAGGCGCAGGGCGACGCGACCGCGATCCGGCTGATCGCGGAGGCGAACGCCTCGGCGGTGCGCGCGGTCGCCGAGGCGATCGGCGACAAGGGCGGCATGGACGCGGCCAACCTCAAGATCGCCCAGCAGTACGTGGAGGCCTTCGCCAACCTCGCCAAGACCAACAACACGCTCATCATCCCGACCAACGTCGGCGATGTCGCCGGGGTCGTCGCCACCGCGATGACGGTGCTCGAGAAAACGCGCGCCGGCCAGAGCGCCGCAAAGGGCGCCTGACGCTCAGAACGACGTTGACAGCGTGACCCGCAGGGTGCGCGGCGCGCCCGGACTGATGTTGTTGTCGTTGTCGGCGGTCGGGAAGTACTTCCTGTCGAAGAGGTTCTCGACGTTCACCGCGAGCCGCGTCCTGCGGTCGCTGAACGTGTAGAAGAGCGCCGCGTCGGCGCGCGTGAAGGCGGGTAGCGTCACCGCGTTGCTGATCGTCGTGTAGGAGGCGCCCTGATAGATGACGCCGAGGCCCGCGCCCCAGCCGTCCGCCAAGTCGAACCGGTTCCAGAGCGAGAACGTGTGCTCGGGCACGAGGCCGAGCTTGGTGCCGGCCCCGACCGTCGTCGTCGCGCTCGCCGTGGTCCCCGTGTTGAAGGCCTTCAGCGCGCGCGCATTCAGGTTCGAGTAGCCGCCGTAGACCTGCCAGCGCTGGGTGACTTCTCCTTGCAGGCCGAGCTCGAAGCCGGTGCTGCGCAGCTGGCCGGTCTTCACGAAGAAGCCGGGGTTGGCCGGATCGGCGACCCGGACGTTGTTGCGGTCGGTGCGAAAGACGGCGCCTGAGAGGGTCAGCTTCGGACGCAGGTCCCATCGGCCGCCCACCTCGTAGTTGCGGGCCGTTTCCGGGTCGAGGTCGACAGTGGTGGCCGCGAGCCCGAGCTGCTCGCCCGAAGGCAGGAACGACTCGCTGTAGCTTACGTAATAGGTCGACGCGGCCGTCGGCTGCCAGATGAGCCCGGCCCGGGGGCTGAAGGCGTCGTCGGTGCGCGCGAGATCGGTCGCCGGGACGAGCGTGCGGCGATCGTCGAAGGAGACCTTGAAGTGGTCGTAGCGCAGCCCGACGATCGCCTTCCACTGCTTCGTGAACGCGATCTGGTCCTGCAGGTAGAGTGCGGCGACGTCGGCCTTGACGTTGTTGTTGGCGTCGGTGCCGTTCTGCCGGAAGCTCGTCGCCACCGCGAAGGGGTTAGACGCGGACACGGTCGCGCTCGTCGTTGCGCCGAAAAAGCCCGTGTTGCGCACGCTGGTGCTGTCCTGGGTTCCGACCTCGGCGCCGAGGAGGAGCGTGTGCTCCATGCCGCCCGCTGAGAACTTCTTGATGAGGTCGGTCTGGTTGAAGACGTTGGTGCGCGAATTGGCGTTGTTGTAGGCGCTGAGCGAGAGCGTGTTGGTGGCCGCGGCCACGGCGCTGCCGGCGAAAACGTTCTGGTAGTACTTGTCGTAGTGCGTGAGGCGCGTCGTGTTCTTCAGCTGCAGCCCGCCGCCGAAGTCGTGGTTGAGCACTGCGTAGGTGCCGTCGACGACATTGCGCGCATGGCTCTGGTCGGCGTTGCCGAAGAAGGTGCCGCGGTCGGCGTTGAAGGGCGAGCCGCTGGCGGACGGAAAGCCGCGGTCGGCGGTGCGGTAGTCCCACAGGTGCTCGAAGCCCAGCGTGACCGAGGTCTGGCTGCCCAGCACCAGCGTCGCAGTCGGGTTGAGCGCATAGCGCTCCAGGTGAAAGCCGTTACGGAAGCTGTCGCCCCGTTCCAGCATGCCGTTCAGCCGCCACGCGGCAGAATCGCTCAGCTTGTTGCCCAGGTCGAAGGTGCCGCGCAGCTGGCCCCAGCTTCCCGCGGTGATCGCGCCGGCGGTGATGGGCTCGAACACCGGCACCTTGGTGACGCGGTTGACGACGCCGCCCGCGCCGCCGCGGCCGAACGCCATGCCGCCCGGGCCCTTCAGGACCTCGATCCGCTCGAGGTTATAGAGGTCACGAAAGACCTGCGCGTCGTCGCGCACGCCGTCGACGAAGAAGTCGGCCGTCGTGCTGTTTCCGCGCAGCACGACCTGGTCGCGGTTGCCCTCGCCCTGGTGCATCGTGGCGCCCGGCACGTAGCGGATCGCATCGCCCATGCTTTGCATCGCCGAGTCGCGCATCACCTCGCCGGGCACGACGCTGACCGAGGCGGGGACGTCCTTGAGCGGCGTGTCGGTCTTGGTGAACGTGCCCGAGCGCGTGGCGCGATAGCCCTCGACCGGGCCGTCCGCGCGCTCCGCGGTGCCCTCCACCTTCACCTCCGGCATGACCTGCTCGGGGCGCGCCTGCGCCTGGGCAAGCCCGCTAGCGGAGGCGAGCGAGAAAAAGGCCGCGGCGAGCGGCTTGAGCTTCAAGCGGGTGTTGCCTGCCATGGTGCATCCTCCTGGGGTCGGTGCGCATGGCTGGCATCAAGGCTGGCTCTGCTTTTGTTAAAAGTCTTGTGTCAGGTTTCAGGTACGAGAAGGCGCGCGCACGGCCGGCGCCGGGCGGCGCGAGGCGTACAGGAGCCAGGCGGCGGGGATCACGATGAGCGCGACGCTGATCATGTCCGCATAGTCGCCCTCGGCCCACTTCTCGGTGGCGAGGTGCCAATAGGCGTTGTCGATCGGCAGCACGCCCGCCTCGGTGAATTCGTGGAACGCGTAGAGGAGGAGCTGCAGCGCGAAGAGGACGAGGAAGATCGAGGTCACCTGGAAAAAGAGCGCGAGGTTGACCCGCTGGCCGTAGCGCACCCAGCCCGCCCCGAGGAGCGCGGCGATCATGAGCCCGACCGCCGCGCCGCCGAGGAGCGGGCCGGAGCCCGCCTGCGTTGCGATCGAGGCGGCGACGAAGGCGAACTCCATCCCTTCACGCGTGATCATGAGCACGGTAAAGAGAAAGATGCCGATCCAGGCACCGGTTCCCGCCTTTTGCGAGGCGGCCTCGAGGCGCTCGCCGATCTCGGCGCGCAGGTGGCGAGCGGCCTTGAGCATGTAGACGACCATCGAGATGACGAGTCCGGCGGCGATGAGGGCAAGGATCGCCTCGTGCACGGGCAGAACGGCCACTTCGGCGAGCCACACGCCGAGCACGATCGAGACGAGGACCGCGGCGCCGGCGCCCCACCAGACGGCGGGCAGGAGCGCGCTGCGCCCGGTCTTGCGCAGGTAGGCAGCGGCGATGGCGACGATGAGGAACATCTCGATCCCCTCGCGCAGCGTGACGACGATCATCTGGCCCATGTCAGCGCCTTTCTCCGGTCGAGGGATCGGTGACGAAGCCGATGCGCGTGAGACCGGCCCGCGCTGCGTCGGCCATCACCTCGGCCACCCTCCGGTAGGCCACGGAGCCGTCCGCGCGGATGTGGATCTCGGGCTGGGGCGTGAGCTTCGCGGCCGCATCCATGTGGCTGCGCCACGCGGCGCGCTCGAGCGCCTCGCCGTTCCAGAACACGCGGCCGCCCGCATCGATGGCGAGCTGCACGTTGTCGGGCTTCGTGATGTTCGGGTGGCTCGCCGCCTTGGGCAGGTCGAGCTTGACCGCGTGCGTCAGGAGCGGCGCGGTGATGATGAAGATGACGAGCAGCACGAGCATCACGTCGATGAGCGGGATCATGTTGATCTCGGCCATCGGAGCGCCCGCGCCGCCGCGGCTGAATCCGCCGAAGGCCATCGGTCAGGCCCCTTTCCCGGCGGAGGCCGTCTTCGCCGCGGCCGCGGGCTTCATGGGCGTGACCTTCGCCGGCTCGGCAATGTGCGCGCCGGTCGTAAGCACGGCGTACAGGTCGTGCGCGAAGGCGTCGAGCTTCGCGAGCACCAGGCGGTTCGCGCGCACGAAGCCGTTGTAGGCGAGTACCGCGGGAATGGCGACGGCGAGGCCGAGCGCGGTCATGATGAGCGCTTCGCCCACGGGACCGGCGACCTTGTCGAGCGTGCCCTGGCCCGAGAGGCCGATCGCGACGAGGGCGTGATAGACGCCCCACACCGTTCCGAAGAGGCCGACGAAAGGCGCGGTCGAGCCGACCGAGGCGAGCAGCGTGAGCCCCGATTCCAGGCGCGCCGTGTCCTCGTCGATCACCCGGCGCATGGCGCGCGTGAGGAACTCGGAGTCCTGCTGCCGGTGCGCGCTGACCGCGTGCCAGGCGAGATGCGAGAAAGGGTCGTCGGGGTGGTTCGCGCCCAGGTGCTTCTCGAGCGGCTGCATCGAGGGCGCCTCCCAGAACGCGTCCAGGAACCGCGCGCTGCGGCGGCGCTCGAGGAGGATCGTGATCGACTTGGTGACGATCAGGTACCAGGTGGTGACCGACATCACGAGCAGGATCGCGAGGATCGCCTTGCTGAGGGCGTCGGTCTGGGCAAGAAAGCCGGCGAGGCCGGCGGCGGCTTGAGGGTCCATCAGCTTCCAATCAGCACAAAGGGGATGGGAACGAGCACCCACGCGGCGACGCTTTCGCTGCCGTGCTTCGCGGGCACGAATTTCCAGCGCTGCACCGCCTCGCGCGCGGCGTCGTCCAGGCGCGAGTGGCCGCTCGAAGAGCGCAGCTGGATTTCGTCCACGCCGCCTGCGGCGGTCACATGCACGCGCAGGACGACCTTGCCCTGCTCGTGAAGGCGCTTGGCCATCGCCGGATACACCGGCGCCGGGTTATTGAGATAGGCCGCGCTGAAGTCCGGCGGGGTCACCGGCAAGGGCGCCGGCGCGGGCGCGGCCTGCACGGGCGGCGGCGGCGCGGCGGCGACGGGCGGCGCAACGGCGGGGGAAGGCGCCTCGACCGGTGCCGCCAGCACTGGCGCGGGCGGCGGCGTGACCGGTTTCGGGTGGTGAGGGTGGACGGGCCTCGGCTTCGGCAGCTCCGCGGCGGGCGCGGGTTTCGGCTCCTCGATACGGGGCGGCGTGATGAGGCGCACCATGACCGGCGCCGCGTCGAGTAGCGCCTTGCGCGCCGGCGCGTAGCTCAGCAACGCCGCGATCACGACAGCGTGCAGGGCGACGGCGACGCCAAGGCCGGTGCGCTGCACGTTCATGCGGTGAGGATCAGCTTGCCGTTCTGCGTGAGCCGAAGCCGGTACTCGCGGCCGTTGTGCAGGATGACGAGCTCTTTTTTCTGGCCGAGCAGCGCTTCGCTCGACACGCGGTTCGGTTGAGTAGGCGCTGAGACTTGGGTCTCGGCCTGTGGGGTGACGTCCATTGCAAGCAAACAATAATCATTCTCAAGATCGCCGTCAATAAGATATTTCGACTGCAAACAAAGGTTTATATGTGAGTGTGTGCTTGCACCTTGCGAGTGGCAAGTGTTTGAATGATAATGATTTCCGTTCAGCCATGTATATCTGCCTCTGCAATGCGATCACCGAGCGGGACATCCGCAGCTGCGTGGAGGAAGGCGCCTGCACGATGCGCGAGCTCGAGTCGTCGCTCGGCGTCGGCACCTGCTGCGGCAAATGCAAGCCCGCCGCGCGCGAGATTCTGAACGATACGCGCTCGTCTTCGCGAACGATTCTCTCGACTGCCGCCGCTTAAGCCCGGCTAGACTTTCTCCGTTTCCCCACGTATTTCTCGCGCGGAGGCGGCATGAAAGGCGACAAGATCGTCATCCAGCACCTGAACCAGGTGCTCCGTAACGAACTCACCGCGATCAACCAGTACTTCCTGCACGCCCGCATGTTCGGCAACTGGGGGCTGAAGAAGCTGGAGGAGCACGAAAAAAAGGAGTCGATCGACGAGATGAAGCACGCCGATCGCCTGATCGAGCGCATCCTCTTCCTCGAAGGGCTGCCGAACCTCCAGGATCTGGGCAAATTGATGATCGGTGAAAACGCGCCCGAGGCGCTGCGCTGCGACTTGAAGCTCGAGCAGGCAGCGCGCCCCGACCTGCAGAAGGCGATCGCGCACTGCGAGACGGTCGCCGACTACATCTCGCGCGAGATCTTCGAGGACATCCTCGAGTCAGAGGAAGAGCACATCGACTTTCTCGAGACGCAGCTCGAGCTTCTGGAGAAGGTCGGCGCGCAGAACTGGCTGCAGAGCTGGAACGGCGCTTCCTAGCTATACCACCCGAGTTTTGACGGGTTTCCCGGAGAAGTGAAGGTGGAGATTTTCCACCTGCAAATCTCCCATCGCCTTGCGCGTCTCGACCGTCGCGCTCGCCACGTGCGGGAAGAGCACGGCGTTGTCGAGCGTGAAGAACTCCTTTGGCACGCGCGGCTCGTCGACGAAGACATCCAGCCCGGCGCCGGCGATTTTCTTCTCCTGCAGGAATTTGAGGAGCGCCGGCTCGTCCACGACAGAGCCGCGCGCGACGTTGACGAGATAGCCCTCGGGCCCGAGCGCATCGAGCACCGCGGCGTTGACGAGCTTCGCCGTGCCTGAGCCTCCCGGCGTGACCACCATGAGCACATCCGAGTTCTTCGCGAGCGTCGCCGGATCCGGATCGTAGGGGTAGGGGACGTTCTTCTTCGTGCGGTTGTGGTAGCGGATCGTCATGCCGAAGGCCTGCGCGCGCTTGGCGATCGCCTCGCCGATGCGCCCGAGGCCGAGCACGCCCATCACCTTGCCGCCGAGCGAGGTGCAAAGGGGATAGGGCCCTTTGCCTTCCCAGTGGCCCGCGCGCAGGTAGGCTTCGGACTGCGGCAGCTTGCGCAGCGTGTTCAGCACCAGCGCCATCGCGCAGTCGGCCACGCAATCGTTCAGCACGTCCGGCGTGTTGGTGACGATGATCTTGCGGGCTTTGGCCGCGTCGAGGTCGATCTGGTCCACGCCGACGCCGAAGTTGGAGATGATCTCGAGCCTGGGCAGCGCGTCCATGAGCTTGCCGTCCACCTTCGAGTGGCCGAAGTGCGCGAGCCCGCGGATGTGCGCGGCGGATTTCAGCGCCGCGTCCCGGTCCTTGGCCTCCCAGAGCTTCACCGGCGCGAATTCGTTCTGCAGCCGCTCCATCGTGCCCTTGTGGCCCTGCGCCGTGATGACGATCTCGTTTTTCATGTGAATTTGGCCCTCAATGCTTCAGCGCCGCGCGCGAGCAGCCCCACATCGGCGCCCACCGCGCAGAAATTCGCGCCCGCGGCGATCATGCGCTTCGCGTCCGCCTCGACCGGCGAGAGATAGCCCGCGGCCTTGCCGGCCTTGCGGATGCGGCCCATCGCCTCTTCGATGAGCGGCATCACCGCCGGGTTCGAGGTCTCGCCCGTGTAGCCCATCGACGCGTGCAGGTCGGCCGGTCCAATGAAGACGCCGTCGACACCGTCGACCGCGCAAATCGCCTCCAGCTGATCCAGCGCGGGCTTCGTTTCCACCTGCACGAGCACGCAGATCTCCTCGTGCGCGCGCTTGGCGTAGTCCTTCACGCGCCCGAAACGCGTCGCGCGGGTGGTGCCCGCGACCCCGCGCACGCCTTTGGGCGGATAGCGCGTCGCCGCCACTGCCGCTTTCGCCTCGGCCGCCGTGCAGACGTAGGGAAAAAGCAGCGATTGCGCGCCGATGTCGAGCACGCGCTTCACGTTCACCATGTCGTTCCAGGGCACGCGCACGACCGGAGTCGTCGCATAGGGCGCGCAGGCCTGCAGCTGCGTGAGCAGCGACTCGAGATCGTTCGGCGAATGCTCGCAGTCGAGGAGCAGCCAGTCGAAGCCCGCGCCCGCGATCACTTCGACCGTGTAGTGCGAGGAGAGACTCGACCAGAGGCCGATCTGGTTGCGCCCCGCCTTGAGCGCGCGCTTGAAGGCGTTCTGCGGCAGATCCATCAGTCGAACTTCGCTCCCGAGTCCTTCACGACCTTGGCCCACTTCGCCTGCTCGGCCTGCAGCCACGTGCCGAGCGCCTCGGGCGGGCCGGTGCGCACGTCGGTGCCGAGCTTGGCGAAGCGCGCCTTCATGTCGGCGGTGTTGAGCGCCTTGATGAGCTCGCCGTTGAGCTTGGCAACCGTCTCTTTCGGGATGCCGAGCGGCCCCACCAGGCCCTGGTAGGAGCCCGTCTCGAAGCCGGGCAGGCCCTGCTCGGCGACCGTCGGCGTATCCGGGGCGGAGGGAACCCGCTGGGCGCTCGAGATGCCGAGCGCTCTGAGCTTCCCGCCCGTCACCGAGGGCCACGTGGCAAGCATGCCGTTGAAGAGGAGGTGCGCCTGGCCGCCGACCACGCCGGTGACCGCGTCCGAGCCGCCCTTGTACGGGATGTAGGTCCAGTTGAGGCCCATGCGCTGGGCGAACTCGATACCGGCGAGGTGGGGCGCGCCGCCGATGCCCGAGACCGCGAAGTTGAGCTTGCCGGGGTGCGCCTTCGCCATCGCGACGAGCTCCTTCACGTCCTTCACCTGCACCGACGGGTGCACGGCGAGCACGTGGGGCGAATACGAGACCATGACGATCGGCGTGAAGTCCCTGGAGGGGTTGAAAGGCAGGTTCGGGTAGACGCTCGCGCTGATGACGAGGCCGCCGAGGTCGGTCAGGAGGAAGGTGTAGCCATCCGGTGCCGACCTGGCGACGAATTCCGCGCCGACGTTGCCGTTCGCGCCGGGCTTGTTCTCGACGATCACCGGCTGGCCCCAGGCTTCGGTCAGCTTCGGGCCGATGGCGCGCGCGAGGATGTCCGAGGTGCCGCCCGCCGCATAGGGCACGATGATGCGGATCGCCTTGTTGGGATACTGGGCCGCCGCCGGGAACGCGGCGGCAGCGAGGAGCAACGCCAGAGCGAAAGCGGCACGCATGGGGAGCCTTCCCGAGTCTCGGATTGAGAGGGCGCTCATTGTAAACTTGAAAAAAACCCTGGGAGGAGAATCCTGTGAACCGGATGGTTAAAACGGCAGCAGCATTGCTTGTGGCGGTCTCGGGCGCGGTGCATGCGCAGGCCTGGCCCACCAAGCCGATCAAGGTCATCATTCCCTTCGTCGCGGGCGGCTCCTCCGACATCGTCGGGCGCGCCATCGCCTCCAAATTCCAGGAGGCGCTCGGCCAACCGGCAGTGGTCGAGAACAAGCCCGGCGCGAACGGCGCGATCGCGGCCGAATTTGTCGCCAAGTCCGACCCCGACGGCTACACGATTCTCGTCGGCTCGATCGGCGTGTTCTCGATCAACGCGGCACTCTTCAAGGACCTGCGCTACCAGCCGGTCAGAGATTTCGCGCCGATCACGCTAGCGGTGACCACGCCCAACGTCCTCATCACCAAGCCGACGCTCCAGGTCGCCTCGTTGAAAGATCTGATCGAGCTCGCGAAAAAGAACCCCGGCAAGCTCGCCTATTGCTCGAGCGGCACGGGCTCGT
>Ga0310810_10007839_pt1 | contig 12236 bp, 10 predicted proteins | sample NCmetagenome_FD_207641 | JGI IMG/M metagenome (GOLD analysis project Ga0310810, IMG submission 207641) | Soil microbial communities from experimental microcosm in Duke University, North Carolina, United States - NC | ecosystem: Engineered > Artificial ecosystem > Soil microcosm > Unclassified ... | reverse complement strand
ACACCGAGTTCCCGACGATCTGCGGCACGGGCACCGAGGACTACTTCTGCGGGTCGTACAACTTCGAGAACCAGGACACGAAGCGCTACCAGGAATTCAGCACGCCTTACACGGGGCTGTCGCTCGTGATGCGGCCCGATGGCCTGTACCAGTCGCAGGAGCGCTTCAGCCTCTACCGCTGGCACGTCATGGATCCGATCAGGTTCCAGAACGACCTGCGGGTGACGATCCAGGCGCTCGGCTGGCGCACCGACGGCACGTACCTTCCGCTGCAGGACGACATCGCGTCGGTGGCCTTTTGGTATCAGGCCGAGCCGCACGCGCCATTTACGGCTCTGCCTGCGCGCGAGGCGCTCGAGATTATCTAGGGCGCCAGCACCGAGCTGCGGCCGTCACGAGCTTCCCGGTAGTTAAGTGCCGTGAAGCAGCTCAGCCATTTCAATTTCTGGCGACGCTATCACCTTGGCCTGACGATAGGAATGCTGAGGAATTCGCTCCGAGCCCTGGGCAGCCGTTTTGCAGTAAAAAGGAATCATGCGGAGGAAAGCCTCGAACCGTCGCACGCTCGGGCTTGCCATGGTCGTGCTGGCGATGGCGCTGCCGGCCATCGGTCAGACACCCGTCAAGCCGCCGAAGAACAAGTACACGCCCGAGCAGGACGTGCAGATCGGCGAGAAAGCGGCTGCTGAAGTCCGCAACTCGTATCCGCTCATCCAGAACCCCGAGATCAAGCGCTACATGACGACGCTCGGCGAGCGCCTCGTGGATGCCGCGCCACCTGAGTTGAACAACCCGGCCTTCCGCTACTCGTTCACGCCCGTGAATGTAAAAGAGATCAACGCCTTCGCGCTGCCGGGCGGGCCGATGTTCATCAACCGGGGGATGATCGACTCGGCGCAATCGGAAGGTGAAGTGGTTGGCGTGATGGCGCACGAGCTGAGCCACGTCCTGCTGCGTCACGGCACCGCGAATGCGACCAAGGCGCAGGGCTTCCAGTTCGGCGCCCTCGCCGGCGCCATCGCGGGCGCGGTCGTCGGCGGGGGACTCGGCTCGGTCATCAGCCAGGGCAGCCAGTTTGGCCTCGGCACGTGGCTGATGCGCTACAGCCGCGAGTACGAGAAACAGGCGGACATCCTCGGTGCGCAGATGATGGCGCGCGCGGGCTACGATCCGCGGGACCTGGCGCGCGTGTTCGAGAACATCGAGAAGCAGGGTGGAGGCGGCAGCCCGCAGTGGATGAGCGATCACCCGAACCCGGGCAACCGCTCGCAGTACATTGCCCAGGAAGCGGCGATGCTGCAGGTGGCGCCCGCGCACCGCGACAACGGGGAGCTGCAAAGAGTAAAGGGCATGATGGCTTCGCTCCCGGCGCCCAAGTCGATGGCGCAGGTCGAGCGCGAAGCCTCACGCGGTGGAGGCGGCAACAGCGGTGGCGGGGACTCTGGTGGCAGCAGCGAGACAGTGTCAGTCGGCGAGATCGGCCAGCCCGTGCCCGCGCCCTCGACATCGTATCGGCCCGTGAAGGGCGGCAAGGTCTTCCAGGCCGACGTGCCGACGAACTGGTATGCGCTGTCGTCGCAGAGCTCGATCAAGTTCGTGCCGAAGAACGGTTACGGGCAGCTGAACGGCAAGGCGGTGTTCACACACGGCGCGGAGGCCGGCGTGATGCGCGCGCAGTCGCGCGATTTAGAGGAAGCCACCGACGCCGTCCTGCAGTCGCTCGCCTCGAGTAACCCCGAGCTTCGCGACGTCCAGCCGCCGCGTCAGGTGCAACTCTCGCAGCGGGCGGCGATCCATCACCAGCTCACCAACAGGTCCGCGACGGGCGGCAAAGAGCAGGTCAACTTCGTGACGACGTTCCTGGCCGACGGGAATCTGTTCTACTACGTGACCGTGGTGCCGGTAGACGAAGCGGACGCCTATGCCGGCACCTTCCAGCGCATCGCCGAGTCGATCCGCCTGGCGGACCGGTAGGCGGGTCTACTGCTTTCGCATCAGGTAGGCGCCGATGGCCGCCAGGCCGCCGGCGAGGATGACCGCGCGGATCACGCGCAGCAGGCTGAAGAACCAGGCGATGCCGATGCCGAGCGCCGCCCACTGCACCCACCAGTGTCCCGGCGAGGTCATCACGTTGATGATGAACAGGAACACCAGAATCATCGGCCCCATGAACAGGAACTTCACCGCATGAAGCGTCTTGGACACGGTCTTGCCCCTCCCCCTGCCAGATCTTACGAAAGGTTGACCTGAAAGTTTCGACCGCCGGATCCCGGCTCTTCCGGCACGTGCAAACCGCCCCGGCGCCGCCGGTTGCGCCTCATGCCGTTGTGGCGTTCCCCCCTCGGCTCTCCCGGTTTTCCTCGACTTCCCAGGCAGTTTTCGCCTGGTACTCCGCTTGCTCCTCCTGATCCTCGAATGCCGCACGAAATGTTGCGCCAGCGCCGTGCGTCGTCGGCCCCGGGGGCCGAGTTAATTGTTGGAGGCGGTCTCATGTCATCCTTTTTTCATCGTCTCGTCATCGGTATAGCAATCGTCGCAGCATTCGGCATCCTCGCCAGCCGTCCGGCGCAGGCGCAGCTTGCCGAGTACATCACCTTCCGCACGACGTTCCCCTTCATCGTCGGCAACGCGACGCTGCCAGCCGGCGCGTATTCGATCCGTCGTGTGGACGAGAGCCAAAGCGTCTACATCGTGACCGGCCCGCGCAGCGTGTTCTTGCAGGCGAACCCCACGAGCCACCCGCCCTCGATCGATCCCGCGAAGGACGAAGTGATCTTTCAGAAGTTCGGCGATCAGCTCGTGATGAGTGAGGTGTGGGAGGGCGACGACTCGACCGGCATCGTGTCGACGATGAAATACAAGGGCGAGCGCGAGGCCCGCAACGAGCAGCCGGTGCTCATTGCGGTTGCGGCGATGCGGTAACGATCTCAAAGTTGTTGGAGAGTTTCAAAGTTGCAGAGTTCAGAGTTGCAGAGCTCTAACTTTGGAACTTTGTAACTTTGGAACTCTGCAACCTGGAACTAGAATTTGAGATACGGCCTGACCACGTCCTTCCAGATCGCGTAGCCCTTCGCGTTCATGTGCAGGCCGTCCTCGATGAAGATGTCCGGCAGGGGACGGCCGTCGGGCCCGAGCATGCGCGAGAACACGTCGATGTAGGTGATGCGCGGGTCCGATTCGGCGCGCCACTGGACGGCGCGGTTCACCGCCTTCACCGTCTCCACCTGCGACCATCGCGCGGGGTTCGGTGCGATCGAGATGTACAGCAGCCGCGTCGTCGGCAGCTCGTCGTGCAGCTTGGCGACCAGGGCCTCGAAGTCGCGCGTCACCTGGGCGGCGCTGCGTCCGGCGTTGATGTCGTTGCCGCCGCAGTAGAGGACCACGAGCCGCGGCTTGTGCGGCACGATGATGCGATCGAGGAATGCGGTCACCTCGGGAATCATCGAGCCGCCGAAGCCGCGGTTGAGGACCGGCAGCCCCGCGAAATCCTCCTTCAGCGACGTCCACATCCGGATGCTGGAGCTGCCCGTGAAGATGATGCCGCCCTTCGGGGGCGGCGCCGCCATGTCCTCGGCTTCGAAGGCGCGGATGTCCGCCTCGAAGCGCGAAGGGTCTGGCCCTTCGGGCGCCGCGGAGGCCGGCTTAGGCGCTGGCGCCTGGGCCGGTGCGAGGAGCAACGCAACGAGAAACGCGAGACGGATCTGCATGGGACGCCATTATCTCGCCACGGGGGCCACGACGCCACGGAGACTCGGAGAGCTCGGAGATCAATTCAACACGGAGACGCGGAGAAACACGGAGGAACTTCCTTTGGAGTATCACGCCGCGGACATAGGCGGAGGCTCGGAGAGCGCGTTGCAGATTTCGCGCGTCGGTATCGTCGCAAGTTGCAGAAATCTCCATGACCGGTCCGCAGATGACCGCTTTTGGTGTGTGCTTGGAAGCAGGCAGACACGGCACTCCACTTGCAAGCGGCTGCGGCATGGATGGCCCTCGACGTCACCGAACAGGTCATCAAGAGCGCTATCGAAGTGCATCGCGCCCTCGGCCCTGGCTTTCGTGAGCGCACGTACGAGGAGGCGCTCGCAATCGAGCTGCTCCTTCAGCGAGTGCAGTTCACGAGACAAGTCTGCATCCCCGTTCACTACAAAGGCCGAATCGTGGGCGACTACAACCTGGATTTCGTCGTCGCCGAAACTGCTGTGGTTGAAGTCAAGGCCGTCGATGGGCTCGATCGCGTCTTTGAGGCGCAGATCCTCGGCTACCTCAAGGCCAGCGGCCTCCACGTGGGCCTGCTCCTGAACTTCAACTCACGTCGACTGGTCGACGGAGTGCGCCGATTCATCCGCTAGTGCTCATCAGGCTCGGCTCGACCGGCAGCGCGGCAAAGCCGCGCGTGTGGCACGAGGAGTGGCGGAGATGAATCGCGAGAATCGCGTGTGCGACTCGTCCCCACCACTCCTCATGCCACACCCATCGGCCGCTCCGCGGCCGTGCCGGTCGAGCGCTCTGTGACGGCGGAGCCTTGGTCAACAGCGTGGCACGTGACAGCGTGACGGCCCGGTAAAACTCCGTGTTCTCCGCGTCTCCGTGTTGTATTTCTCCGCGTCCTCCCCAGCGTATTTCTCCGTGGCGGAGCTACTGCGCGCCAGCCGGCCGCACCAGGCTCGCCCAGTTGACGATCACCCTCAGCTGGCTGCTTCGATCGCCGGCAGGCCGCTGCAGCAGGATGCGCGAGCAGTCGCGCGACACGCGGATCTGATCGTACTGCGCCGACGGCAGCAGCCGCCCGTCGAAAAGCGGGCGCGGCACCGACACCGGCGCGCCACGCTCGTCGGGCATCGCCACCGACGTCACCTGGCCGTCGGGGGAGAGGTAGATCAGCTCGCGGCCGTCGTTGCACCACTGAGGCTGCACGCCGCCGGCCGGCGAGATCTGCTGGCGCGCTCCAGTGGTGGGGAAGGGCTCGACGAAGACCTCCGGCCGTCCGTTCACCAGCACGTGGTAGGCGATCTGCTTGCCATCGGGCGAGAAGCGCCCTTCGTCCGGCAGCACGCCATCGGTGACGTCGGTGATGTGATTGGCGTTTTCCAGATCGACGACGCTCAGGCGGTACTGGGAGCTGCCTTGCGCGCCACTTCCCGCACGGCCCACCAGCAGGTAGCGTCCGTCGTGCGACCAGTGCTCCGGGTACCCGGGCTCGTCGAGGACAACGATGTCGCTGCCGCCCAGCACGGGGCGAACGATCGTACGGCGATCGACGCGCACGGCCATGCGGACGCCGTCCGGCGCCCAGACGGGATCCGAAATCTGACCGGACTCCGAGCTGAGGACTTCCGTGGCGATGCCGGTGCGCGAATCGATGAGTCGCACCGACCGCGTGTCCGTGTTCTGATCGCGGCGGATCACCAGGATGCGCTGCTCGTCCGGCGCCAGGTCGAAGCTCGTGTACCGATCGATTGGGCCCGTCGTCCCCAGCGTCTCGCCACGGCGGCCGAGCCATTCGAACTGCATCGGCTCGGGGAAACCTGGAAAGAACGCGACTGCGCCGAGCGGTGACACGTCGAACGCGGGGTAGCCCGCGGCGACGACGCTCTGATAGAGCGGACGCGCCAGCGGCAGCGGCTCGCCCAGCGGGGCAAGCGTGGTGACGTTGACGCTCTGCACGAGGAGCTGCCCGTTGCTGCCCCAGAACAGGTAGCCGGGCAGCACGAAGCGCCCAGCGGATGCGGCGCCGCTGATCACGAGCCGCTCGGCGCCGTTCTCGAGCACGCGGATGCTGCCGGAGGGATCCACGGCGGTGCCTGGCACCCAATAAAGAATTCGTCCATCCGGCAACCGCTGCGGCCACGAGGCCTGCGGGTTGGCGCCCTGCACCGGCGTGGGCGTGCCGCCGGCCGCGGGGACACGCATCAGCCCGTGCCCGCGCACGGCGACGATGATGCCGTCCGGGCCCCACGTGCCGCCGACGATGTTGTCGGGCAGCGTCGAGAGCGTGCGCTCGCTCGATGAGTCGACCGAGACGGCGCGCAGCCGATTGGCGTCGACGGCGGCGACCTCGCGGCCGTCGGGCGACCAGAACGCCTGCGTGAGCAGGCTGGACGTCACCTTCGTGACTTCCGTCGTCGCCAGCGGGCGCAGGAACGCGCCGCGCCCTTCGCTGCCGGCAGTCGGCACGTTGGCAACCAGGACGGTCCGGCCGTCTGGTGAGATGGCGGCAACGGGCGGTAGGCCCGTCGAACGGCCGATGGGGATGTCGAAGGTGACCGGCCGGAGGTCGCTCTCCGGCACGTTCCCGCGCAGCCTCCATCCGGCCACGCCCGCAGCGGCCGCGAGCGCGAGCGAAAGGCCCGCGGCCGCGAGCAGGCGAGGAATGTGGCCTCCCGGCGTGCGAGCGGACCGGATGAGCGGCGCGCTGCCGGTGATCGTCCCCGCGTCAAGCACCGGTCCCGTGCCGCGGAGCGCGTCGAGCGCGAAGGCCAGATCGCGAGCCGACTGGAAGCGGTCCTCGGGGGCCTTCTCGAGGCAGCGCTGGATGACACGATCGAGCGTCGCCGGCACGTCGGGCCGCACCATGTTCGCCGGTGGTGGATCGGTGGAGACGATCGCCGCGATGACGTCGGCCGGCGTCCCGCCGGTAAACGCGCGCCGGCCGGTGATCATCTCGTAGAGCACCGCGCCGAACGTGAAAATGTCGGTGCGATGATCCAGCTCACGTCCGCGCGCCTGCTCCGGCGAAAGATACGAGATGGTGCCGATCACCAGGCCCGGCGCGGTCTTCGGTGCGCCTGGCGCGGGCCGACCTGCGCGAATCTCCGACTCCAGGGCCCCGGCCGGGCGGATCCGCCGTACGAGGCCGAAGTCCAGAATCTTCAGCCGGCCGTCGGATGTCAGGAAGATGTTCTCTGGCGTCAGGTCGCGATGAATGACGCCGCGCTCGTGGGCGGCCGCCAGGCCCTGCGCCATGGCGACACCGTATTCGACCGCTTTCGCGGGATTCAGCGGGCCGTTGGCAAGGCGCGTGCGCAGCGTGACGCCGTCGAGCAGTTCCATCACGGCGTAGGCCGCGTGGCCCTCGTGGCCGAACTCGAAGATCGAGACGATGTTCGGATGCGAGAGCGATGCGACGGCCAGCGCCTCACGCTCGAAGCGCGCGAGCGCGTGCGGGTCGGCCGCCGTGGCCGGCGGCAGCACCTTGATGGCGACATCGCGATGGAGCCGGAGGTCGCGCGCCCGGTAGACCTCGCCCATGCCCCCGGACCCCAGGGGGCCGATGATCTGGAATGCGCCCAGCCGGGCTCCTGCCGTCAGCGACACGATGGCCGTGATTATATCGGGCGCTCGAAAGCGGTCGGGATCAGAGCGGCGCCATGTCCTTGACGATCACCGTGACGCTCTGTCGCTCGAACAGCGCGTAGCGGGAATCAAGGCCCGCGCCCATGGGCCCCTGTGACATCCACACCATCACCAGCGACATGTCGCGGAAGCCCTGCACGTCCCAGTCGAACAGATCGACGAATTGGAGCTGCGCCGAGGAGTAGTCGAGATCGCGCGGCGCGGCGTTCCAATACCGGTCGCCGTCCTTCGACGGCTCCTCGACCAGCACTGTCAGCGGTCCGGATGCGGGAATCACCTGCAGGAAGTCCCACGGCTCGTCGGCCGCATTCCGATCGTCGTCGCGTTCGAGAGGGGCGAGCACGAGCGCCTGGAAGAGCAGTTGGCGGATCTCGTCGAACCGCTTGACGGTGAACTCATCCACGGCATCGCTGAGAAAGTACGTGTTCCACACGGAGCGCGCGCACTCGCAGTAGCGGCGGATCAACTGATCAGGGGTCATCGTGCCTCCCGGGCCTCGAAACATACCATTGATGAACCGGATCGTTGGCTCCCGGACGGCAGGTCGAGTAGCATGGCCTGCTCGTGGAGGCCTCACCATGTGGACGCTCGCTTTGATGTTGACCGCTCTCGCGCCGCAGCCCGCACCTGCCGCGGCCGCACCGCCGTCCGCCGACCAGCAGATCGCTGCCGCCGTCCTCGCTGCACCAGAGGAGCGGCGCGCCGATGCCACGGTGCTCGGGTACGACGCCTCCGGCGCGCTGGTCACGCTCAGGAAGGGCACGGGCGATCTGATCTGCCTCGCCGACGATCCGAAGGACGCCGACTTCGACGTCGCGTGCTACCAGAAGGATCTCGACCCCTTCATGGCGCGCGGCCGTGAGCTGCAAGCCAAGGGCGTCGCCGACAAGGAACGCAACCAGATGCGCTGGAAGGAAGTGGACGCGGGCACTCTGACGATGCCGCGCGAGCCGCGCACGCTGTACGTGCTCACAGGGACAGGGTACGACGCTGCGACCAGCACGGTGACCAAAGGTTATCGCCGCTACGTCGTCTACATTCCATACGCGACGGCACAGTCCACCGGGCTGTCGACGATGCCGGTCCCGGGTGGACCGTGGTTGATGTTCGGCGGCACGGCCGGCGCGCACATCATGATCAATCCGCCGACCCTCGGGGGGGGGGGGGGGGGGGGGGGGGGGGGGGGGGGGCCGGCCCCCCGGGGGGACTGGGAAGCCGGGAGCGAACATGTTCAATTCGGTGTCTCGACGTCAGTTCGGCAAGCTCGTAGGTCTCACGGCGCTGGGCGCATCGGCAAGCGCGCCGGTGCGCGCGGCGGGTGCTGAAGCGACGGAAGTGGCCGCGCAGGCGGCGAGCGCGTCTGCGGCGCGGACGTTCCCGGCCGGGTTCCTCTGGGGATCCGCGACGGCCGCATATCAGGTGGAAGGCGCAGCGGCCGAGGACGGGCGCACGCCGTCGGTCTGGGACACTTTCTCGCACACGCCGGGCAAGACGAACGCGGGCGCCACAGGTGACGTCGCCGACGACCACTACCACCGCTACAAGGAGGACGTCCAGTTGATGAAGTCGCTGGGCGTCAAGACCTACCGATTCTCGATCTCCTGGTCACGCGTGTTTCCGCAGGGCGCCGGCGCGCCGAACCCGAAGGGCCTCGATTTCTACAGCCGGCTGGTGGACGAACTCCTTGCGAACGGCATCCAGCCCTTCGCGACGCTGTATCACTGGGACCTGCCGCAGGTGCTGCAGGACCACGGCGGCGGCTGGGAGTCGCGCGACACGTCGAAGGCATTCGCGGACTATGCGGGCTATGTCGCGGAGCACCTGACCGATCGCGTGAAGCACATCTTCACGATCAACGAGTTCGGCGCGTTCGTGGAGCTGGGCTATCGCATCGGCGTCCACGCGCCCGGCCTGCGGCTGCCGCCGGACCGCTTCAACCAGACGCGGCACCACGCCGTGCTCGGGCACGGCCTCGCAGTGCAGGCGATCCGCGCGAAGGCGAAGGCAGGGACCAAGGTCGGCCTCGCGGAGAACATGACGATCTGCGCGCCGGTGATCGAATCGGCCGCCCACATCGCCGCGGCCGAGAAGGCGACGCGCGAAGTGAACGCGCAGTACATGACGGTGATTCAGGAAGGCAAATACACGGACGCCTACCTGGCGGCGGCAGGCGCGAACGCACCGAAGTTCACGCCGGAGGATTTGAAGGCCATCTCGAGCCCCCTGGACTTCATCGGCATCAACATCTACACGCCGATCTACGTCCGTGCTGACAGCTCGCCGCTCGGCTTCGCCGTCGTGCCGCACCCGCCCTCGTTTCCGCACATGGCCTCGCCGTGGCTGTTCGTCGGCCCGGAGGCGCTGTACTGGGGGCCGCGCCACGTGGCGAAGATCTGGAACGTGAAGGAGATCTACATCACCGAAAACGGCTGCTCATCGTCGGACGTCCCGGCGGCCGACGGGATCGTCTACGACACCGATCGCGTGATGTACTTGAGGAACTACCTGAGCCAGCTCCAGCGCGCCACGGCCGACGGCGTTCCCGTGAAAGGCTATTTCCTGTGGAGCCTGATGGACAACTTCGAGTGGGCCGACGGCTACACGAACCGTTTCGGCCTGCACTACGTGGACTACGCCACGCAGAAGCGCACGCCAAAGCTCAGCGCGCAGTTCTACAAGGAAGTCATCGCGAGGAACGCGGTCGTCTAACAGTGCTGCAGTGCTGCAGTGCTGCGGTTCTGCAGTGCGGTCCTGCAGTGCTGCGGTCCCGCAGTGCGGTCCTGCAGCACCGTAGCACCGCGTGCACTGCAGCACCGTAGCACCGCAGCACCGCAGCACCGTTCTAAAGTTCCCTGACCCAAATGTTCCGGAAGTTGATCGGCGGGCTGGGGTCGCCGTGCGCCTGCAGCTTGATCGGAGCGCCATCGAACTTCGTGTATTTCGGGGTGCCGATGTAGAGCGTCTCGCCCTTCAGCTCGAAGTGGTTCTGGACGAGCACGCCGTTGTGGAACGCGGTGACGTAGGCCGGCGACTTCAGCGAGCCATCGTCGTTGAACCGCGGCGCGGTCCAGATGACGTCGTAGGACTGCCACTCGCCGTTCTTGCGCATCGCGTTGACGAGCGGCGCCCCCTGCTTGTAGATACTGCCCGCCTGGCCGTTCACGTAGGTCTTGTTGTTGAACGAGTCCATGATCTGCAGCTCGTAGCCGGCGTCGCCCTTGCCGGTGGACGCCAGGAACACGCCGCTGTTGCCACGGAGCTGGCCCGAGCCGGTGATGTCGACCGGCTCGCGCCACTCGATGTGGAGCTGGTAGTCGTGGAAGCGCCGCTTCGTCTCGATGTTGCCGGCCTTCTTGTTGACCGTCAGGACGCCGTCGGCAACCACCCACTGCGCCGGCGAGCCGTCCTGCGCGGACACCCACTCGTTCTGGTTGCTGCCGTCGAACAGGACGATCGCATCGGAAGGCGCCGATCCGTTGGCGCCGGGCGTGACGATCTTCGGCTCGGGACTCCAGACCTCGGTGTCCTCGGGCTTCGGCTTCTGCTGGGCAACGGCGAACGCGACGGAGGCGACGAAAAGAATCAGGATGCTGAGCGCGCGGTTTCGCATGGCTCATTCTATTACGCAGATAAGGGCTTGGATGACGCAGAGCAGGGGGGTCCACAGGTTACACAGATTCCACAGACTGGGAATTCCCATCTGTGGAATCTGCGAAATCTGTGGACGACGCTTTTTCTGCGTGATCCTCTGTCTGTTCTGTGTAATTCGTGGGACGCAGGTAAGAACGCGACCGCGGTCCCGTCATCCGGCCCCGGCCCACCGCACCTGGGGACAGTCCCCCTCTTTTCACGCGGGCGACAGTCCCCTCTGGCGCTCGACGACGTCGATCTGGAGTTCGGCGTGAGTGGCCGGGACATCCGTCGTCGGGAGCCCCAGCTCCGCCCGGATGATGTTGCAGCCCTGGGCAATCGCCGTGGCCTTGTAGAAGGCGATCTCGCGGTTGCAGCCCTGACGGCCGAACCCGCAGTCGCTCGACACGATCAGCTGTTCGACCGGGATGTGCTTCAGCGCCTTTCGAATCTCGCCTGCCACCTCCTCGGGGCGATCGGCCTGCAGCGTGCGGTGGCTCACGGCGCCGATGCAGATCTTCTTCTTCAGATCGTTCCTGAACGGCGCGAACAGCTCGATGTCCCTCTGATTGCGATCCTTCATCTCGAGCGTCCACACATCGCCACGGCACCGCTCGAGGTAGATCTCCATCGACGCGGCGTAGCTGGTGTCTTCCATCACACGCTGCATGTTCGGGTTGCCCCAACATGTGTGAATCCACAGCTCGACGTCGTCGAGGCCCTGCACCTCGCGGTTGAAGGCGTCGATCAGGAAGAGCACCTCCTCGTGGTTCTTGCCGAAGGTGTTCGCCATGAAGTGGAACGTCGGCTCCTCGATCTGGATCAGCCGGCACCCGGCATCGCGCAGCGCCAGCAGCTCGGCGTTCATCGCCTCGGCCATGTCCCAGATGATCTGCCGCTTGTCCTTGTACTTCTTGGTGTGGATGTCGAGGAAGAGCGCCATCACCTGCGAGCAGCAGGTGCCGAAGCGGACCGGCTTGCTCGTCTTACCCTGCGCGATGCGCCAGATTTTCGGGTATCCAAGCGGCCGATGCTCGATCTTGTCGACGACATGCGGCCAGCGCCAGCCGGTGTAGATCTCGTTCAGGAGCGTGCCCGGCGGATAGTGGAGCCACGGCGCACGCGTCTCCTCTGGCTGCAGGTAGTCGCCCTCGAAGCCGGCCCAGCGCTGCAGCGGATAGTGGTGCCACGCGCGGCCCGCCATGTCCTCGTCGCAGTGGTAGTCGCCGTGGGTGATGAGGTCGAGCCCG
>Ga0310810_10007838_pt1 | contig 12239 bp, 15 predicted proteins | sample NCmetagenome_FD_207641 | JGI IMG/M metagenome (GOLD analysis project Ga0310810, IMG submission 207641) | Soil microbial communities from experimental microcosm in Duke University, North Carolina, United States - NC | ecosystem: Engineered > Artificial ecosystem > Soil microcosm > Unclassified ... | reverse complement strand
GCGTTTGATAGCGACTCTGCTGGTCGCAAGGCGGCATTGCGCGCTGCAGGTATAGCTCTTTCGCTTGCTATGGATGTGAAGATCGCTGATATCGTAGGCGGTAAAGATCCTGCAGACCTTGTAAAGGAGGATGTAGAAAAATGGAAACAGACATTGCGCGATGCCAAGCCGGTCATTGAGTTTGAGTTGGGGAATGTGGTGCGCGAACATGCAGAGTCAAAGAGCACTGATGCGCGCAAATTGACCAAGATGGTTACTGAAAGAGTGTTGCCGCTTGTCGCGCGCATTGAAAGCTCGAGCGACCAAAGCCATTTCGTTGCCATGATTGCTGATCAAGCCAAAATCCCTGTGGACTCAGTCTGGCAGGATGTGCGAGTGGTGGCAAAGAGGCTCAAGGAATCTGAAGCAGCCGCAAATCCAGCCGCAAACCAATTTAACTCCGTTCAAACAAGCGGCAGAAATACTATTACTAAGGCACGTACAACCAGCGAGATGCCGAGACGTGTGGATCTGATCGAGAGACGGTTGTTTGGTCTACTGTTTCTCATGGAAAAAGAAAAGCTCAATGACCAAGTAACAATAACCAATAACCAAGTAAAGAAAATGGCTGGTGAGAGCTTTGAAGCACGGGTTGCGTTTGCTAATGAAAACAAAAATGATCTGATGTTCGAAGCTGAATCTTTCTTTGGTACTGACGCTGGCAAAGACGGCGAGAATTGGGTGAAGCCTATGAAAGAATTGTTGAAGAATTTTGAGGAAGACATCATCAGCGATGAGATCGTCGTTGCCATGCATGAGCTCAAAATCGCCGAAAAGGCAGGGGACAATGAAAAAGTCATGGAGTTGGCAAAGAAGTGCCAAGCTTTATCTATTAGGAAAGCGCAGATCGGGAAGGGGAAGTAGCAAATAAAAATAGGCGCTCCCAAGTGGGCGCCTATAACTGATCAAATAATTAGGTTTTAAGATACCATCCTTGTTCGTCCGCTTCTTTTTGAGCAAAATCTTTTGCCTCAAGGAAGTTTCTTTCCAATCGAAGGTTGATGCAACGAAGAATGGTTTCTTTGTGAAATAGCGGTAGAAAAAGGCCAACCATCGGTTCCCATTTGCCGCTCAAGAAATATCCATGCACAACATGTGTCTCAATCGGTGCGTGGGTGATAACGACATCACGGTCCCAGGCGTGTTCGACGACTATTACGTCGCCCACACGCATCGTCATGCCGTAGTTGCCTTCATAATTCTGAATCATTTCAGTTTTGAGGGCTAACCAGCACATGATATGTTTCCACTCACGTTCGGGGCGGTCGAGTTTGTGTATAGCACCGCTTTTGTGCGCCGCTATATTGATCTGGCGCATCTGTCGGAGCAATGCGAATTCTTGACCGTTGACGAGTTTGTGCAAATTTTCAGGCATGCAGAGTTCGTCATACAGCATCCAGAATTCCGAGCTACCGTAAATGTAACTGAGTGTCGGCATTAGTGGTTCGTTCATAATTTGACCTTTCGTTTTTTATTTTAAGTAACTGCTTGTTGTTTAGGGTAACATTCTCACACTTGAATACTGGCGTCAATCTGGTAAAAATAAGCATACTTGCTCACTTTTAATCTATATGTTACCTTATACGAACTATGAAGAAAGATATCCATCCAGAGAACTATCGCCCAGTTATTTTCGCCGACAACTCAAGCGGTGCTAAATTCCTCATTCCTTCTACTATCGCTACAAAAGAGACAGCAAAGTGGACAGACGGCAAGGACTACCCAGTATTCCATGTTGAAATTTCGAGTGCTTCTCATCCTTTCTATACGAACCAGGACAAGACCATCGACACCGCAGGCCGCGTCGAAAAGTTCAAGACTCGTCAAGCAAAAGCAAAGAAGTAGGGAATTAAAAAACGATCGAGAGATCGTTTTTTGTTATCTGAGTATGATAAAATTTTGCTCGTGGGCAGAATTAATATTTACATTGATGGAAATAATCTATATAGAAGCGCGAAAGTGCTTGGTTTTGATGTTGATTATAAAAAGTTTCGTGGATGGTTACGTCAGAAATATAATGCACAAAGTATCTATTTATTCATAGGGTTAGTTCCAGATAGGGTGAAATTTTATGAATATCTTCAGGAATGTGGATTTATTTTGGTATTCAAACAGACAATTACTGTGAGTGGTTTGGTAAAGGGGAATTGTGATGCTGAACTTGTATTAAAAGCGACTTCTGATTTTTACACGAAATCATTTGATAAATGTATTCTTATAACCAATGATGGGGACTTTGGATGTCTTGTTGAATTTTTAGTAAGCCACTCTGCCTTGGACAGGATCATTTCGCCGGATGAGGATAAATGCTCATTCTTATTGAGGAATAAAAATGTGGAAATTACTTTCTTGAATGATATATATCATAAGTTTTCCAACAAAAGTTAATGTACCGAAATAAAAAAGCCCCCGGTGTAGACGAATCTACACAAGGGTCTTTTTCATAGTGATATGTATATAGTATACCAGATACATATATTAGTCAATTTCAAGAAACTGTGTTAATTTGTTGTGATGAATCTGGATGTATACAAAAATAACCCAAAGACAGCTTTCATGGCTGGTCTGTACGAAAAACTCCTCAAAGACGAGGCTGAGACAAAGGCTATGGCTGAAAAAGACCCTTCAATGAAAGAGCTCGTTGAAGCTGACCTTGTCTCTATCGAAGAGCAAAAGAAATCCATGCTGGCCGAAATGGATGAGATCATAAAGAACGACGTCGTCGAAGAAGAAAAGCCAAAAGAGATCATCATGGAATTCCGTGCGGGCGCGGGTGGCGATGAGGCGGCTCTTTTCGTGGCAGAGCTCGTCGATATGTACAAGAGATATGCAGAAGCGCGCGGTTGGAAGGCGATTTTGACTGAAAAGTCAGAGAATAGCCTCGGCGGTTTCAAAGATGCATCGCTTCAGATCAAGGGAACAGGGGTATATGAAGATCTCCGTTGGGAAACGGGTGTGCATCGTGTACAGCGCGTGCCAGAGACAGAAAAAATGGGGCGCATCCATACCTCGACTATCACCGTTGCCATCATGCCGCTTCGTAAAAAATCAAAAGTAGTACTAAACCCAGCTGACCTCGAGATGGAATTCTCACGCGCGGGCGGCAAAGGTGGTCAAAACGTTAACAAAGTCGAATCTGCTGTCCGCCTTGTGCACAAACCAACCGGACTCGAAGTTCGTTCGACTGCAGAACGCAGTCAGGGCGCAAACCGCGAACTTGCTCTCCAGATTTTGACGGCGAAAGTCGAAGCGCTCCATGAAGAGCAAGAGGCAAAGAAGTTTGCCAGTGATCGCAAGGGTCAGATCGGCACGGGCGACCGTTCAGAAAAGATTCGCACGTATAACTTTCCTCAAGACCGTATCACTGATCATCGTATCAAGCAGTCATGGCACAATATTCCGGTGATCCTCGAAGGACGCATCCAGCCTATCATCGACGCGCTCCATGAGTTCGAAAAGACCGGTGCTACGGGAGGGGAAGCCGATGATTCAGAATAATAAATACGGCTTAGTAGCCTTTTAATTGACTTATTTACTGCCTCCTGCTAAGCTATCGTCTACCTATGTCAGCAAATATACTAATAGATCAAATGTTTAGCGCAGGCGCGCATTTCGGACTTGGCCGTTCACGCCGTCACCCAACAGTCGCTCCTTTTATTTTTGGCACAAAGAACCGCACCGATATCTTTGACCTCGAAAAGACAGAAAAGACTCTTGAGGCAGCAAAAGCATTCGTGACAGCTCTCGGAAAGGAAGGAAAGACCATTCTTTTTGTTGGTGGCAAGAAAGAAGCTTCAGCTCTCGTGAAGACTGCTGCTATGTCTCTCAACATGCCTTACGTCGAAGGACGTTGGATTGGTGGTACTCTCACCAACTTCGGCAACATCCGCAAGCGCATAGAACGCTATGAGAAGCTCATCTCAGATCGCGAAAAGGGCGAGCTCGCAAAATACACCAAGCGCGAACGCATGCTCATCGACCGTGAGATTGCAAAGCTCGAACGCATGTTCCTCGGTATAGTTTCTCTTAAGAAGATGCCTGAACTCCTTTTCCTTATCGATCCTCGCAAAGAACAGAACGCTATCGGCGAAGCTGGTCATGCAAAGATCCCTGTTATGGCTCTTGCTAGTTCAGACTGTAATATCTCTGAAGTTAAGTTTCCGATTGTTGGAAACGACGCAGCTAAGGCAAGTATCCAGTTTTTCTTGAGTGAAATTGCTGCCGCATATCAGGCTGGCAAAAAGGAGGCAAAATAGGGTACAATTAAAGAGACGAATTACTAATTGGTCTAATTATTCTAATTTCTAAGTCGTCGTATTTAGATCAATTAGGTTAATTAGAAATTAGGCATTATTTATATTTTTATTTCATCAATACTATGGCTATCACCATCACTACAGAACAAGTAAAGGAACTTCGTGACATGACAGGCATCTCTGTTATGCAGTGTAAAAAAGCACTCGAAGAAGCTGGTGGCGACAAAGAAAAAGCCCTTGTTATCCTCCGCAAGAAGAGTGGCGAGCTCGCAGCAAAGAAAGGCGATCGTACTTTTGGTGCAGGCGTAGTTCAGGCATATATCCACGCCAATGGCAGTGTCGGTGCTCTCGTTGAGCTCAACTGTGAGACTGATTTCGTTTCAAATAACGAAGAATTCAAGACCATAGCTCGTGATATTGCGATGCATGTCACTGCTACAAACCCAAAATTCCTCAAGAAGGAAGATATCACCGAGTCAGATATGGCGACTGCAAAGGAAGTATTCCAGAATGAAGTCAAAGACAAGCCAGCTGCTATGCAAGAAAAGATCCTCGCAGGTAAGCTCGATACGTATTTCGCAGAAATGGTCCTTCTCAATCAGCCATTCATCAAGAACCCAGATGTCACCATCCAGGGTTTGGTAGATGCTGCTATGCAGAAGTTTGGTGAAAAGGTCGCTGTTGGACGCTTCAAGCGTTTCAAGGTCCTCGAAGCCTAGTTATTGGCACTTCGGTGCCGCTTATGTATACACTCATTTCAATCTTCTATATCTCGCTCATTGGCATGATCATCATGGTCTTGTTCAAACGCCATGAAGTGAAGACCAATAAACCATCGCTCATCTCGCGTCTCGGACAAGGGAGCGATCATATATTCCACGCATTATTTGCTTCGGTCGGAAAAGGTGTCTCATATATCAACAAGCACACATTCATCGCCGTTGCGCAGTGGGTTACTTTTCATATCCTCGTACGCGTTAGAAAGGTCTATGTCGAGGTCAAGCACCAGGCATTGGCGAATCCTCACGGCAAGAAGATGATCGATGCGGTGCGCGGTCGCGGCGAAGTCAGAGATCATGGCGCTTCTTTCTACCTCAGAAAGATTGCGGAGAAGAATAAAATAGGTTAATCTATCTGCACATCGCTTAGATGTGCCGCCTTAGCTCAGTTGGTAGAGCAACTCTTTTGTAAAGAGAAGGTCCTCAGTTCAAGTCTGAGAGGCGGCTCCAAGAAAAATTCCGCATATGCGGAATTTTTATTTATCTCTATTTCTTAGTCGTCGTAGCTGTGCTCGTTGCCACCAGCCCCGGTGCTATCTTCTGAATGTCTTCGATAGTGTGGAATCCGCTATACGTCTTATTGTTGATGACCAAACCAGGAAGCGGGTCTTTTATCTTATATATATTGGCGAGTGTCTTGATGGCAGATACATTCAAGTCATTGTCGAACGAATACACGCGTATATTGCCCGGATAGTGTTGGCGGATATAGGTGAGCACGTCTCCTTGTTTGTCGCAGTCAGGGCACTTTGCCTCATAGAAATATAGGACGATAACGGGGCGATTTTTGCATTGAGAAGCAGAGTTGATGAGAATATAGTCTTTGATCTCAAGGAGGGAGTAATACTGCTTGAGAGTTATCACATCTGGATCTTGTCCGCGGCCGGCTGATTCGAGGTATGAGAGACGGTCTGACATGTCACCGAGCTCCTTACCAAGCTCAGAGCTGAAGAGATCGTCGCATGCGGCAGACTTGAGGAGGTTGAACTGGGTTTCTGAAGAGAGGATGCTGAGCGATATAGAGTCTTGCATGGTGCGCACCTCATCAACGCGTCTATTGTCTATCCACGAGCTGATACCGATAGCAGTTATGAAAATAGCCGCAGTAATCAAAAAAGTGAATCCATATTTTTTCCAATCTTTTATCATGTTGTTGTATTTACTAGCGCCACACCGCCTGCTTACTGAGTGCCACATTGGCTAATGAACGTATGATCCAGAAGGGCGCAATAACAGAATATAAGCATACATAACAGGCAATATCAAAGATTTTGGCTGTATTGCCGTGCGAGAGCCTCATACCGATCGCTATGAATGCTATAACAAGTCCGAATGCGACGAGACCTGCAAAAACAAGCGGAGATGTGTGCAAATAGAACCAATTGAATGAAGGCCATGACCACTCGAACATCTTGTAGCCGATGGCTTGGAAATGAACAACATAGTCACGAATAGCGCGGACGAGATCATATCCAAATGTCGCAACGACAAAGAGCACGCTACCGGCTGAGATGACCATCATCGGCAAGACAAACCCGCCAAGGTGGCTGTATTTGCGATTGAGTAGCATGCCACGATAGTCGCGCAGGTTATGGAGAAATCCTGAGGTCCAGCGTACGCGTTGCTTGTAGAGCTTCTTTGGGGTACGAGGCGAAGAAGTATAAATAACTGCATCGTGAGCGCTAGCGATAGTGAGGCCGTGCGACTGCATACGAAGAGCCATTTCCATGTCTTCAGTGTTGTGAGCTTTTCTGTAGTATCCGATTTGCTCGAAGACGCTTTTGCGGAAAATAGAGAATGGCCCTGGGGTCACATACAATGCGCGCAATTCAGCGAGAATGCTACGGAGAAATACACCTATGAGATACTCTGTCTTTTGCATGCGCTGGATGATCGTATCGGGTTTGTAGATATGGAGCGATGGTACGACAGCCATGACTGTTGGATTTTCGAATTGCTTCATGATACGGACCAGAGCGTCAGGTTTTGCATATGAATCTGCATCGAGACAGCCGACAAACGGAGTTGTGGCCCGAGCGATGCCCATATTGAGGACAGTGTGCTTGCCACCATTTTCTTTGTGGATGATCTCGATTTGAGGATGGTTGTTGTATTTCGCGAGCGCCAATGCGGTGCCATCGGTCGAACCATCGTTGATAGCCATGATATGGAGCTTTTCTCGTGGGTATTCGAGTGCGAGCAGGGACTCGATAGTTTTGACTGCTGTTGTTTCTTCGTTGAAGCAAGGGACAATGATGGTGACACCGGGCAAGTCAGGATGGAGAGGTGCCGTAGTAGTTCTCAATTTGTGCAGGCTTTTACGGTGCTCAAAATAGGTGATGAGCATGAACATTTCGAAGTAGAGGGACATAAAAAGTATGCCCAATGTGATGATTTCTCGGAGAGAATACATGGGGATTAGTATGCCACAAAGTTGCTGATTTTACTAGATAATGCGTGATATACTATGATAGTATATAATCATATTATATGAGCTTATGTCCTAAGCTCTGTTTACTATTTATTTTTTAATTTATGTCTACCACAGATACCCAATACCTCACCAATGAGAAGTTTGCTGAACTCAAAAAAGAACTCGAATTTTTGAAGGCGGAAAAACGGAAAGAGGTAGCTGAGCATCTCGAGTACGCAAAAAAGCTCGGTGATCTCTCTGAAAATGCCGAGTATCATCAAGCTCGCGAAGAGCAGGGTGAAGTCGAGGATCGTATCCGTTATATAGAGAATCTCCTCAAAAATGCTGTTATCGCTACGGTCACAGCAGGCAATCTGATAACTGTTGGTTCAACGGTACGACTTGAAAAGGATGGCACGAAGGACAATAAATCTATGGTCTACACAATAGTTGGTTCAGAAGAAGCGGATACGACACAAGGCAAGATTTCAAACGTATCTCCTCTCGGATCGGCACTCATTGGCCATAAAGAAGGCGACAAAGTAACAGTTCAGACACCAAAAGGCACTACTATATATCGTGTTGCTGCGCTCAGTTAAAAAATATGGAGCACATACCTTCTCAGGCAGAGAATTTTGAGTCTAATTTTGATGAGCAGTTTAAAAAACGAGAAGAGATAGATCTTTTCGGTACAAAATTCGAAATAGTAGATATACATCCAGATATAGAATCTACTCCAGTGCCTATTTTAATCGCGCCAGGCTGGACCGAGGATATGGAATCCTTTAAAGAGGGAATGCGTATGTTGGTTGAGAAAGGCAGGAGAGTATTGTCTCTCGAGCATCCACGATATGGTAATGAGATGGATGCAGTCGATGAAGATCTGAAGAAACTCTATCCTGTTGATGAATTGAGAAAGGCCTTGGCGCTACTTGCGGTCATCGATCAAAAAGGGCTTGGTCCGGTAGATGTGATAGCACATTCGGAGGGCGGCATTAACACAGCGATCGCTGCTACCCTTGAAACAGAAAAATTTCATAGGATAGTCTTTGCAAATTCAGCCGGCTTGCTCGGCCCAGACAATTTTCCTCGGTTGAGCACGCGATTTAACACGTTCACGCTGAATGAGATCAAAAATCTCATATACAGCGATGATCTCAAGCGCCAAACCGGCATACAAAACATGCTGGGCAAGATCACTGAGTATATTGCTGCGAATTTTGTCCGTGCTACAAAAGAATCAGTTGCTATATCAGAAGTACAGATCCAAGATATGATCAAATATCTCCATGACGAGGGAGTGGGCATCACCATTTTGAATAGCGAGGATGATATTGTTTTTCCGCCAGAAAAAGTAAAAGAAATAGTGGATGCAAAGCATGTAGACAATTACGTTACATTGCCAGGAGGTCACGGAGAGATAGCGCTGAATCCGCGAGAATATATGGATGTGATCAACCAAGCATTTATACAAGGTGAAATTGCGAAATCATAGTTTTAACGCTACACTAGCCCCATGTCATCATCACTCGACGAACTCAAAGGTATCCGCCTCGCCAAGCTAGAACTCCTCAAGAAAGCCGGCATAGATCCATATCCAGCCAAAGTCCCTCGCGATTTTTGTTTGGCTGATGCGAAGGCGAACTTTGCTGAGTATGATGAAAAAGGTTCTGGGGCGCATGCTGGCAAGCCAGTCTCTCTCGCTGGACGCGTCATGGCCATTCGTGGACAAGGCGCTATTTTGTTCGTTGTCCTCGATGATGGTAAATCTACATTCCAAGCAGTCGTTAAAAAAGACGTATTGAATGGCTCGACGCCCCAAACGCAGTTTGATTTTTTTACGAGTGTTGCTGACATTGGCGATATCATCAGTGTGACGGGAACATTTTTTGTCACACAAAGAGGCGAGCAGAGTATCCTCGTGACATCATGGGCGATGGCCTCAAAGTCACTTCTTCCATTGCCAGAAAAATGGCACGGCATCCAAGATCCCGACGAAAAGCTCCGTAAGCGCTACCTCGATTTCATCATGGATGGGGATACACGAAATCTTTTTTATAAAAAAGCAAAGTTTTGGGATGTGACGCGCCGTATCCTCAAGGCCGAGGGATTTTTGGAAGTAGAAACGCCGACACTTGAAACAACGACTGGTGGCGCTGAAGCTCGCCCATTCGTTACGCATCACAATGACTACGACATGGATGTATACCTTCGCATCTCAGTCGGCGAGCTCTGGCAGAAGCGCTTGCTCGCTGCAGGCTTTCCTCGAACATTCGAGATCGGACGCTTGTACCGCAATGAAGGGTCGAGCCCAGAGCATGCACAAGAGTTCACGAATCTTGAATTCTATGCATCATATTTTTCTTTTGATGACGGTATTTCATTTACCGAAAAACTGATCAAAACTGTCGCTGAAGAAACATTCGGTAGCTTGTCTTTTGATATAAAGGGAGAAAAGGTGGATCTTTCGGTTGCATGGCCTCGCATCGACTATGTCGAAACGGTTGAAAAAATGACAGGCATCAATGTGCTTTCTGCTTCGGAAAAAGATATGACAGCAAAGCTCAAAGAGCTTCATGTCGATTTTGAAGGTATGAACAGAGAGCGCCTGACGGATACCCTGTGGAAGTATTGTCGCAAGCAGATCGTCGGTCCTGCATGGCTCGTCGGTCACCCAAAGCTCGTATCTCCGCTCTCAAAAGCTGATCCAAAGAAGCCTGAGACTACTTTGCGCGCGCAGCTGATCTTGGGCGGGGCAGAGATGACTAATGGTTTTTCTGAATTGAATGATGCGGTTGAACAGCACGCTCGCTTCGATGTGCAGCAAAAGCTCATTGAAAAAGGGGATGAGGAGGCTATGATGCCTGATTGGGAATTCGTCGAGATGCTCGAGCATGGTATGCCACCAGCATTCGGTTTTGGTATGGGCGAGCGCCTCTTCTCGGTTCTAGCAGGTAAAACGCTTCGTGAGACACAGCTTTTCCCGCTGATGAAGCCAAAGAAGTAGGGGAAAAAGGTCCATATAAAAAGAAAAAGACAGTATTTCAAAATACTCATTGTCATATGGGTATTTTTGTGGTAGAAATGATTCAAACAACAAGGAAAGGTTTCGTATGAGTTACATTAAAATGGAAAGGTCAGGTTGGGTTCGCCGCCGCATCGAAGCGCTTCGCAATAACAGTCTTCGAGGCAAAGCTACTCGCTTGTATCGCAACGTACACACGCGGATGAACAATCCAAATGTGTCACCGTTGAAGATCAGTGGTCTTGAGCGTAAAATCGTGAACGCTGCTGAGAATCTGGTATTTCAATACAAGTGTATGATTCCTAAAGATGACATTGTCACGGACATGGTCCCTGATGAGCACAAAAATATCCGCGAGCTCCTCGATCACATGATTGAACAAGCGCTTTTCAACGTCTATCGCGATGAGCAGTTGCAAGTGCGCATGGTGCAAGTTCAGCGTGATTATATTAGCGCAGTTGCTAGTTCGACAATCAGACCAAGATAGTATCGTAAAGGGTGTAGGAAACTACACCTTTTTTTCATTTATGCACCTGTTATCCACAGTATTGTTTACATGCAAATATACATAGAGTGGGGTAGAATGGTGATTAAGTGGGATGAAGTAGGAAATTTTCCGAAAATTCTCGCTATAAACTATATGCTCATCGGAGAACATCAGCATACATTCGACGACAAAGGTCGCATTTCGCTCCCCGCCAAGTTCCGCAAGGAGCTCGGGTCGACGGTTGTGATCGCACCAGGCATAGATAACTGTCTGTTCGTGTTCACAGTAAAGGAGTGGAACACCTTCGCGAACCGTTTGTCGATGAATGACAATGCTTCGATGTTGCGCACCGACAATCGTAATTTCAATCGCCTGATTATCGGACGGGCGGTTGAAACATCGGTTGATAGTATCGGTCGCATCCTTGTCCCAGAGCATTTGAGACAGCATGCAGGTCTCACAGTCGCAACCACGATCATCGGCGTTATGAATCGCCTCGAGATCTGGAATGCAGATGTGTGGTCAGCATATCGTGCAGAGTTCGGTAAGAAGACTGATGTGATCGCTGAAAAGCTCGCATCCGCAGGAGTGATATAAAGTTTCAAGTGACAAGTTTCAAGGTACAAGTTAATAGTGTCCATGTTCCTGTTCTTTTACATGAGATAGTAGAGACATTTCGACAAGAAGTTGGAAGTTGGCAGTCGGGAGTCAGGGGAGATGCGTCCTCTGGTTCCAGACTTCCAGCTTCTAGAACTTCGTTCTGGTATGTCGACGGAACGCTTGGTGGCGCAGGACACGCTCTCGCTCTCGCCAAAGAATTCCAAAAGGCTACCGGCATAAAGTTGAATGTCATCGGTTTTGATAGAGACAATCAGGCTATAGCGCGTGCTCAAGAATCGCTCAAAGGGCATACGGATAAGCTCATCCTCGAAAATGAGAATTACCGCAACCTCGATGTCGTCCTTGCAAAGCACGACATAACTGCAGTTGATTTCATCTTGTTGGATCTCGGCATTTCATCAGACGAGCTCGACGATTCAGGCAGAGGATTCACGTTCCTGAAAGACGAGCCGCTCTGGATGACTATGGGTGATCCAGCGCAGCATCCGTTCACTGCACAAGACATCGTGAACGGATGGAAAGAAGAAGATATTGCAAATGTCATTTTTGGATACGGAGAGGATAGATATGCTCGCCGCATCGCCAAAAAGATCGTTGAGTATCGCGAGAAAAAGAAGAT
>Ga0310810_10007837_pt1 | contig 12239 bp, 9 predicted proteins | sample NCmetagenome_FD_207641 | JGI IMG/M metagenome (GOLD analysis project Ga0310810, IMG submission 207641) | Soil microbial communities from experimental microcosm in Duke University, North Carolina, United States - NC | ecosystem: Engineered > Artificial ecosystem > Soil microcosm > Unclassified ... | reverse complement strand
CTCAGTGAGCCGGTACTGCACGTTCGACATCACTGGATTTGACATGAACAGCGGTCCGTAGATCTCGAGCAGCGTCGGCTTCTTGATGGCCTGCACGTGTCCCCACATGTGACCGTTGTTGCCGCCAAGATCGCGATACCAGCGACCGCCGGGCCACGCTTCCAGCACCATCGGAAACGGCTTACCGTCCGGTGTTTCGTTCAGTCGTCCGATGTGACTCACGATCGAGTCGAACGTCGCCTCGAGCGAGGCGCGCACATGGACGTTGTCGGAGATCTCGAGCGTCAGATTTTCGAGCGTCGGTGCAGTCAGCATCACGATTCCTCTTTCTTCTTGGCCTCGGCGTGCGCCTTGATGCGCGAGAGTTGTCGTCCCCAATACCGCGAGAACGTGCCGGTCCACTCGTGGAGCGGCCGTAGCGCGTCAGCATTGGTGCGATAGAGCGTGCGGCGTCCGTCGCGTCGCATATCCACGAGTCCCACGTTGAGCAGCACCTGCAGATGCTTGGACACGGACGGTTGTCCGAGGCCGAGGGCAATGGCGATGTCGCCGACGGCACGCTCTTCCGGACCGAGATACTCGAGAATCTCGCGGCGCCTGGGTTCGGCGACCGCGTTGAACGCATCGGACGTTGTCGACGCGCGAGGCACGAGTCGATCATATTCCCATATAGGAATATGTCAAGTTCATCTGAGCCGCACCCGCGGTAGACTGCGCGAGGCGCGAACAAGGGAGGGTCGGTGAGGTCAGCGATTGCAGCGATCGTCGTCTTTGGGTGGGTGGCAGTCGTCTCGCCGTCGCTCGTCGCGCAGTGGTCGTCGTATCCGACGAAGAACGTGCCGCGCGATGCGGACGGCAAGCCGAATCTCACCGCCGCGCCGCCGCGCACCGCTGATGGCGTGCCCGATCTCACGGGGATTTGGAATTACGCCGGCGTTCTCGGTTTCCGCGGCGGACCACCGCCGCCACCTCCCGGCACGCCGGTGCAGGCGACGTTCTGGAACATCGAAGCAGGATTCAAAGAGGGACTGCCGTTCACGCCGTGGGGCCGCGAGGTTCGACGTCAGCGCATGGAGGGCAACAGCAAGGACAATCCCGATGCCGCATGTCTGCCGCTCGGCCACATGCAGCTGCACACGCACTCGCAGCCGCGGAAGATGATTCAGACGAAGGATGTGATCGTCATCATCTACGAGGCGAACGCCAACGTGCGGCAGATCTTCCTGGATGGACGCCCGGCGCCAACCAACGATCCGCAGCCATGGTGGTACGGCTATTCGCGCGGTCATTGGGACGGCGACACGCTCGTTGTCGAGACCACGAATTTCCGCGATGGCATGTGGCTCGACGTCAACGGCGCGCCGCTGACCGAGCAGGGCAAACTCACTGAGCGCTTCCGCCGCCCGACGTTCGGCACGCTGGAGATCGATGTGACGATCGACGATCCGAAGGCCTATACGAAGCCGTGGACCGTCCGCGTGAATCAGCGTTTGCTCGTGGACACCGAATTGATTGAGTTCATCTGCAACGAAAATCAGCAGTTCAATCCGTCGACTGGCGGTCCGCTTCCGCGCAACTAGCCAGAGATCACGCATGGCATCAACGACCGAGGAAGTTCTGCAACGGCATGTGAGGTGTTTCTTCGAGGGAGATCTCGAAGGCGTCGTCGCGGACTACGCCGCAGACGCGGTCCTCTTTACGCCCAATGGACCGCTGAAGGGCCACGGCCCGATTCGGGACTTCTTCCGCGGCCTGATCAAAGAATTCACACAACCTGGCACCGCGTTCTCGTTGCAGCTACAGTCGATCGACGGTGACTTCGCGTACGCGCTGTGGTCCGCCGAGACGGCCGACAACGTCTACGAGATGGCGACCGACACGCACGTCGTGCGAGACGGAAAGATCGTCGCGCAATCGTTTGCCGGTCAGATCACGTCGAAGCGATAGCCCCCGACCTCAGACCCGAGGTGGGGAGATTCATCAGTCGCGCCAGCGCCGGCCATTGACGGTGTGATTTGAGCAGCGGCGTGATCATGTAGAAGAGCGGCAGGAATCGCTGCTCGATTCCTCGAGCCGCCCATTCTACGGCCCGCTCAAGGTTGCCGGTCATCGCGTGAAAGATGGCGTGTCCGGTCGACGCTCCATAGGCCTCACCCGTGCCAAGCGACTCCAGAAGCGCAACGGTGCGCGTCCGGTCGCCGGCGCGTTCCAGCAGCGCCGCCAGTTGTCCGACGACGGTGTGCGACCACGGGATCACGACATGCGCCCGCTCCGTGAGCGCCAGTGCTTCCTCGAATTGTCCCTGCTGCGCGTACACGGCCCCGAGCGTCTCCAGCGCCCACGGAAAATTGGCGTCGAGGTCCAGGATGCCTCGGAGTTCAGCTGCCGCATCGTCGAGCCGTCCGAGGTGTCGAAGCCCGCGCGCATAAATGTGGCGATACAGCAGGTTCAGCGGATCTTCCTCCAGCGCCCTTGCCATGGTCTCGACGGCTTCAGCGACGCGCCCGATCGGCAACAAGTAGTGATTGCCATACCAGAAGCGCACGTCGCGGGACGTCGGCTCGTGCGCCATCGCCAGCCGCCACTCGCGTTCCGCGCCGATCCAGTCGTGGCCGAAGTTGCCGGCGCACACACCGAGCAACGCGTGCGCCTCAGGCAGTGCGGGATCGACGCGCAGGGCCCGTTCTTCAGCTGCGCGTGCCAGCGGCATTACTTCGTGCGCCGGCTTGAAACCTAAGTTCGCCAGCATCGTGTAGCACCCGCCCACAAAGCTGTACGGAAGCGCGAACTGAGGGTCGAGTGTGATGGCGTGCTCGAGCAAGGCTTTGGCCTGCTCGAACGATCCGGGAAACGCTCTGGACCAGAGGTCTCGAGCCTCGAGGTAGTTCTCATACGCGCGAAGGTTCGGCGTGTGGCGGCGCGGCGTCGCTGCATCAACGGACAGTTTGATTCTCAGCGCCGAGGCGATCGCGTTCGTAATCTCGTCCTGGATCGCGAAGATGTCGGTCAACTCGCGGTCGTAGCGATCGGACCAGACATGAAAACCGTCGGCCACTTTGATCAACTGCGCCGTCACCCTGATTCGGTTGCCGGCTTTCCGCACGCTCCCTTCGAGCAGATGCTCGACGTTCAGCCGCCGGCCGACGTCCGCAAGCTCCACATCGTTGCCGCGAAACCGGAAGGACGAGGTCCGGCCTGCCACCTGCAGTCCTGGCACTTGCGCCAGTGCGTTGATCACTTCTTCAGCCAGTCCGTCACCGAAGTATTCGTTCTCTTTGTCCGCGCTCATGTTCGCGAACGGCAACACCGCAATCGACGGCTTCTGGTCACGCTCCGCAGACGTCAAATCTCGCGATGCGTATTCGAGGACAGCCCTCACCTCTGACATGGTCTGAAAGCGGTCCCGTGGATTGGTGGCGAGGCATCGCTGGACGATGCGCGCAAGTGCGGACGGCGCTGCCTGGCCGGATCGGAACGCGTCGCCCTCATGAGACGCGCGGACGCCGGTCAGCAATTCGTGCAGGACGATTCCGAAGCTGAACACGTCGGAGGGAATGTCGAGTGCCTGGCCCGCCGCTTGTTCAGGCGACATGTAGCCAGGCGAACCTAAGACCGCGCCAGCCACAGTGTGCGGCGCCGTGTGCGTGAGGTCTGCGTCGTCACTTCCATGCCGCAGGAGTTTGGCCAGGCCGAAGTCTACGAGCTTGACCGTCCCATCTCGCGTGATCAAGACGTTGGTGGGTTTCAGGTCGCGGTGCAGGATGCCTCGATCGTGAGCAGCTTCCAGCGCGCGCGCGATCTGGATCGCCTGGCGGACCGCCTCGGGCGCCTCGACCGGACCGCTCAGCGGCGCGCCGGCGATGTACTCGAGCACGAGATAGCCCGGCCCGATGTCGTACAGCTGGCAGATGTGTGGATGGTTCAGAGACGCAATCGCCCGCGCTTCGTATTCGAATCGACGCAGGCGATCTGAGTCATCGGCTACGGGCCCGGGAAGAACCTTGATGGCGACTGTGCGCTCGAGCCGCGTGTCGCGGGCTTTGTAGACCTCGCCCATCCCGCCGGCGCCAAGGAGCGCGACGATTTCGTACGGGCCGAGCCGCGTGCCGGGAGTCAGGGGCAATTCGCGGGATTATAAAGGCGATGTGGCTACCCAGCGTTCGCGAAGGCGTAGCCGCGCTCCTGCGCGCGATTCACGGCGACGATGCCCGCGGCCACCATGTGTGAGTTGCGAATCAGGTTCGAGGTGAGCTCTTTGTAAACCGCCTCGGCATCGAGTTTGTGTGCTGCGGCGATCGCGCCCGCAAACCGTCGCGTCGCCATCTGGCACACGGCGAAATGCACCCCTCGCCCCGCTAACGCATCGAGGGTGACACCGTTGTTCGGCAGTACACCGACATAGCCGCCCGAGTTGTACAGGTTGGCGGTGGGCTTTGTCTTCGTCTTGGGATCATCGAAGCCGCCAGCGGCCTCGCCCATCGCGCCGCCGTACTTCGCCCACATCGCATCGGTAAATGCAAAGCCGGTGGAGTTATGACGGAGGACGATGACGACAGCGGCGTCGCCATTGCCGAGGCCGTAGCCGCTCTGGTTCGCGATGAAGAAGTTGTTCGCGAACGGTATCGCCATACCCAGGCCGGCGTGGCTCACCGTGTCGAAGATGAAGCGGTGCCCGCCCGGAATCTGATCGAGCCAATCGTCCTGCGCATGACGCACCGGCCGCCACGGCGCTGGCGCGCTCGACTGCGCGGCGGCGGATTCACTGCGGAAGACGGTTCCGCTGAGGATGGCCGCTCCCGCGGCGAGTCTCGAGAGAAACGATCGACGGGCTCTTGCTTCTGTAGTCGTGGGCATGTGTATCCTCGCGCGCAGTCATGATACGTTGGCTCGCGAGGAGAGTGCCAATGGCCGACGCCAGTTCTGCGAATCAGCGAAAGATTCTGTCAAACCAGAGAACCATCATGGGGAATCAGCGGAAGATCCTCGCCAATCAGGGCCGGCTCGAAGCCAATCAGAAAAAGATTCTGGCCAATCAGAAACGGATTCTCTCGAAGATCTCCTGATGGTGTAGTGTCCGGCGGCAGCCGGACATCACCGCTACGGCGTCCAGATCCGCGAACCCCCGCCCGCCAGGGTCAGCATCACCTCGTTCAATCGCTTGACGAACGACGCCGGATCATCGAGTTGGCCGCCTTCGGCCAACATCGCCTGGTCGAAGAGGATATGGCTCCAGTCGCTGAATCGCCGCTCGTCCGATTCGTCCCTGAGCCGCTGGACGATCGGATGCTGCGGGTTGATCTCGAGGATCGGCTTCGACCCAGGCACGTTCTGACCGGCTGCCTTGAGCATGCGCTCGAGATGCGCGCTCATCCCGTGCTCGTCGCTCACCAGGCACGACGGCGAATCGGTAAGGCGGTTCGTCACGCGGACCGCGCTCGCGCGATCCTTCAGCGCGCTCTGGATCCGTTCGACGAAGCCCTTGTTCTCATCCGCAGACTTTTCCTGTTCCTGCTTTTGCTTCTCCGCTTCGCCACCCAGCTTGCTCAGATCCAATCCGCCCTTCGCCACGGAGTGCAGCGACTTGCCGTCGAACTCGGTCAGCAGCGAGACCACCCATTCGTCGACGCGATCGGACATCAACAGGACCTCTACGCCAAGCTTGCGGAAGATCTCGAGGTGCGGACTGTTCCGCGCCGCCGAGTCGCTGTCGGCGGTGATGTAGTAGATCGCGTCCTGGCCCTCTTTCATCCGGGCGACGTAGTCGGCAAACGACACGTTCTGCTCGTCGGTGTCGTTCTTCGTTGAGGCAAATCGGAGCAGCTTGGCGATCCGATCACGATTCGCGGCATCTTCGGCTGCGCCTTCCTTCAGCACGCGGCCGAACTCTTTCCAGAACGTGGTGAACTTCTCCGCGTTGTCCTGAGCCAGGTCTTCGATCAGGCCGAGCACCCGCTTGATCGACGCGTTGCGAATCGTCTGCACGTCGCGCGACTGCTGCAGGATTTCGCGCGAGACGTTGAGCGGCAGGTCATTGCTGTCGACGATCCCGCGTACGAATCGCAGATACGGCGGCAACAGCTGCTCGGCATCGTCCATGATGAACACGCGCCGGACGTAGAGCTTGATGCCGCGACGATGGTCGCGGTCCCAGAGATCGAACGGCGCACGCTGCGGGATGAAGAACAGTTGCGTGAATTCCTGACGGCCTTCCACCTTGGCATGCGTGTAGGCGAGTGGCGGATCGAAGTCGTGCGCGACGTGCTTGTAGAACTCGTTGTACTGCTCTTCGGTGATTTCGGACTTCGATCGTGCCCACAGCGCCGACGCCTGGTTGATCTGCTCGTCTTCGTCGGTCTGGATCTGCGTCTTCGTGTCGCTGTCCCACTTCTCCTTCTTCATCAGGATGGGCAGCGTGATGTGGTCGGAGTATTTGCGCAGGATGTCGCGCAGGCGCATGCCCGACAGCAGTTCGTCCTCCTCATGACGCAGATGCAGGATCACGTCGGTGCCACGCCGCTCTTTGCGCGTTGTCTCTACGGTGTAGTCGCCTTCGCCCGAGCTCTCCCAGCGTACGCCGTGTTCGGGTGTCAGTCCCGCGCGACGCGTGATCAGCGTGACACGGTCGGCGACGATGAACGACGAGTAGAAGCCGACACCAAACTGTCCGATGAGATGCGCATCCTTGGCGCGGTCGGAGGTGAGCTGGGCGAAAAACTCGCGCGTGCCCGACTTGGCAATTGTGCCGATGTGCTCGATCACTTCCTGACGCGACATGCCGATGCCGTTGTCGGAGATCGTGATCGTGCGCGCCTGCCGGTCGAAGCTGACGCGAATCCTCGGATCGGGATCGTCCTCGAAGAGGGCCGCGTCGGTCATCGCTTCGAAGCGCAGCTTGTCGCCGGCGTCGGACGCGTTCGAGACCAACTCGCGGAGGAAGATCTCCTTGTTCCCGTACAAGGAGTGCACCATCAGGTGCAGCAGTTGCTTGACCTCGGCCTGGAAGCCGAGGGTTTCTTTTGTGGCGGTTTCAGTCATGACCGTACGTAGTGTCCGGCTTCAGCCGGACATCAGGGTTGTGCGAGTTTCTTGAGGAGCGCCGCCGTTCGCTCGTAGACAGGCGGCGGACCACCGGCGCGACCCCGTCCGCCGACGCCCATCGCCATGTCAACCGGCGTGCGTCCCTTCTTGTCCTTGACATCGAGTGTGGCGCCGCGTTCGGCGAGCAGGGTGACGACTGAATCGAGACCCGCTTGCGCGGCGAGGTGAATAGCCGTCAGGCCGTCATCGTTCGCGTGGTTGACGTCAACGCCGCGATCGAGAAGCAGCTTCGTCGCCTCGCGCAGGTCGGCCTCCGTCCCATAGTCTTTCGCGAACACGCCGAGGCCCCGGCCGAGACCCGCTGACATCGTCAACGCGTTCGAGCCTCTCGGCTGCGCGAGATTGGGATCGGCGCCTGCATCGAGCAGGATACGCATCGCTTTGTAGTCGCCGTTGCGTGCGGCGCGCATCAGTGGCGTCGTGCCGGCGCCAAGCTGCGGCTCGCCGGGTGTGTGATTGCGTTGGATGGTTGCCGAGGTGAGCCGCGCGTTGACGATGGCGCCTTTGGCAATGAGCCGCGAGATGAGATCGGTTGGCGTGAGCGTGTCCTTTACCTTGCGAGGCGGCAGTCCGTAGACCTCGCCGAGCGAGCTCATGTCCACCGCGGCATACAGCGCGCCCATGCCAGCTTTGTCGACGAGATTTGGATCGGCTCCCGCCTCGAGCAGCACATTGGCCGTGTCGTAGTGCGAGTTCATGATCGCGAGGATGATGGGCGTGGAGCCGTCAGGATCGACCGCATTCACGTCCGCGCCAGCTTTGGCGAGCGTCTTCGCCGCGTCAGGTGCGCCGTCGCGCGCCGCATACATGATCGGCGTCCAGTTGCCGTGCGGCAGGATAGTCAGCACGCCCTCCAGACCGAATCGGTCCTTCGGGAACTTGATCGTCGCCGAGCGCGCGTTCACGTCGGCGCCGCGGCCGACGAGCAGCGACACGACGTCGGCGTGATTTTCGGACGCGGCCCACATCAGCGCCGTTTCTCCGAGCTGCGATTCGCGCGCCTCAACGACGGCACCGTGATCGAGCAAGACGCGGACCGCAGCCGCGTTGCCGCTGCGCGCCGCAGTCATCAGCACGGTTTGTCCGCGCGAAACAGTGCCCTTCGCGTCCGCGCCGGCGGCGAGGAGAGCCTCGACCATCTTCGCGTTGCCGTTGAGCGCCGCGAGTGAAAGCGGCGTGACACCGTAGCGATTGGCGGCTTTGGCCTCCGCTCCGGCTTTGATCAGCAGCGTGACCGTCTCGAGATCGTCAGCGCGGGCGGCCCAGTGCAGCGGCGTCGTCCCGTCGGCTTCCACCGTGCGGGCGTTGGCCGCGTTCTTGAGCAGTGCACGAATCGCGTCGTGGTTGCCTGCCTGGATCGCTTCCGATAACGACGTCCGATCCGCGTCGGCGCGGATTGTTGTCGCGGCGATCAGGAGCGCCCCGAGCGCAAATCTCTTGAGATGACTACGCAAAGAAGTCCTCGACGCGGCCGTTGCTGTCGCCGAAGGTCGTCATCTCATCGCCGAAGTGGTTGGCAACGGCGAGCCACAGGTTGCCGATCGGCGTCTGCGGCTTGAGCTTGATGTGCCGGTGGCCTTTGCCGACACCGCCGCCGATGGCGACCACGGGAAGCGGATCACTTGCGTGGCCATTGGGATTGCCCATGCCGCCGCCGTAGAAGATGAGCGAGTGATCGAGCACCGAGCCATCGCCGTCGGGCGTCGCCTTGAGCTTCTCGATGAACTTCGCAAACAGCCCCATGTGATACGTGTTCACCTTCACGTTCTGCGCGATCTTTTGCGGGTCGTTGCCGTGATGCGACACGGAGTGGTGCTGCTCTGTCACGCCGATATTGGCGTAGGTGCGCTGACTCAGCTCGCGAGACAGCATGAACGTGAACACACGCGTGACATCCGCCTGATACGCGACCGCCATCAGGTCGTACATCAATCCGACGTGCTCCTCGAACGAGTCAGGCACGCCGACCGGAACGTCGAGCGTGACATCGGTCTTGCCGCGTGACTCCGCGCGCTGAATGCGGCGCTCGATCTCGCGGAGGTTATCGAGGTAGTCGCTGACGCGCTGACGATCGCGCGTGTCGAGACTGCGCTGCAGCAGCCGCGCCTCGGCGGCGACCGAGTCGAGCATGCTGCGCTCGTCGCGGACGCGGGCGGCGCGCTGCGCCGGACTGCCGCCCTGTCCGAACATGCGTTCGAACACCACGCGCGGGTTGATGTCCATCGGCAGCGGCGTCGAGGGTGAGCTCCAGCACACCGTGTTCAGGTAGACGCAGTTGAACCCGGGCGAGCACGCACCGACGTAGCCGGTGAAGTCCTCCGTCGCGACTTCGAGTGAGGGAAACGGTGTGTCCTGACCGATCTGTCGCGCCACCACCTGATCGATCGTCGTGTTGGCGAGGACGTCCTCGGCTTCGGTTCGCTTCGGCCAGACGCCGGTCAGAAAGCCGGCTGCGCTGACGGCGTGATCGCCGACCTGACTGCCCGGATGCGACCGGGTCAGGTTGGTGGTGACGACAATCTGATCCTTGAACGGTTCGAGCGGCTTGAGGATCGGCTTGAAGTCGAACCCCGTTCCGACGACCTCCGGGATCCACTGTTCCATGATGGCGCCGTTCGGCACGTAGATCGCGCCGAAGCGTGCGCGCGGCCGCGCTTGCGCTCGCGCGAGCGGCGTGAGCGCCGGCAGCATCGCATCGAGGAACGGCAGCGCGATAACCACGCCGGTGCCACGGAGGAACGTGCGGCGCGACAGAGACCGCTTGGTGATGAACATGTCTGCCTCAGTCTGTAGGGCGCGTCCTTTCGGACGTGCCTGGCCGATCCGGAAGGACCGGCCCTACGATTCTCATCTGGAACGGCACGCTCTCGACGATGCCCAGCACCAGGGATGAGAACCGCCAGTTCTCGGCTGCCGACTTCCGCAGCACTGTCCGGATCGCGGGCATATCGCGGGCATCCACGCCTCGGCCCAGCGCATACGTCATCATCTTCTCCGTCATCGTCCCGACGAACACATCGGGGCGGGCCAGGATCGCTTCGCGGAGCGTGACGACTCCGTCGATGGCCTTGCCGTCGGCCAGGTTTCCGGAGGCATCGATCGGGCTGCCCGCGTCCTGCGTGCGCCACGCGCCCACGGCGTCGAAGTTCTCGAGTGCCAGACCGACCGGGTCCATCACCTTATGACAGGTCGCGCATGTCGGGCTGGTGCGATGCTCGGCCATCTGTTCGCGCAGCGTCTTTGGTTTCTGTCCTTCTTCGTTGCCCTTCAACTGCGGCACATCGCCCGGCGGCGGTGGCACCGGCAGACCGATGATGTTCTCGAGCACCCACTTGCCGCGAAGCACCGGCGACGTGCGCTCGGCGTGCGACGTGACGGCGAGGACGCTGCCTTGGCCCAACAGCCCGCGACGCGCATCACTCGGCACCGGCACGCGACGGAAGCGACTGCCATACACATCGGGGATGCCGTAGTGACGGGCGAGGCGTTCGTTTACGAAGGTGTAGTCGGCGCGCAGCAGATCGAGCACGTTGCGATCCTCGCGGACGATGCTGTCGAACAGCAGCTCGGTCTCGCGGCGGAAGGCCTGACGCAAGTTGTCGTCGAAGTCGGGAAACTCGTCGGAGTTCGGCTGCACCGATCGCACGTTGCGCAAATGGAGCCACTGACCGGCGAAGTTACTCACCAGCGCGCTCGACTTCGGATCGGCGAGCATGCGCTTCACCTGCCGCTCGAGGACGGCCGGCTCGCTCAACTTGTGCTGGGTCGCCAATCGCAGCAGCTCCTCGTCCGGGATGCTGCTCCACAGGAAGAAGGAGAGCCGCGACGCGAGATCGAGATCGGCGAGGCGATACGGAGCATTCGGTTTCGCGTCTGCGGGATCCTGCTCGAGGCGGAACACGAAGCGCGGACTCGCCAGAATGCGCTCGAGCCCGCGCTGGATGCCGGCGTCGAAATTACCTTGCTTCCGTGCATCGTCGTACATCGCGAGGATCGGATCGAGCTCGGTCTTCGTGACTGGCTGTCGATACGCGCGTCGAGCCAGGCGCCCGAGGATCTTCTCGGCGCAACCGCGCTCATGGCGTGGTGAGGATGGGCGGCACGTGAAGATCTCGTCGCGGCTCGGCGTGCGGCCGACACCGGTGGGATTGAACGGCCCGGTGATCGTGAAGGTCTGGATGTGGGGCCGGCCCGCCCAGTCGAAGTTGTCCGCGGAGCTGCGCAGGAACGGCTGCAGCCGCCACGTGTCTTTCACGGACAAGTTCTCGATGAACGTCGCGCTGACGGTGTGTGGACCCGCGGGCACGTTGACGCGGACGCGCATGCGCAGTTCCACGGCATCGCCGGTATCGGTCGGCTTGTCGTACATCGCCGCAAGATCGTCCATGCCGCCGATCGTGACGTGGTGCACCGGCTTGCCGTCGATCGCGATCTCGAAGTCGTTCGGATATTGCAGGCCGCGCACGATGTTGAGGTTCGTGCGATAGAGCTGCGTTCGGAACTCGTATTCGGCGTCGAGCGGAAACGTCTGCTGCACACTGAGCCCGCCGACCGTGCCGAGCGGCAGTCCTTCGATGTGCTGGTTCTGTGACAGATCCTGGGCCACGCGATAGGTATCGCTACCGGCCCGCATGTTTCGGTCGCCGACCGCGATCTTGCTGATCCGCGACGCGGCGGTGAGATATCGCTCCTGCAGCGACGGCGACACACCCAGCACGTCCGACACGTTGTCGAAGCCGTACGCCGAATCGTCCGGAGGCAGGAGCGTCGTCACGTCGATGTCGAGACGAAGCAGATCGCGGATCGCGTTCTCGTACTCGGCGCGATTGAGTCGGTGAAGTAACGGACGGCCTGGATCCGGTTGCGCCGCTGCGGCAGCATCGAGGCCCGATTCGAGCCACGCGATGAGAGCATGGGCGGTTGCTGAGTCGGGCTGTCGCACGCCTTGAGGCGGCATCACGCCGGCTCGCATCTTGCGCACCACCTTCTCCCACATCTCCGCGTCATTCGCCAGACGTGTCAGGTCCGTGCCCTCGAGGACCAGCCCGCCGGTCTTCAGCCGCGTGCTGTGACACGTCACGCAGTACTGATCGAGTGTGGCGCGATACGGGGCGGGGTCAGCGGCAGGTAATGCGTTCGAC
>Ga0310810_10007836_pt1 | contig 12240 bp, 9 predicted proteins | sample NCmetagenome_FD_207641 | JGI IMG/M metagenome (GOLD analysis project Ga0310810, IMG submission 207641) | Soil microbial communities from experimental microcosm in Duke University, North Carolina, United States - NC | ecosystem: Engineered > Artificial ecosystem > Soil microcosm > Unclassified ... | reverse complement strand
CCCGTCCTTACACCCGGATGCGAAGCGCTTTCGGCCGGATGCGAACGTCAACCACCTCACCACATGCAATCGACTCACCATCGACGTGGCCCCGAAGTGGCTGCTCGCACGTCACGCGCGCGTGCTCCACGCGTCGAATCTGCACACCGGGTGCACGATCGACAGTCCCCGAGAACAGCCGCGGCAGCGCGCGGAGCACCGTCGCCTTCGTCCGGGCGCTCACGACGACGACGTCGAGGTAGCCGTCGTCGATGGCGGCATCCGGCGCGATGATGGCGCCGTTGCCCCACTGGCGTCCGTTCGCAAACGAGATCAGGAACGCGCGATGGGTCGAGGCCTCGTCGCCATCGCACGAGATCTCGTAGCCCGCGCCCTGATACCGCCGGAGCTCCTGAAAGACGATGAGGGCATATCGCAGGAAGCCGCGGCGCGAGCGGTGGAGCGACGCGAAGCGCGCCGCCACGTGCGCGTCGAAGCCGAGACCCGCAAGGTTCACGAACAGACGGCCGTTGAGCTCGCCAACGTCGATTACGCGATCGGTGCCCGACAGGAGCCGGCGGATCGCGGCAGGTGGATCGGCCGGTAGATCGAAGTGCCGCGCGAGCCCGTTGCCCGATCCGGCGGGAATCACGCCGAGCGGGACGGGGCCGAACGCCAGCGCCGACGCCACCTCGTTGACGGTGCCATCGCCGCCCCATGCAACAACGAGGCGTGCGCCGCGCTCAACGGCGCCCGCGGCGAGCTCGCGCGCGTGGCCCGCATGTGCAGTGATCAGGATCTCGGGATCGGCACCCCCCGCCAGCAGCAGGTCGGAGACGTGCTCCGCGCGGCGTCGCGCGCGCTCGAGACCGTTGCGCACGCCGGCGATGGGATTGAGGATGATCGCGACGCGCACGCCCGGGACGATCTCAGGGCGCCATCCGCCGCAGCATGCGCGGCGCGGCGAACCACATCAGAATGCCCGGCCCACCGGGTGGCATGCCGTCGACGTCGATGCGGCACACGGCCCCCTTGCGAAACTCCAGCGGCCGCTTCATGCCGAGCAGCCGCGCCGCGAGATGGCCGAGGTCGGGCTCGTGTCCGACCAGCGCGATATGCGGGCGTTTGGCGACGCGCGCCACTTCCGCGATGACGGCGGCGTGGCCGGCGCCCGGCGCGAGCGAATCGATGGCCTGCGTGCGCGGGCGGCCGGGAAGGCCGGTGGCGAGCAGCTCCGCCGTCTGACGGCACCGCACGAGCGGGCTGGTCAGGATCAGATCGATCTCAACGCCGAAGGCGGCCATGCCGGCCACGGCCTTGCGGAACTTCTCCGCACCGTCAGGCGTCAGCGGCCGCATCCCATCGTCAGGCCAGTCCGGGCCGCGTTGAGCAGCGGGGGCGTGGCGCACGAGGTACAGCTCGAGATCCCGGGCAACGGTCATGCGTGGCGGTGAGCGATCCTGGCCTGGCTGACTCCCGACGCGAGCTCGCTGGTGAGCGTCACCAGCGGCGCTCTCCGCTCGACGAAGGTCGCGTGCAGCGAGCGGCACTGATCCTCGAGGTACACGAGCAAATCCGACAGCGCGCCAAGATCCTCGTCGTCCACAGGCAACCGTGCCTGAAGGCGCGCGACGTGCGCGGCGAGGATCTGGAGATCGTGCAGGCGGCCGAGCAGGTCCTGGTACTTACGGAGCCGGGTGACCGCCACGGCGGCGCCGGTGACGCGGGCGGTTCGCGCGAGCTCGAGCGCATAGCGAAGCTTCTTGGCCGCGATGCGCACGTCGTGCAGCGCTTCGGGCGCGTAGAGCGCGCCGGCCGATTCGGCCGCCGCGCTGAGGGCATCCGCGCGAGCCGCCACGCGAGAGATGAGCCGGCTGCGATCGAGGCCGGTTGAGGAAGCGACGCCCTGGACGCGTGCGTGGCGGAGATGTCGGTCGATGCGGCTGGCGAGCGCCTTGGTGTCGACGTCTTCGACTCGCTTGGCCAGACGCTCGCGGCGCGACGCGCCAACCTCCGTCAGCCGGAGCCTCACGCGATCGCAGGGGAGCAGCAGGTCGTGGCGCGCGGCGGCGATCTGCGCGATCAGCGCCAGGCTCACATCGACCTCGCGAACAGGACCGAGCCGGCGGGCGATGCGCTTGAGCGCCCGGCGGAGCTTCCGTCCCTCTCGCGGATGGTTGTCGAGCAACCGCAGGGCTTCGCGCAGTCGACGGGTCGCCACGCGGACGGCATGCAGGGCACTCGCGTCGCCGTTCAGGGCCCGGTTCCATCGCTGCGCGAGGACACGGAGGGCAACTTCCGGAGTGGCGATGGTCTGCGGCATGGAATCTTCGTGGTAGGATGCCAATCCTAGCACACCCCTTTCCGCCATCCCCACGCCATGCGTCTCGCAGCAATCGACATCGGTACCAACTCGGTCCACATGATCGTGGCAAACGTCAGGCCGGATTTCTCCTTCGAGATCGTCGATCAGGAGAAGGAAATGGTCCGCCTGGGCGCCGGAGGGCTCGACGGCCGCAACCTCACCGAGACGGCGATGGATGCGGCGCTGCAGGCGCTGAAGAAATTTCACCGGCTCGCCGAGTCGCATCAGGTCGACGAGATCATGGCGGCGGCCACCAGCGCGACGCGCGAAGCCGAAAACGGCCCGGCGTTTCTGGCGGCCATTCAGGCCCAGACCGGCATCCGGCCGCGCGTCATCTCCGGCACGGAAGAAGCCCGGCTCATCCACATGGCCGCCGTCTACGGCGTGGACATCAAGCGCGGGAAGGCGGTGGTCATCGACATCGGCGGCGGCAGCGTCGAGGTCACCGTCGGGAACGAGCGGCCGCAGCTGGCGCGCAGCTTCAAGACCGGCGTCATCCGCATGACCGAGCGCTTCGTGAAGACGGATCCGCTGGCGGACCGCGACGAGCGAAAGCTCGTGCGGTTCCTGCAGAGCGAGATCTCGAGCTTCGCCAAGCAGGTCGTGCAGGCCGGGTTCGAGCGCGTGATCGGGACGTCGGGCACGATCCTCAGCCTGGGCACGATGGCCGCGTACGAGATGGATGGTACCGAGCCGGACGAGCTGCGCAACCGCCGCATCCCTGCCAAGCAGATTCGGAAGCTGCGTGAGAAGCTGACCTCGCTGTCGCTCGCCGAGCGGCTGCGCATTCCCGGCATGGAACCGCGGCGCGGCGACCTGGCGGTCGCAGGCAGCGTCATTCTGGACACCATCCTGCGCGAGCTGGGCGCCGAGGACATCACGCTCTGCGACCTGGCGTTGCGCGAAGGGCTGGTGCTCGACTACATCCATCGGCACCGCACCGAGATCGCGCGGGCCGATCGCTATCCCGACGTCCGCCGCCGCAGCGTCGTCGAGCTCGGCGAACGCTGCAACTACTTCGCGCAGCACGCGGCGCAGGTTTCGCGCCTGGCGTTGGCGATGTTCGAGCAGACGCGAGGCGTGCACGGGCTCAAGGACAAGGAGCGCGAGTGGCTGGAGTACGCGGCGCTGCTGCATGACATCGGCGTGCACATCAGCTACGACAAGCACCATCGCCACTCGTACTACCTGATCAAGCACGGCGACCTGCGCGGGTTCGATCCGCAGGAGATTGAGGTCATCGGCCTCATTGCCCGGTACCACCGGCGCGCGGCGCCGAAGAAGGGACACCCGGGCTACGGCGAGCTGCCGTCGGATCTCCGGAAGGCCGTGAAGGTGCTGTCGTCGATCGTGCGGCTCGCGGAAGGCCTCGATCGCAGCCACGTGCAGGTCCTCGATTCGGTCAGCCTCGCCAATCGAGGCGACGACTACCTGATGCAGCTGCGGACGAACGGTGACGCCGAGCTCGAGCTCTGGGCCGCAGGCCGGCACGTCGAGCCGTTCGAGGACATGCTCGGCAAGCCCGTGCGCTTCGAAGTCGCGCCCGCGCCGACGCGCGCAAAGCGCGCCCCCGCGCGCGCCGAGAAAACACCCGCCGCGCGAACCGCGTCGTCCGCCTAGTGGCGCTCCGCGCGAAGCGCGCCCTCCACGGCGAAGCCGTGCCCCGTGCGAGCGAAGCGAGCACCCCTCCGCGCGAGCGAAGCGCGCCCTAATCGAGTCTGGGCTGAAAGTTTTCGAGAATCGATCCGCCGACGAACTCGCGAAGGATCGAGTTGTCGGGCACGGCGTCAGTCGGGACTGGGCGGAACCACTGCAGGAACGACAGGAGCCGGTTTGCCTCGCTGTAGACGGCGCTGTCGGGCCGCACCTGCAGCAGCAGCGGCTCCGCGAGTGGCCGCAACACGGACAACTCGTGCGCCAGCGACGAGTTGAAGATCGCGTCGCTGTTTTCGGTGAACGGGAAGATGTGCAGCCGCTCCCCGCGCTGCACCGAGTCCCATCGCCGCAGCGTCTCGGCCGCGGAGTACCCGCGAGTCGCGGCGTCGCGCACGACCCGCCGCAACAGCCGCGTGTCTGAGATCGAGACGCGGTTGTGGCGATCGAGGTTGAGCTGCGTGATCGCAGACACGTAGATCCGGTACACGGAGCTCGCCGGCACGTCAGGGACGAGCTTCGGGTTCAGCCCGTGGATGCCTTCGAGCAGGATGATGTCGCGCGGTTCCAGCGTCACGCCAGCGCCCTCGGTGCGAGTCCCCGTGAGGAACGAGTACCTCGGGAGTCTCGTGGCGTGGCCCGCCATCAGCGCGAGCAACTGCTGGTTGATCAGGGCGACGTCCAGCGCCTCGAGCGCTTCGAAGTCGAGCTCCCCGCGCTCGTCCCGCGGCGTCTTGTCGCGATCGAGGAAGTAGTCGTCGAGGGCGATCGCGAACGGCCGCCGCCCGATCGCCAGCAACTGCACCGCCAGCCGCTTCGAGAACGTCGTCTTGCCGGACGATGAGGGCCCGGCGATCAGAACGACGCGAACGTCCTCCTGGCGCGCGAGGATGTCGCTGGCGATATGAGCGATGCGCGCTTCGTGCAGCGCCTCGGCGACCAGCGACACCTCCTGCAGGCGCCCGTCGATGATGGCGTCGTTCAACGCGCCGGCGCCGCGGATGTGCAGCCGGTCGAGCCACTCCCCCGCTTCCGCAAATGCGGCGAACAGCCTCGGGTAGGGCTCGAAGGGCGTGAGCTGCGTGGGGCTGCTCTGATGCGGGTACTGCAGCACGAAGCCAGGCGAGTGCCCGTGAAGCGCAAACAGGGTGAGCCGGCCCGCCGAGGGCAGCATGTAGCCCTGGAAGTACTCGCGGCGGCCAGCCAATTCGTAGAGGACGAGCGAGTCCTGCGTGCGGTGCGCGAGCAGGCGCACTTTGTCGATCTCGCCCCGCGCCTGGAAGATGGCGCTCGCCTCCTCGCGCGTCACTTTCGCCTTCGTGATCTGCGCGTCAGCCTGCACCAGCCCGCGCATGCGCTCTTCGATGCGCGTCAGGTCGTCGCGCGAGAAGTTGGCGCGGCCGCGCACGCGGCAGAAGTACGCGCCCAGCGTGGGCGCGGAGTGCTCGATGAAGACGCTGGCCTCGGGAAACAGGTCCGCGGCGGCGGTCACCAGCAGCAGTGCCAGCGAGCGGCGGTAGATGCGCGTGCCGTCGCCGTCAGCGAGCGTGATCGGCGTGACGTCCGCGTCCTTCTCGAGCGGCGTCTGCAGCTCGCGCAGGCGTCCGTCGACGACGGCCGCGACGGCGTCGTGGTGGCCCGCCGCGGCCAGGATGTCGCCGACCGCCGAGCCAGGCGGTGCGTCGAAGAGCCGTCCGTCGGGCAGGCGAGCCTGGACAGTGTGGCGGGGCACGCCGGGCTGGATGCCCGACGACCGGGGATTGGGGCGCGGCGCAGACACTCGCGGATCTTAGCAAACCCGTCCGTGCTTGGTGCTGCGTGCTACGTGCCAGGTGCGGTGCCTCGTGCCAAGTGCTGAGTGTGGTGCTGAGTGCGGTGCTGGGTGCGGTGCCGGTACCACGTGCAAGGGATGTGCATCGCACGTAGCACAAAGCACAACGCACCGCACCTGGCACCTAGCACGCAGCACCAGGGACGGGCAGCGTTTCAGCTCACGGGCGTCGCCAGCGTCGCGGCCTTCGCGTGAATGAACGAGAAGTTCAGCTCGGGTAACGGGTTGAAGTGCGCCGCGACGCCGCAATGCTCTGCGGCCTTCGCCATGTCGCCCTTGCCCTGATAGGCCAGGCACATGCGGTAGTGGTTGTAGGCGTTCTGCTGGCTCGCCTGCTCGAGTTCGGAGATGGCCGTGTCCCAGTTCTTTTCCTGGAGCGCGATCATGCCGGCGAGTTCATGCGCCTGCTTGACCTGAAAGCTGTTGCCGGAAGAGAGCGCGGTTTTCGAGTACTGGGCCGCCTCCGTCTTCGCGGCAGTCACGTCCTTGCGCGCCAGCGCGACGCGCGCGCTGCCGCTGTGATGGAACAGGGCGATGTTGGCTTTGATCGCGTCCGGCAGCGTGGAGGACTCGGCGAGCTTCAAGGCCTTGTCGAGCGCGGCCTGCGCCTCCGCCGCCTTCCCCATCTCGGTGAGGACCGTGGCCCTCGCCTGCAGGTCGCCGACCATTCCCAGCGTGTCGGCGCTCTTCTCGCCAAGCGCGTATTGCTTGTTCAGACTCGCGAGCGCCTCATCCATCCTGCCGGTGTAGACCGCCAGCGAGGTCATCGCGAACATGCCGGTCCGCTGCTCCCCGTCGTTGCGCGCCTTCTCCGCGATGTGCTTGATCTCGGCAGCGGCCTCCGCCGTCTTTCCCGAGTACATCAGGTCGGCCGAGATCCCCAAGTGCGACGGCAGGAAGTGCGGATCGATCGCCAGCGCCTTCCGGTACTGCACGATCGAGTCGTCGAAGCGGCCCATCTTGAGCAGCAGCTCGCCGTAGGAATCGTACGGGTTGGGATCGTTCGGGATCAGCTGGATGTACTTCTGGAACGCCTTCTCCGCGTTGTCGTAGTCGCCGACCTGCCGGTACGCGTAGCCCATCTGGTTGTACGGCGCCGAGTAGTCCGGCGCCAGCTCGTTGGCTTTCTTGAAGTGCTCGATCGCCGCCCGCGGATCCTGCTGACCGAACAGGAAGGCGCCGAGCACGAAATGCGCGCGCTCGTCCTGCGGATAGACCGACGCGAGCTGCTCGAGATACTCGCGCTGCTTCGGCGTGTTCCCGCTGGATCCCGCATTGGCGGCGAGAATCTGCAGCCGCTCGCCGTCCGACGCCTTGTCGGCGAGTGCGACGGCCTTCTTCAAATGATCCAGGAACTCAGTTCCCGTCGGCGAGGAGTTCGCGCGGCCGAGCTCGGCGAGCGCGAAGTTGGGATCGGCGGCGATCGCCTTGTCGAAGTGCGCGATCGAGTCCTGGATCAGGAGCCGCTCGACGAGGCTTCGGCCTTCCAGGTATTCCTTGCGCGCGTCTTCCGACGCGGTCGTCACCGGGATCTTGGCAGGCGCGGCCGGCGCGGCTGCGGCCGGCGGCGCGGCCTGCGGCTGGCTGCATCCCGAAACCATCACCAGTGCCGCGAGAGCCGCCGCGACGACAGCGAAATTACCTCGACGCATCGACATCCTCCTTTGCCCGATTCGAGCGGAGGCCGAGTCTACTCCAGTGAACCGGCGTGCAGCCGCCGTTCGTCCCGGGACCAGCACAAGGCCGCTGAGGCGGGTATTCGGGCCCAATTCCCGCGGTTCTTGACAGCGAGCCCCGCCGGATCTATCATTACATCCGGATTTACGGATTGAGTACGCTCGCCATCCTGGACGACCTGTCCGCCCTCGCCGACATCACGAGGGATCGGCTGCTCCTGCTGGTCGAATCGCAGGAGCTGACCGTTTCGGAGCTTTGCGCGGTGCTCCAGCTTCCGCAGTCGACGATCAGCCGTCACCTGAAGGCGCTCGCCGATGTGGGCTGGGTGACCTCGCGAGCCGAGGGCACGAGCCGGCTGTACTCGCTGGCCAAGGCCGACCTGGCGCCCGAAAGCCGGCGCTTGTGGCTGCTCGTCCGGGACCATGTCGTCGACAGCCCGGCTGCGGCCGAGGATCATCGCCGCCTTCAGGCCGTGCTGGCAGCGCGCCGGTCGAAGTCGCAGGAGTTCTTCTCCTCGGCGGCTGGCCAGTGGGATCATCTCCGGGCGGCGCTCTTTGGATCGACGTTCCACTTCCAGGCGCTCGCAGGTCTGCTCGACCCCGACTGGGTGGTCGGCGATCTCGGCTGCGGCACGGGGCCGGTCACCTCTGCGCTTGCGCCCTACGTCGCGCGCGTCGTGGCGATCGACAACTCACCCGCGATGCTCGCCGCCGCGCGGCGCCGGATGCACGGCGCCGACAACGTCGAGTTCCGTCGCGGTGATCTCGAAGCGCTGCCAGTCTCGGATGGCGAGCTCTCGGCCGCAACGCTGACGCTGGTGCTGCCCTATCTGCCCGCGCCGGCGCGCGTGTTCCAGGAAGTGGCGCGCGTGCTCGCGCGCGGAGGCCGGGTGCTCGTGACGGATCTCATCGCCCATGGGCGCGAGTCGTATCGCCAGCAGCTTGGCCACCAGTGGCTCGGCTTCTCCGAGCCGCAGATCGTCGAGTGGCTCGAGAGCGCCGGGTTCGGCCGCCTGCGCGTGCACACGCTGCCGGCATCGGCTGACACCAAGGGGCCCGGGCTGTTCGTCGCGACAGGGCAGAAGAATTGATGAATGACGATTGACGATTGAGGATTGAAATGGGGATTGTCCCCCTTGCCTTCGCGGGGGACTGTCCCCAACGCACTGATAGGAGACGAGCATGAGTCAACTGGCAGAACAGGTACAGCATCCCTTCGACGCGGCGCGCGCTGCCGGCCGCGAGCCCTTCAAAGTGCGGGATCTCGGCGAGGCCGAGTTCGGCCGCAAGGAAATCCGACTCGCCGAGCAGGAGATGCCCGGGCTGATGGCGCTGCGCGCCCAGCATGGCGCGAGCAAGCCGCTCTCCGGCGCCCGCGTCATGGGCAGCCTGCACATGACCATCCAGACGGCGGTCCTCATCGAGACGCTGACCGAGCTTGGCGCTGATGTGCGCTGGGTCTCGTGCAACATCTTCTCGACCCAGGACCACGCTGCCGCTGCCGTCGTCGTCGGCCGGCCCGAGACGAAGGGCACGCCGCAGAATCCCAGGGGGACCCCCGTCTTCGCGTGGAAAGGCGAGACGCTCGAGGAATACTGGTGGTGCACGAAGGAAGCGCTGCTCTGGCCGGATGGCACGGGCCCGCACCTGATCGTCGACGATGGTGGGGACGCGACATTGTTCGTGCACAAGGCGCTGGAGTTCGAGCAGGCCGGCGCGGTGCCCGCGTTCAAGCCTGACAGCGAGCCCGAAGAGTGGGGCGTCATCCTCGACACGCTGCGCACGGAACTGGCGGCGCGTCCTGGCGCCTGGACGAAGCTGGCCCGCGGCATCCGCGGCGTGAGCGAAGAGACGACGACCGGCGTGCACCGTCTGTACGAGATGGCGAAAAACGGATCGCTGCTCTTCCCCGCCATCAACGTGAACGACTCGGTGACCAAGAGCAAGTTCGACAACATCTACGGCTGCCGCCACTCGCTGCCGGACGGTCTGGCCCGCGCCACCGACGTCATGCTCGGCGGCAAGGTCGCCGTCATCATGGGCTACGGCGAAGTGGGCAAGGGCTGCGCGCAGGCGCTGCGCGGCCAGGGCTGCCGCGTGATCGTCACCGAGGTAGATCCGATCTGCGCGCTGCAGGCGGCGATGGAAGGCTACGAGGTCAACACGCTCGACAGCGTGATCTCGCGCGCCGACATCTTCATCACCGCAACGGGCAACAAGGACATCATCACGGTCGCGCACATGGCCCAGATGAAGGACAAGGCCATCGTCGGGAACATCGGCCACTTCGACAACGAGATCGACATGGCCGGCCTGAAGAAGGTGAAAGGCATCGAGCGGATCAACATCAAGCCGCAGTACGACGAGTGGCGCTTTCCCGACGGCCACTCGGTGCTGGTGCTCGCCGAGGGCCGCCTGCTGAACCTGGGCTGCGCCACGGGCCACCCGAGCTTCGTGATGTCCGCGTCATTCACGAACCAGGTCATCGCGCAGCTCGAACTGCACCAGAACAACGGCCGCTACGCGAAGCAGGTCTACATGCTGCCGAAGCACCTCGACGAGCAGGTGGCGCGGCTGCACCTGGATCACCTGGGCGTGAAGCTGACGACGCTCTCGAAGGACCAGGCCGACTACATCGGCGTGCCGGTCGAAGGGCCCTACAAGCCGGACCACTACCGGTACTGACAGGTGCGCAGGGGCTTCAGCCCTGCGATTCTGGAAGCAGAACTGCAGAACGTCGGGGTCAGACGCTGTTAAGACGGGAACCATGCCTTAACAGCGTCTGACCCCAAATGGATTCAGCTGCGCGGACGGTTCGGTCTCCCGCCGGGTCCGCCGGGCGCGCCCGGCGCCGATGGACGCCGTTGGCCGTAGAACCGCTGACAGGCGCGCTGGAACCGCGCAGTCAGCGGTGCCGTGGCGGCTTCCGGCACGAAGCCCACCTGCCGCCACGCGTCCTGCGCGCCGCGCACTTCGTACTCGCTGTTCTTCCAGCGGCTCTCTTCATCGACGCGACCGCCGATGGTGTTCGCCGCCAGCGCCTCTCGCAGCTGCGAGGCCAGCGTCGCCACGGGCGAGGCCGCCCCGGCGCCGACCGGCTCGCGCGTCGCGAGCTTCTCGACCCGTTCGCACAGCAGCTCGAGCTGGCGCCGGTTGGCGTCGACGTCGAGCTCGGTGTGCCTGAACGTCGCTGGCGACGCCGCGACGATGGCGCCAAGCGCCTGCTCGAAACGGTCCGTGAGCGAACGGCCCGAATCGCGCGGAAGCGCACCGGCCTGCTGCCAGCCAGTGCGCAGGCTCCGCACCTTCTCGAGCAGGCCCGATTCCTCGGCCAGGGCGCCGCCGCGCGCGGCGAGCGCCTCGATCTCGGTGCAGATCATCTCGCGGCGCGACACGCGCTCGGCAAGCGCCTGCGCATCGCGATTGCGATAGCGATCGAAGACCTTGTCGGCGGCCGTGCGGAAGCGCTGCCAGACCTGCTCGGACTTCGACTTGCGAACTGGCCCGATCGTCTTCCACTCGGCCTGCAGGCCCTTCAACTCGACGAACGCCTTCTCGGAATCCGTGGACTCGACGAGCGCTTCGGCACGGACGATGAGCGCCTCTTTCTTCTCGAGGTTGACGGTCCACTCGTCCTTGCGCCGCTTCAGGTCGTCCTGCCGCCGCGTGAAGAACGCGTTGCAGGCCGCGCGGAATCGCTACCAGACGGCCTGTTCGTCGCGGCGCGGCGCCGGGCCGACGGTCTTCCACTCGGCCTGCAGCGCCTTGAGCGCATCGGCGGTGGCAATCCAGTCGGTCGACTCCCGCAGCGCTTCGGCGCGCTCGCAGAGCGCGATCTTGCGTGCGAGATGCTCGGTCTGCTCGGCGGCGCGCTGGGCTCGCAGCGGCTCGAAGTGCGCGCGGACGGCTTCGGAGGCGGCGCGGAACCGGTTCCAGAGGGCCTCGGCGCGATCGCGCGGCGCCGATGCGACGGCCTTCCACTCGACGCTGAGCTCGCGCATCCGTCGAAGCGCGGCCATCGGATCGGTCGACGTGGCGAGCTTCTCCATCTCGCCGATGAGCCGCTCCTGCACGCCTGCGTTCGCCCAACGCTGCCAGTCGTCCGCTTCGCGCAGGGCCTGCGCCTTGGGCTGCAACTCGGTGCGGGCCGCCTGCAGCTTCGCGAGCAGTTCGTCCCGTGCGGTGTCGCCGGGCTCGGCTTCGAGTGCTGTTTCCGCCGCGATACCTTCCGAGATCGCACGGTCGAGCGATTTGAGCGTCGGCGTCTCGGCCTTGCCCAGGTCAATCAGGCGCTGCAGCGCCTGTTGGGCGCGCCGACGGTGCTCGTCGGATTCGGCAACGCGGGCATCGCGCCACGCCTGCTCGCGCGAGCCGAGCGCGGCGTCGGCCGCCTGTCCGCGCGCGACCGATTCGGCGACCGACGGATCGTCAGCAAACGCCGGAAGCGCGGCGGCCCAGTCCTGCCGCAGCCGCCGGGCGCGCTGCCGCAGCTCGCGCGCCCCCGGATACTTCTCGTCGGCGACGAGCGCCTCGAGGGCCGTGGCGAGATCGGTCAGGCGACGGCCCCGATCGGCCTGTGCCGCCCGATCGCGCTTCCGCCGCTCGATGCCCTTCACGGCGGCATCGAAGCGTCCGGACAAATCGCGGGCGGCCGGGTGGTCGAGCGGGTCGAGGCTCTTCCATTCCTCGACGACCGCGGCCAGCTCTTCCGGCGGCGCGTCGGCGTCGAGTGACTC
>Ga0310810_10007835_pt1 | contig 12241 bp, 7 predicted proteins | sample NCmetagenome_FD_207641 | JGI IMG/M metagenome (GOLD analysis project Ga0310810, IMG submission 207641) | Soil microbial communities from experimental microcosm in Duke University, North Carolina, United States - NC | ecosystem: Engineered > Artificial ecosystem > Soil microcosm > Unclassified ... | reverse complement strand
ACGACGGCATCGTGTGCACCGGGGAGAAGTACAAGAAGGTCGTAAAGCTTACGTTCGCCCGCGGAGCCAGCATCGCGGACCCATCGCGGCTCTTCAATTCGAGCATGGAAGGCGCCACGCGAAGAGCGATCGACATCGGCGAAGGGGAGAAGGTCGACTCCCGCGCGTTCAAGGCGCTCGTGAAGGCCGCGGTGGCGCTGAACGGCGACTCGGCGAAGAAGTCGAGGTGACGCTGGTCGATCTCGGAGGAGCGGCTGCAACGCGCGAGCGCCCTCGGCCCATCGGGCCAGGGGCGCTCGTAGTCGTCGCGCGATCCGCTCAGCAGCCGTCGTCGGGGTCGAGTCCCAGCGCCTTCGTCAGTGCCAGGTGGCACTCCCTCGATCCGTCGGTGTGGAAAAACAGTTCGTTGCTCCGCACCGCGCCATCGGGGCCGAGCGTCGCGACCGTCGCCGGCGCCGGCGGATGGCCGAGGCAGAGACGGATCATCCACAGGCCTTCCTTCGGCCATGTGCGCGTGAACTGATACACGCCGGGTTCGCCCGCCGCCTCGAGCTTGATGAGCGCCGAGTGACGCTTGCCGTTGACCACGCCCTCGGCCAGCGCCCACGGCTCGAGCGCGTCGTTCGCGTCGCCGTCGATCGTGCGCGCCGTGTACGCGCCGTTCGCGTCCGGGCCTTCGATGCGGGCATGAATGCCGCCCGCCAGCGCCGCCGGGGCGAGAGCGACCGACAGCACGAGCACCATCCACCACCGTTGCATGGAGCCTCCTCATTATTGGCGGGCCGCGTACGGCGAGTGCGCCGTATGTGGCAAGGCGGACGCGTGAGGCGAGGGTCAACGACCCGGTCGCACGAGAACGGAGCCGATTCTAGCCCGCGACATCGCCCGCCGTTGCGCTCATTGGTCGAGCGCGGCGCGAATTGACGGGCACGTCACAGGGCCCATCCAGCCACCTGCAGGACCGCGAACACAGGCTTGTCAGCGAGTGGGCGTGGTGGCAATCTCCCGCGGCCGTACCCATCCATTGCGATCACTCGCAGTCCTGATCGACACGTCGAGGAGGAGTGCCATGAAGCGTCGCGCCGAAATGCTCGCCAAGCGCATCGAGGAAGGTTCCGCCGGACTGGCCACGTTTGCCGAGGGACTGTCGGACGCCGAATGGACGATCCCGGTGTCGTCCACCGACCGTCGCACGCTTGGGCAGATCGTGAACCATGTGGCCCTCGTGTATCCGATCGAGGTCGACTTGGCGAAAGCCGTCGCGGGTGGCAACGCGGTGACGGATGTCACGTGGGAAGTCGTCGCCGATCTGAACGCCGGCCACGCTCGCGACCACGCGAAGGTCACGAAGTCCGAGGCGCTCGGTCTGCTCCGCAAGAACAGTCGTGAGGCGGCGCAGGCGGTGCTCGGATTCAGCGACGAACAATTGGATCAGGCGGCGCCGTTCTCGCTCAGCTACGGCGCGCCGGTCACCGCGCAGTTCGTGCTCGAGGACCACGCGGTCCGGCACAGCTGGCATCACCTCGCGCGCATCCGCAAGGCCGTGGGTCGCTGACGCCGGTCGACGTCACGCGTTACGCCCTCCGCACGCCGTCGGGGTCGAGATGCGGCGCGGTCGTGAGTGCCAGGTGGCACTCACGGCACGCGTCGATACACGGCTCGCCGTCGCTCGTGCTGGCGCCGGCACGGGAATGAAGTAGATTCCGCGGATGCCTCTGCCTCCGGGCGCCCACCTCGGGCCCTACGAGATCCTCGCGGCACTCGACGCCGGCGGCATGGGAGAGGTGTATCGCGGGCGTGACTCGCGGCTCGGGCGCATCGTCGCGATCAAGATCCTGCCTCCGCACCTCGCGTCGGACTCCGGATTCCGCGAACGCTTCGCACGCGAGGCTCGCGCCATCTCCGCGGTCGAACATCCGCACATCTGTGCTCTGTACGACGTGGGCACGGAGGGCGGTGTCGATTATCTGATCATGCAGTACGTCGAAGGCGAGACCCTCGCTCAGAGGATCCGACGCGGCCCGATTCCGGTGCCCGAGGCGCTGGCGCTCGCGCAGGAGATCGCGGCGGGTCTCGAGGCCGCGCACGAGCGCGGCATCCTGCATCGTGATCTGAAGCCGTCCAACATCAAGCTGACGCTGGACGGAACGGTGAAGATCCTCGACTTCGGTCTCGCCAAGACGCTCACCGTGGCGACGGCGTCCGAAGACTCGGAAATCTCGACGGCCACCATGACCGCCCTGACGGAGTCGGGCGTCGTTGTCGGAACTGCCGGCTACATGAGCCCCGAGCAAACCCTGGGAAGGGCCGTCGATCGGCGGACGGATGTCTGGGCGTTCGCCTGCGTTCTGTTCGAAATGCTGGCCGGTCGGCGCGCGTTCGGTGGCCGGACGGTGACGGAAGTCCTTGCGGCGGTCGTCGGGCAGGAGCCGGATTGGACCGCGTTGCCCACGACCACTCCGAGGGTGGCTCGCGATCTCCTGCAGCGCTGCCTGCGCAAAGATCCGGCGCGGCGCGTTCGCGACATGGGCGACGCACGGCTCGAGTTGGAGGACGCAAGCTCCGAAAAAGCGGATGCGCCCGCCGTCAAGGAGTCGGACCCCGCGAGGCGCTGGTCCGCCATCGCCGCGTGGGGCGTCGCGGGCATCATGGCCGTGACCGCCGCGGGCTTGTTCCTGGCGCGCCCACCGGCCGGGCGCAACGGCGGGCGCGCGATGCGATTCAGCGCCGTCACGACGTTCTCCGGTGTCGAGGCACAGCCGGCGCTGTCGCCCGATGGGCGTTCCATCGCGTTCGTCTCCAATCGCGACGGCCAGTGGGATATCTACGTCGGGCTCGTCGCCGGCGGGACCCTGGTGCGCGTAACGAACGACGCGAATGTCGAGATGCGGCCGCGCTGGTCACCGGATGGGACGCGGCTGCTGTTCGCGCGCCTGAGCGACGCGGGGACCTACGACCTCTGGGTGGTGCCGTCGCTCGGCGGCGTCCCGCGTCGCCTGGTGCTGGACGGCGCGTACCCCGCGTGGTCGCCGGACGGCCGGACAATCGCCTACAGCGCGGACGGAGTGTTGTGGATCTGCGACGCGAGCGGCGAGCACCCGCGGGCGGTCACCCGACCCGAGCCGCCCGTCGCCCATCTGCAACCCTCCTTCTCCCATGACGGGCGAAGGCTCGTGTTCGTGCGACGCATCGCCGGCCCGTACGGCGAGTTGGCCATCGTCGATCTCGCAAGCTCGAGCGTCCGGACGATCACCAAGGACGGAGCGCTTGCCTGGTCGCCCGTGTGGTCGCCGGATGACCGGTTCGTGTACTTCGCCTCGAGCCGCGGTGGAACGACGAACGTCTGGAAGATTCCATCGGCCGCGGGCGAGCCGGAACAGGTCACCGCCGGACAGGGCGCCGACTCGGACCTCGATCTGTCGGCCGATGGCAAGCGGTTGGTCTTTTCCACGTATCGAACCAATCTCAACCTCGCGCAGCTTTCCCTCGACCCCGCGTCGCACGGCCGCCGCGAGTGGCTGACGAGCGACGCGTCCCGAGGTGAACTCGCGCCGCGCTATTCGCCGGACGGGCGACGCATCGCCTACTTCTCCAACCGCAGCGGGGCGGAGCCGGAGGGCATCTGGGTCATGGATGCGAATGGCGCGAATCCCAGCAAGATCGTCGAGGACGAGGACGTCAACGTCTTCCCGCGCTGGACGGCGGACGGACGCGAGATCGTGTTCGTTTCTCGCGAGCGCGCGCTGCTCGCGCCCCGGCAATTCCGGCGGATCTCCCCGGGCGGCGGGGCGCCGGAAATCATCGCGACCAGACCGTTCCGGGACCGCGGGGACATCACCCAGGATGGGCGCCTCATCTACCAGACGACGTCGGACTCGGGCGAGGTGTACGAGACCGGCACGCGTCGGCGGATTTCGGTCGCGGGACTCCCGGGCGATCCTCTGTGGTCCGGCGACGGGCGCTCGTTCGCGTACGTCGTTCGGCCGGATGCGCCGAAGCCCTCGGATGCCGGGCTGTGGGTCGGGACGCTCGACGGCCAGCGCCGGCAGATCTTCCACGGCTGGGTCGTGTCCTTCACCTGGCTGGGCTCGAAGGAGTTGCTCGCCCTCGAGGGGAGGCCCGACCTGAGAGGCGTCTTGTCGCGCATCGATACCGAGGGCCATCGAACGGTCGCCCTGACCGACGTGGGGCTCTTCCGGAGTGAGGTCGAGTCGGTGATCGGGGCCATCCGCTTCGACGTCGATCCGAGCGGCCAGCGCGTGGCGATTGAAGAGCTCGAGTCTCTGGAAGCCGACATCGGCCTGATCGACAACGTGCGGTGAGTCGCTGCTGCGCGGGCGCTACAACCAATCTCGCGCGTTCGCGAGCAGCGTCTCGGCATCGGCCGCACGCCCCTCGACCTTGGCGGTTTCGAATTCGGAATCGCCGAGCGCCTCCCGGGTGCGCGCGACATTCGGAGCGATGATCATTTCGTCGACCGGCTCACGGTGCCAGCCCGACAGGCCTCGTTGTGCCTCCGCGCCACCAAAGTAACGAGCCGCCCGCCGCCACTCTCCGCGTAGCGCGAAGACGCTGCCGACCATGTCCAGCGCGCCGCTGCATTGGATCGGACTGATGAGAGTCACCGCCTCGCGGAGCACCTCAGCCGCCCGATCGGGATCTTGCCTTCCGATCGCGATCAGCGAAGCGTTGCCCAGCGCGATGCCGGTGTTCTGGACGTCCCCGATCTCGCGGTTGAGCGCGAGCGACTCGAGATACAACGGCTCGGCGCCGTCCAGGTCGCCCTCGACCACGAGACACTCCCCGAGCCCGCTGACCGCGCCCCCCAGTCGGACCGGGTCACCGAGCCTGCGCGCGAGCAGGACGAGCTCCGTCAGATGCTCCTTCGCGGCCTTCACGTCCCCCAGCCCAAAGCAGGCGACTCCGAGCGCGCGCAAGGCGTCGCACGTGGTTTCCAGGGTGCCCAGCTTTCGAGCGATGATCAGGCTCTCTTCACCGAAGCGTCGCGCGCCCGCGTAGTCGCCGAGGGAGAAGCGGAAATTCGCGGCGGCATAGAGGGCTGCGACGCGTGGCGCCGTCGGCTCGGCGGCACCGTCGCGGCCCAAAGCCTCGAGCGTGGTCTGCAGGCCGAGCTCGAGCAGCCCGCGAATCAGCCAGAATCGCCTCAGCGCGCCCACCAGCCGCAGGCCTTCCATCGCCCGCGCCTGGGAGTTGTTGCACCAGGCGTGCGCGGCGAGGAAGTTCTCCTGATCGAGCACCATCCAGCGCAGCCAGGTCCGCTGATCGGGACCTGTCAGTCGCCGCTGCGCCTGCTCGGCCTCGGCGAGATAGAACGCCAGATGCCGCGTGCGCGCCGCGTCGGCCTGACCCGTCTCGTTCAGGCGCTCCAGCGCGTACTGTCTGACGGTTTCGAGCATGGAATAACGTGACGCGCCATCCTCGCGATCCATCGTCACGAGCGACTTGTCGACGAGCCGGGCCATGCGCTCGAGCACCTCGCCGTCATCCGCCGCATCGCCGGCCACGCGTGTCGCGGCCTCCAGCGTCCAGCCCCCGGCAAAGACCGCGAGGACCTGGAAGAGCTGCTGCTCTTCCGCCGTGAGCAGGTCGTAGCTCCACTGGATGGTCGCGCGCAGCGTCTGATGACGTGGCAGGGCGGTCCGGCGCCCGCCCGTCAGCAACTGGAATCGATCATCGAGGCGCTTCGCGATGTCCTCGAGGGTGAGCACGCGAATGCGCGCGGCGGCGAGTTCGACCGCCAGCGGAATGCCGTCGAGCCGGCGGCAGATCTCCGCCACGGTCGGCGCGTTGGCCGCGGTGAGCGCGAAGCCCGCGTCCACGATCTGCGCCCGGTCGACGAAGAGGCGCACCGCCTCCGAAGCTTCCGCCGCCGCGAGACCGTCGACGCCGGATTTCGTGGGCACGGAGAGCGAACGAAGCGCGAACAGACGCTCGCCTTCGATCCCAAGCCCCTCGCGGCTCGTGGCGATGATCTTGAGATCGCCGCAGGAGCCGATCAGGCTGTCGGCGAGCCCGGCCGCCGCCGCCAGCACGTGCTCGCAATTGTCGAATACGATCAGCGCCCGCTGGTCGCGGAGCTGGTGAATCACGGTTTCGAGCAGAGGCGTTCCCGGCTCTTCGCGCAGGTCGAGCGCGGCCGCGAGCGTGAGGGTAACGCGCTCCGCTTCCTTCAACGGCGCGAATTCGGCGCACCAGACGCCGTCGGGGAAGCGGGCGAGCACGGCCTCCGCGAGCTTGAGCGCAAGGCGCGTCTTGCCCGACCCGCCGATGCCCGTGATGGTGAGGACTCGCGCGTCGTCGAGGGCTTGCGCCCACTCCGTAAGCTCGCGTTCTCGGCCGATGAAGCGCGTGCGCTCGCGGGGGAGATTGTGCCTTGGCGCTCGCCCCTCGATGCCGGGACGCGCCGCCGCGCGCTCCGCGCTGGCCGGCGTTGCCGTGAGTGCGTCGGCGAACTGCGCGGCGTTCGCGAAGCGATCGGCAGGAAGCTTGGCGAGAGCCCGGGCGATCGCCGCCGCGACCGCGGGCGGGATCGATGGACGCAGATCGGTCAGCACCCGCGGCTCGACCGAGAGGTGCTGATACGGGAGACCTTCGTCGGGGCCGGCAAAGGGTGGCTGCCCGCTCAGCATCTCGTATGAGACACAGGCCAGAGCGTACAGGTCGGCGCGGCCGTCGAGGTCGGCGACCCCCATCACCTGCTCCGGCGCCATGTAACGCGGCGTGCCGATCATGCCGCCGGCGGTGGTGATGCGATGCGCCGGCATCGCGCTCAGCGCGCGCGCAATGCCGAAGTCGGCGACCACCGCGACGCCTTCCAGAAGCAGCACGTTCTCGGGCTTGATGTCCCGGTGGACGAGGCCCTTCTGATGCGCGTACGCGAGCGCGCTAGCGACTTCCCGCGCGACACGCACGGCATCCTCGATCGACAGCTGCTTCTCGCGCTCGAGCCAGCTCCGCAGCGAGCCACCGGCGACGAAGGGCATGACGTAGTAAAGCCGGCCGTCGGCGACCCCTGAATCGTAGAGGGGGAGAATGTGGGGATGGGTGAAGCGCGCGGCGATCTCGATCTCGCGCAGGAAGCGCGTTTCCCCGACCGGAGCTACCTCGGGGTCGAGGAACTTGATCGCGACCTGGCGGCCGTGCTTGAGATCCTCGGCGAGATAGACCGTCGCCATGCCGCCGCGCCCGATCTCGCGATCGAGGCGATAGCGCTCGGACAGTTCCCTTGCCAGCGGCTCGGAGTCAGTCGACATGCCGCGGCGAGTCTAGATCAGATCGGACCCCGTGAGCACTCCTTGCTCCTGACCCTCGGCGGGTCGAATGAGCCTCGGGCCGCTCGCACTCCCATCTTGGACGCATCCGCGCTAGGCTCCCGCGCTGAGTGCTTCGGACTGGAGACGGCTCTAGACCTAACTCAAGGAGCGGGGCGTGGCGTTCAAGTCGCGAGGGGTGCGTGCGCTGGTGCTGCTGCAGATGGTCGAGATGGAGGAGTTGTTCAAGGTGTGGAAGAAGGCGAAGCGCCTCGGCGTGAAGCTGCCGAAGACCACGGACCCCGCCTACCAGAGCCTCGACGTGCTGATGCGTCACCCGCTGCGCGCGTGCCGTGGATACCTGACGTGGTTGTGCGAGGTGCTGCAGCGCCCCGATCCCAAGGTGCCCGATCCTCCGGAGCCGGAGCACGTGGCCAAGCGCGGCGCCGCCTACCTCGAGGTGCTCGAGAAAGCCTGGCACAAGCATGTGGCGTGGATGTCGACGGAAGTGCTCGACTCGCCGACCACGTACATGTCGCGCTGGGACGCGCCGATGACGGTCGAAGCCATGTTCGAGCACGCGCTCGCGCACCCGATGCGTCACCGATTCCAGCTCGAGGAGTTGATCGCGAAGCGGCGCAAGCGCGGCTGAGCGAGGCGTGACGGATTCCTGCAAGAGACCAACGAACAGGAATCCGTCGGCAGAGCCTCGAATCTAATCGCCCCATCGACGCCCGAGGGCCGAGCCCTTCAGGGAGTCACGACCGACCGGGTCCTGGATGGGGAGTCCGCATGAAGATCTTCGGCGTGACCACCGGCACGTTGCAGCTCAAGCCCACGTTCCTCGAAGGCAGCCCCGCGCATGGCGGTCCTCTCGGGCTCATCATGGCCCTGAGACGGGATCACGCGCTGACCGCACCTCTGCCGATGTGGGCGTGGATCATCGAGACGGGGAAGGAACGCATCCTCATCGACGCCGGCGGACGGTCGGGCATCGATGGGGGAATCACGGGAACCAGGTTCCACATCACCCCCGAGCACAATCTCGTCCCCGAGCTGGCGCGACGCGGCATTCGGCCCGCGGACATCGACCGCGTGCTGATGACGCATCTCCACGGAGACCACGTCGGCGGTTTGGCCGCGTTCGATCCGCGCCGCGTGTGGGCCTCGAGAACGGAATGGACTCCGGTGGCGCGTTTCCCGGGCCGACTGATGCGACCCCTGGTGGCTCCCGTGGAGAGGGACTTCGCGCCGCAGCTCTTCGCCTTCGATGGGCCACGCATGTTCGGCTTTCCCGCGAGCTGGCCCGTGACCGGCGACGGCTCGATCGTCGCGCTGCCGACGCCCGGGCACAGCCACGGCCACACGAGCTATCTGGTGAGGCGAAAGGAAGGCGATGTGTTGCTGGCCGGCGATGTGACGTACGACCTGCCCGCGCTCGAGGCCGGACGGAACCAGGGCTTCATCGCCGACGCCTCGCGGCACCGTGAGACTCTCGAGCGGGTGCTGGCGCTCGTGAAGTCGGGCGTGGCGTATTTGCCGAGCCACGATCCAAGCTCTCCCGCGCGACTTTGGTCCGATGACGAAGCGGCCGAGCGCACGGCGGTCGCCGAGGTGCGCGTCGGCGTCAGCACGAGCTGATTCCGCCCGAAGTCGCGCGGGGATGAACGAGTGGCTGCGGCCAGGCTCACAAGCCCAGCGGTGGTGACCGGCCGCGGTCGTCAGCGATAGAGCCGCTTAAGGGCTCCCCACGTGCCGTGAATCACCTGCGTCGGCCCCGGCCCAAACTTGCTGACGCGAGCGTTGACGACGTCGCCGACGAGGATGTCGCCCAACACATCAGTCGCGATGCTGAGGGGCTGAATGAACTGGCCCGGCCCGGAGCCTGCGGCGCCCCACTTCGTGAGGAACGCGCCCGATGAGGTGAATTCCTGGACTCGCTCGAGCTGGTTGTCGGTGACGTAGACGTTCCCGGCCGGATCGATCGCGATTGCGACGGCACTGAGGAACTGTCCATCCGCCGACCCCGAGCCTCCCCATTGCGTGACGAAGGTTCCATCGGAAGCGAATTCTTCGACTCGATCGCTGAATGCGAGGTAGACATTGCCAAGGGCATCGACCGCAACGCCCGGCATGATGGGTGGCAACGGCGTACCGGCGGCTCCGCCAAATTCGCTGACGAAGGCAAAGCTGCCCGAGACTCGTCGCACGAACGCGTAGCTCTGATTCCCGGGCGCCGTGACGTATGAGTAGGGAATCACGAGGTCCCCCGAAGACGTGACGGCAAGATCGAAGCAGTGGAACGCTCCAGCGGGTTGATTGGCACCGAGAGCAGCCGCCGCGACCAGGTTTCCCGCGGGCGCATATCTCTGAATGGCAATGCCGAGATCCTCGTTCGTCACGTTACCCGACTGGATCAGGACGATCAGATCGCCCGATGGGTCCGCCGCGATGGAGAGCGGAGCGGTTCCCTCGGGCGGCATCTGGATCGGCCACATCGACAGAAACGCGCCGTCCCCCGAGAACTCTTGGACCCGCAGGTTGCCCGCATCGAGAACCCAGACGTGCCCCGCGGCGTCGGTCGTGAGATCAAGCCGACCCTGAGCGAACTCGCCTGGGCCGGATCCGAGACTGCCCCACGTGCCGAGGAATGTGGGGGGTGAGGCGGCGCCAGCCGTAGCCGGGCGCTGCACGGCGATCAGGATGATCAGGAGAAGGAACACCCCGCGACTCATACCTTCGCCTCCGAAACCGTGCCACCGTGGATTCTCGGTCACGCGCATCGAGACGACGCTGCGGAACGTGGTTGGAACGGGCGAAGTCTAGCACCCTCGCACTCGATGGCCTCGCGTTTCCTAGGCTGCCGCCACGGTTTGCTCCGCACATCGACTTGCGACTGGTGACGATGCTCAGGGACATTCGCTATATTTGCGCGACGGCGCCTGGACGTCGTGATCGCCTACTTCGGCTCCAACGACAACGATCTGTGGGCCCCGACTCCACTGCCCCTCGTGGGGCTGGTGGCGAGGTACTTCTGAGTGCCTTGCGGCGATTCGCGCCGACCGACGCCTCGTCGCGTTCGTTGATCGCGACTCGTGGCGGGAGTAGGCTCCGTGTCTTCCAGACGGCAATAGAGGCCTCTTAACGAAAGGTACGCTCGGCGACCTGGCTACTCTTCGGATTGTCTCAGGTGCTTTCCATCCGAATTCGAGGAGCCTCGTCATGCGCCGCCTCCGGCTGGTTGTCGCGCTGTTTGCTGCGTGCAGGTTTGTAGACCACACGCCTGCCCACGCGGATCCGACGTGGACATACCTGCCCTCTTTGCCGTCGTCCAGCGATTCTCAGCTGCAGCTCTTCGTCGACGGTGCTCGCCATCGCTACTTGTTGGTCGGCGAGGGCGTGGGTGGCGTCCGGCATCCCGTCGTCTGGGCCAAACCCATCGACAGCTCGTCGCGCTGGATTCCGCTGGCCGCCACGAACACACCCACGGTGGGCGTCTCGCCCTCGATCATCTTCGATCCCATTCGCGATCGGCTGGTGTTGTGGGATCCGAATACGTGGTGGCTATGGACCACAAACCTCACGGAGCCGCTCGTATGGTCTCACCGCGCGATCGCGAACGGGGCCAACGTTCGAGAAGCAGGAGTTGCATATGATGCTCGGCACCGACGGATGCTGCTGTTCAGCGGCGGCGGCATGGGACAGGCCTCGACCTCCGATGTATTGGGCCTTCCTCTAGACGACGACCAGGCGGTGTGGTCGGCGCTGCCGGCGTATGGCACGCCACCGGAGCCGCGCCTCGATGCGATTGCGATCGTGGACACGCTCAACGATCGCCTCGTCATTCACGGCGGCAGGGACTTCAGTTACGCCGCGCCGCACATCGTCCGTGGCGATGTGTGGGCCCTCTCGCTCTCGGACTCGAACTGGACACCGCTCTGTACGACGGATGACTCGTCGAGCGTGTGCTACACGTACCATTCGGCGGTATACGACCCGATACGCCAGCGGATGCTGCTGTTCGGCGGAGCCTCGGGCGACTACCTCGCACCGGTTCATCCCGAAGTGCGTGCCTTCTCGCTCGACGGATCCAACGCGTGGAGCATCGCGGCGGCGCCCGACCCGACGCGCGGAGCGCCCCCGGACTGGGACGCGACGGCCTACGACCCCGAGTCGGACGCGGTGATCGAATACGATCCCGACGTCTACTCGGCCGACGAACGCCCTTTGATGCGCCTCGCGCTCTCGCCGACGCCCGCGTGGTCGGTGGTCGAGGCTCACGCGGCCAAGCCGCCGTGGCGGTTTGGCCAGGCCACCGCGTTCGATCCGGTCGGCAATCGCTGGCTGAGCTTCGGCGGACGTCTGACGTACGACGGTTACAACATCACGACCGAGACGTACCAGGACCTGTGGTCGCTGCGCATTGCCGACCGACCCGATTGGCAGCTGTTGACTCCCGGCGGCGGCGAGCCGCCGCCCGAGCGTCAGGACGGTCGCATGCTCTACGACCCAGGCAGCGACCGCATGATCCTGTTCGGCGGACAGGTGACGATCGGCGTCGACCACACGTTCCCGCACAACCCTGGCCTCGGTACGCCGCACTTCTACGGCGACACCTGGGCGCTGCAGTTGAGAGACTCGCTCGCATGGTCGCAGCTCGTCACGATCGGTCCGGCCCCGGGCCCGCGTGATGGTGGCTTGCTCGTGCTCGACACGAAACGGAATCGCGTGCTGTTGTTCGGCGGACGCGACAGTCTCGGCGCGATGAACGACGTGTGGGCGCTTTCACTGTCGGGCACGCCGGCCTGGACGCAGCTCGCGCCCGGCGGCGCACCGCCAAGCCCGCGTTATCAGATGTTCGGTTGCTACGATTTCGCCGAGGACCGGCTCGTGGTGGCCGGCGGCGTGTCGGCGTCGGGAGCGCTGCTCGACGCGTTCGCCCTGCCGCTGTCCGACAGCGCATCCACATG
>Ga0310810_10007834_pt1 | contig 12242 bp, 9 predicted proteins | sample NCmetagenome_FD_207641 | JGI IMG/M metagenome (GOLD analysis project Ga0310810, IMG submission 207641) | Soil microbial communities from experimental microcosm in Duke University, North Carolina, United States - NC | ecosystem: Engineered > Artificial ecosystem > Soil microcosm > Unclassified ... | reverse complement strand
ATCACGTCAGTTCGTGAACGCCGCCTTGGCGTCAATCAGATCATCGAGCGACTTCTCGACATCGACGTCGGCCTTGATGATGCCCGCCTTCTGCAAGGCCACACCGGCCTGCAAGATCGAGTCGCGCTGCTCCGGGCCGATCTTGTTGTATTGCAGATCGGTGCGCTGCTTGAGTTGGATATCGGCAATAGCGTCCGACAGCTTGGTGGCGGCCTGAAACGCCTTCTTCTCTTCGTTGTAGTTGGCGATCGAATACTTGCGTGCCTCCTCGTAAACGGCGATGACGCGCTTCACCAGGTCCGGATGATCCTTGAGAAACTCGATGCGCGTCGACAGGATGCCCCAGGTGTTGGCGGACTTGTTGCGATAGAACAGCCGCGCGCCGTCCTCGTCCTCGGCCTGCGCCATCATCGGATCGAGGCCCGCCCAGGCATCGACGTCGCCGCGGATCAGCGCGGTCTTGCCGTCCGGATGCTGGAGCAGCACCGGCGTGATGTCCTTCTCGGTGAGATTCTTGCTGAGCAGCGCCCGCACCAGGAAGATGTGCGGATCGGTGCCACGCGTCACCGCGACGCGCTTGCCCTTGAGGTCTTCGATCTTGCTGATCGTCGTATCCTTCCGCGTCACCAATGCGGTCCATTCCGGCTGCGAATAGACGTAGATCGACTTGATCGGGTTGCCGTTGATCTTGGACACCAGCGCGGCGGAGCCCGCCGACGAGCCGAAGTCGATCGAGCCCGCGTTGAGGAACTCCAGCGCCTTGTTGGAGCCCAGCGTCTGCACCCAGCGGATGCCGATGCCGTCCTTGGCAAATTCCTTTTCCAGCAGGCCCTTTTCTTTGAGCACCATCGATACCGGGTTGTAGGTCGCCCAATCGATATTGATCGTCTTGGGCTTGTCGGCACCGAAGCTTGCGGTCGGCAGCAGGCCGACGAGAAGCACAGACGCCAGCAAGGACCGGCGGGTGACGATGGATGGGATAACGCTGATCACTGGGTACCTCCACGTTGCGCAGTGCAAGCGTCGTGCGGACGCCGAACCGCTGGTTGATGGAGGCGGACAAACGATTTGCCCGCCCGTCAGCTTTTTGCGACGGGGCGGGCCCCGACCGCTTTAGCTGCATTTGTTAAGCGCCCGCAAGCTGTTCGCTTCAAATCGGCGCTGACGTCTTTGATACGTACTAAGTCATTGTTCGTCAACGAGAAAAATATATCAGACCGTTGTTTGCAAAGGGAATTTGCTTCCCCTTTGGCCATCCGTTGAAGCAGTCTTGTTTTGTTGCCTTGCGCCGTGACATGACACCTCACGCTCCGCTATCCGGATAGCCCGATGCTCACCTCCGACAAGCCGACCAAGCACGACGAACTGTTCGACGAGCCCGCCCTGGTGGCCGAACTCGCCAAGCTTGCCGATGAACATGCGAGTTCGGAGCAGCAGCTGCGCCGCGCCGTCGCGCAACGGCTGAAGGTTGTGCTGGCGGAAGGCCGCGCCAGCGCCGAGCAATTGCTCCTGAAGGATCGTCAGGGCCGGCGCTGCACCGAGCGCCTGTGCTTCATGATGGACGAAATCATCCGCGTCCTGTTCGAGTTCACCACCACGCACCTCTATCCTTCCGAGAACCCGTCCGACTCCGAGCGCATGGCGATCGTCGCGACCGGCGGTTACGGCCGCGGGCTGCTGGCGCCCGGCTCCGACATCGATCTGCTGTTCCTGCTGCCCTACAAGCAGACCGCGTGGGGGGAATCGGTCGCCGAAGCCATTCTCTACTGCTTGTGGGATCTCGGGCTGAAGGTCGGCCACGCCACCCGCTCGATCGACGAGTGCATCCGCCAGGCCAAGGCGGACATGACGATCCGCACGGCGCTCCTGGAATCGCGCTTCCTGCTCGGCGACCGCAAGCTGTTCGACGAAATGATGACGCGCTTCGATAAGTCGGTCATCCAGGGCACGGCGCGGGAGTTCGTCGCCGCCAAGCTTGCCGAGCGCGAGGAGCGTCACCGCCGCGCCGGCCAGTCGCGCTATCTGGTCGAACCCAACGTCAAGGACGGCAAGGGCGGCTTGCGCGATCTGCACACGCTGTTCTGGATCGCCAAGTATGTTTACCGCGTCCACGACGTCGGCGAGATGATCGGGCTCGGCGTATTCGATGAGGACGAGATCAAGTTGTTTCGCCGTTGCGAGGACTTCCTGTGGTCGGTCCGTTGCAATCTGCATTTCCTGACCGGACGCGCCGAGGAGCGGCTGTCGTTTGACGTCCAGCGCGAGATGGCCGTGAGGCTTGGCTACACCGAGCACCCGGGGCTCAAGGACGTCGAGCGTTTCATGAAACACTATTTCCTGGTCGCCAAGGACGTCGGCGACCTCACCGCGATCCTGTGCGCCAAGCTCGAAGACCAGCAGGCTAAACCTGCTCCCGTGCTGAGCCGGATGATGGCCAAGCTGCGGCCTTCGCGCGGCCGCCGCGCCTTGTCTGACACCGAGGATTTCGTCGATGACAACAACCGCCTGACCATCGCCAACAAGGATGTGTTCACACGCGATCCGGTCAACCTCATTCGCATGTTCCGGATTGCGCAGAAGAACAATCTGGTGCTGCACCCGGACGCGATGCGGATGGCGACCAAGTCGCTCCGGCTGATCGATGCCAAACTGCGGCAGAATCCGGTGGCGAACCGGCTCTTTCTTGAAATTCTCACCTCGCACGATGCCGAAATCATCCTGCGGCGCATGAACGAAACGGGCGTGCTCGGCCGTTTTTTCCGGGCGTTCGGCCGCGTCGTCGCGATGATGCAATTCAACATGTATCACCACTACACCGTTGACGAGCATCTCTTGCGTTGCATCGGCATCCTCGCCGACATCGAGCACGGCACCGGTGAGGAGTTTCCGCTGGCGAGCGACCTGATGCGGAAGATCCTGCCGGAGCACCGCACCCTGCTCTATGTCGCACTGTTTCTGCACGACATCGCGAAGGGTCGCATCGAAGATCATTCGATCGCCGGCGCCCGCATCGCGCGCGCCTTCTGCCCGAGGATCGGCCTATCGCCCGCAGAGACGGACACCGTGGCCTGGCTGGTCGAACAGCATCTCGTGATGTCAACAGTGGCGCAATCGCGCGACCTGTCCGACCGCAAGACTATCGAGAATTTCGCCGCGGTGGTGCAATCGCTGGAGCGGATGAAGCTTCTGACCATTCTGACCGCCGCCGACATTCGCGCGGTCGGCCCCGGTGTCTGGAACGGCTGGAAGGCGCAGCTTCTGCGCACGCTTTACTACGAAACCGAGCCTGTGCTGACCGGCGGATTCTCCGAGGTCAATCGCGCCCAGCGCGTTGCGACGGCGCAGGCCGAGCTCCGTGCCGAACTCAAGGACTGGCCGACGGAGCGCATCGAGGCCTATATCGCAAGGCATTATCCGGCCTACTGGCTCAAGGTCGATCTGCCCCACCGTGTCATCCATGCGCGCTTCGTCCAGGAGGCCGAGGCCGCGAACAAATCGATCGCCACCGCTTTTGCGCTCGACGCCACCCGCGCTGTTACCGAGATCACGGTGCTCGCGCCGGACCATCCGTGGTTGTTGTCCACCCTCGCCGGCGCCTGCGCCGCCAGCGGCGCGAACATCGTCGACGCGCAAATCTTCACCACGACGGATGGCCGTGTGCTCGACTCCATCTCAGTGTCGCGCGAGTTCGATCATGATGTAGATGAAACGCGCCGCGCAGAACGCATCGCCAGCACGATTGAAAAGGCGCTGAGCGGTACGCTCAAGCTGCCGGAGGTGGTGGCGCGACGCTCCGTCGCCAAGGGTCGTCTCAAGGCTTTCGCCATCGAGCCCGACGTCACCATCAACAACCAATGGTCCAATCGCTACACGGTGATCGAGGTCACCGGCCTCGACCGCCCGGGCCTGCTCTACGAACTGACCGCAACTCTCTCCAAGCTCAGCCTCAACATCACCTCGGCGCATGTGGCCACCTTCGGGGAGCGCGTGGTGGACGTCTTCTATGTGACGGACCTGCTCGGCGCAAAAATCTCGTCGCCGATGCGCGAGATGGCGATCAAGCGGGCGCTCGCGCAATTGTTTGCGCCGGCGGAACGGGCTGCGCCGAGCAAGGCAGCCGCGGCAGTGTGATTGCCGGTGGCGGCCCGGGGACAAGCCGGGGCCAAGCGAACCCAAATTCAAAAAGAAAATGCCGGTGCTTCACACCGGCATTCATAGGGCAAACAGAGACGAGTTCCGCGCCGCGCCTTCAGTCTTGCGCCGAAGGTCCGCTGCGCAGGCTACTGGTTCTTCGCCTGGAGATAGAGCGGGATCGACCAGCTCGGCAAAAAGACCGGGAATGCATCCTTCACAAATCGCCAGCTGTTCTCGTTGTTGCTCGCCGAGGCGACCGGTGCCGGCGCAACCCTCTTTGCCTTCTTCTTCGCCGCCAATGCCGGAGAGGTGGCAATCGCTGCGATGACAACCGCAAACATAAGCTTCTTCATGGAGAAACTCCCCCTGTTACGCCCCGCGTGTTCGGTGGCGATACACCCCAGAATCATAGCATGGCCGGATGGCAGAGACGCATGGCTTCCGGGCAACACCACGCCTTTATTTGGCAGCGAGTCCGCCCCCACGATAACCCGGCGCTTCAACGATCAACTCGACCGAGGCCTGGATGCCCAAGCATCCGACCTCGGTCGGAATTGATCGCAAATACGCAGGCGAACTCCGCAACCAGGCGGCCACAAAGAGGGGGTTACTTCTTGCCCTTCTTTTTCTTCGCGACCTTCATGCCCGGCGCTGGCGCCGTTGCAGTTGCAGCAGGTGCCGCCGGCCCTCCGGGACCCTGCAAGAACAGGAATGTGTTCTTGTTCAATGCGTAGAAATCTTGAGCGACGGACGGCGTGGCGCTCACGAACGTAACGGGCAGCGCGACGGCTGCAAGAAGTGCGACTTTGCGCATGTTTATCCCCAGTCCAAACACCGGGATTGTCCCGGTATGCGTCAATTGACGCATAAAGGCCGTCTATTGGAAAGAGGCCGGTGGCCCAAACCAGCCAAGCGGGCCATCGCCGAAGCCCGCTCGTACAACGGCACTCCGCGATCTTGACGGCTTAACTGGCCCTTAAAACCACCCCCGTAGGCTTTGCCACAATCCGGCGCGCCATGCCGCCGGAACGGATCGCCAGGGCGGGACATGGGTGCGCCAAAAGCCAGGAAAAATCCCGCCGAACGGCGCGAGCCGGTGTTCGACGTGGAGCCGGCTGAAGCGGCCAGCGGCCCCAAGCCCGAAAGAGCAAGCCGACCCCGAAAGCGCCGCCACCGCAAGCGCCGAGGCGGCGGCCGGTGGACGATCGGACGCGTGGCCTATTGGGGCGCTGTCGTCGGGCTGTGGCTGGTCATCGCGGCCTTCGGGGGCGCAGTGTGGGTCGGCGCTCGCCTGCCGCCGATCCAGTCGCTTGAAATCCCCAAGCGCCCGCCTTCGATCAAGATCGTCGATCTCCAGGGCCACCTGCTGGCGACGCGCGGCGACATGGGCGGCGCCGCAGTGCCGCTGAAGGACATGCCGCGTTACGTGCCGCAGGCCTTCGTGGCAATTGAGGATCGCCGCTTCTACTCCCACCACGGCGTCGATCCCATCGGCATCGCCCGTGCCATCGTCGCCAACATCCTGCATCGCGGTGTGTCGCAGGGCGGCTCGACGCTGACCCAGCAGCTCGCGAAGAACCTGTTCCTGACACAGGAGCGTACGCTCTCGCGCAAGGTGCAGGAGGTCGGACTGGCGCTCTGGCTGGAGCACAAATACAGCAAGGACCAGATCCTCGATCTCTACCTCAACCGCGTTTATTTCGGCGCCGGCGCCTACGGCATCGAGGCGGCTGCGCAACGCTATTTCAGCAAGCCCGCGACCAAGCTCACGGTGGCGGAAGCAGCCACGCTCGCGGGCCTGGTCCGTTCGCCGAGCCGCTTGGCGCCAAGCCGCAATCCGAACGGCGCCGAGAAGCGCGCCCAGGTCGTATTGGCGGCCATGTCCGACATGAAGTTCATCACCGACAACGCGGCGAAGCTCGCGCTGATGCAGCCGGCGCATGCTGTGAAGCCGCCGGGCACCGGATCGATCGGGTATGTCGCCGATTGGGTGATGGACGTGCTCGACGATCTGGTCGGGCGGGTCGATCAGGACATCGTGGTCGAAACGTCGATCGATCCGGCGTTGCAGATGGCTGCCGAGACTGCGCTCACCGAGGAACTCAGCAAAAACGGCGGCAAGGCCGGCGTCGGCCAAGGCGCGATGGTGGCGCTTTCGCCGGATGGAGCCGTGCGCGCGCTGGTCGGCGGACGAAACTATGCGGAGAGCCAGTTCAACCGCGCGGTGGCGGCCAAGCGCCAGCCGGGCTCGGCGTTCAAGCCGTTCGTCTACCTCACTGCGATCGAGCGCGGGCTGACACCGGATACGATCCGCGAGGACAAGCCTATCGCGGTCAAAGGCTGGAAGCCGGAGAACTATAGCCACGAGTATTTCGGCCCCGTGACGCTGACCAAAGCGTTGGCCATGTCTCTCAACACCGTGTCGGTGCGGCTGACGCTCGAGTTCGGGCCGACCGCCGTGATGCGCACCGCACACCGGCTCGGCATTGCCTCCAAGCTCGAGCCGAACGCATCGCTGGCGCTCGGCACCTCGGAGGTGTCGCTGCTCGAACTGGTCGGCGCCTACGCGAGTTTCGCCAGCGGCGGCAACGCGGTGTCCCCGCATGTGATCGAGCGGGTTCGCGTGGCGGGCGGCAAGCTCCTGTACCAGCGGACCGGGAGCAGCCTTGGCCGCATTATCGACGCGCGCTACGCCGGGATGATGAATACGATGATGCAGGAGACGCTGCTGAGCGGGACCGCCCGCAAGGCCGGGCTGCCCGGCTGGCAGGCCGCCGGCAAGACCGGCACATCGCAGGATTATCGCGACGCTTGGTTCATCGGCTACACCGGTCATCTCGTCACCGGCGTGTGGCTCGGCAACGACGACTCCTCGCCGACCAAGAGAGCCACCGGCGGCGGGCTGCCGGTCGAGATTTGGAGCCGGTTCATGAAGACCGCGCACCAGGGCGTGCCGGTGGTCGGGCTGCCGGGCGTCGGCAGCTTGCCGCTGACCGCAAGGCTGATGCCGCCCGCTGGCGGGCGATTCGCTCCGCCGGCCCCGGTGGAGAGTTCCGAAGCGCCCGTACAGGCGGCGTCCGCCGATAATGGCATCGACAACTGGCTGATCAACCAGCTGTTCGGCCGGCGCTGAGCTTCCACAGCAGCAGCGACAGTCCGCCGGTCAGCATGATCGCGGCCGCGAGCGGCCAGGCGCTTGCGCCGAGCATGTAGCCGAGGATCGCGCCGACCACCGCCGATAAGGTCTGCGTGACGAAGCCAAGCAGCGACGACGCAGCGCCGGCGCGGTCGGGATAGGGCAGCAATGCGCCGGCCTGCGCCTGCGCCAGCGTAAGCCCCATGCCGATGGTGTAGAGCGCGATCGCAGCAATCACGCCAGCCGCACCGGATGGCGTCAGGCTCAACGTCACCGCCATCAGCAGTCCGCTGGTCGCCATGGCCGCAGCGCCGAGCCCCATGGTCTTGCGGCTGCCCCAGCGCATCACAAAGCGCGCCGCGATCGAGGTGCCGATCAGATAGCCCGACGAGCCGACTGCAAACGACATGCCGAACACCAGCGCTGAGAGGCCGTAGATGTCCTGCAAGATGAAGGCGGCGGTGGAGATCCACGCAAACAGCCCGCACAGGCAGCAGGCCGCGATGCCGAGATGGATGAGGAAGCCCCGGTCGGCGAGGAAGCGGCGATAGGACCGCACCGTCGAGGCAACCGACACCGGCTCGGGCGCGCGTTGGCGCAGCGTCTCCGGCAGCAGGAACCACACCATTACCCACGCGACCGCGCCAAAGCCGAACAGCGCCACAAAATTCGAGCGCCAGCCGAACGCGGTCTCCAGTACGCCGCCGATCAGCGGCGCAACCAGCGGCGCCAGCGCCATGATCGACGCCATCCGCGCCAGCTCCCGACCGATGCGGCTGCCCTCGTACATGTCGCGCACCACGGCGCGCGCCAGAACGCTCGCGCCCGACCCACCCAGCGCCTGGATCAGCCGCGCCGCGATCAACGTCTCGATGGAATACGACAGTGCGCATGCCAACGTCGCCACCAGGTAGATACCGAGACACGCGAGCAGCACCGGCCGCCGGCCGTGCCGATCCGACAACGGCCCGTGAAATATTTGGGCGATGGCAAAGCCGATCAGATAAGCCGAGATCGTCAGCTGCACCTGCGAGGTCGGCGCATCGAGCAGCCGGCCGATCGACGGTAGCGACGCCAGATACATGTCGACCGACAGGGGACCGAGCCCGGTCAGCATGGCGAGCAGCAGCGTCAATGCGAACGAACCGGGGCGGAGCATCGCAGCGGCTAAACGTTTCCGGACATGCCGAAGCGATGCAGGTCGGTGCCGTGGACATCGAGCCAAGCCTTGGCGCGGCCGGCATCGGAGCAGATGCCGTTCACCAGACGCCAGAAGCGGGGCGAATGGTTCATCTCGATCAGGTGCGCCACCTCGTGAACAGCCAAGTAGTTGAGCACGAATGGCGGCGCCAGGATCAGACGCCACGAGTACGACAGCACGCCGGTTGTCGAGCACGAACCCCAGCGGCTCGACTGATCGCGGACCGAAATGCGCTTGACCGTGACGGCGAGTTTCTCGGCCGCGAGCCGGCTCGCCGCGTCGAGATCGTGCAACGCCTCGCGGCGCAGGAAATCGCCGATCCTGCGGTTGATGTAAGGCGCCTCGCCGCTAACGCAGAGCACCGCCTCGCCGCCCGCGCCGGTTTCCGACCACACGGTACCGCGTACGCCCGGCCGGTGCACGATCCGATGCTCGACACCGCGCAACGGCAGGATGGTGCCGTTGACGAACGGCGTTGCTTCCGGCAAACGGCGCAAGCGCGCCGCGATCCAGCCGCCATGCTTTTGCGCAAACTCCTTGGCCTCGCGGATGCTGCCGCGCGGCGGCATGGTCAGGATCACCTCTCGGGTCGCAGCGTGGATGCGCAGCGTGTAGCGCCGGGCCTGACGGTGCCGGCGGACGCGCACCAGATGGATCGCCTGATCGAAGACGATCTGGATCGTCTGCAGTTCGCTTGGGCGACGATAGAGCAGCGCGCGCAGGGACATTTCTTAAGCCCGAATCTCGGGCCGCAGATTAGCAGATAAGGCGTGGCTTGCGCGAACCCGCCGCCGCCCTGCCTAGCCTACGACCTTCATCAATGGCCGCTGCGACACCGTTCTGGCTGGGTTCTGGGCGCTGAGAATGAAGTCGGAGATACGGGGCGTCACCTCGGAGCGAAACCGCGATCCGTTGAAGACGCCGTAGTGGCCGACGCCGAGCTGGAGGTAGTGCATCTTCAGCTCCGGCGGAATATTAACGCACAGCCTGTGCGCAGCCTCAGTCTGACCGACGCCGGAAATGTCATCGTGCTCGCCCTCAATAGTGAGAAGCGCGGCCCTGCGAATCTGGCTCGGATCGACCGGACGGCCGCGATGGGTCATCTCGCCTTTCGGCAGGGCGTGGCGAACAAACACAGTATCGACGGTCTGCAAATAATATTCAGCGGTCAGGTCCATGACCGCGAGATACTCGTCGTAGAACTCGCGGTGTTTCGCGATCGAGTCGCCATCACCCTTGACCAGGTGGAAAAAGAGATTGCTGTGGGCGTCCACGTGGCGGTCGAGATTCATGCTCACGAAGCCCTGGAGCTGCAGGAAGCCGGGATAGACATCACGCATCATACCGGGGTGCGGGAACGGCACCTTGGTGATGACGTGGCGGCGGAACCAATCGACGCCTCGCTCCGCAGCAAGCTTATTCACGGCGGTAGGATTGATGCGCGTGTCGATCGGACCGCCCATGAGCGTGACCGAACGCGGCGCGTAAGGATCGGCGTCAGCCTCCATCAATGCGGTGGCCGCCAGCACAGGCACCGAAGGCTGGCACACGGCGACAACATGGGTATCGCCGCCAAGGAAATGCAGGATGCCGATCACATAGTCGATGTAGTCATCGAGATCGAAACGGCCTTCCGACAGCGGCACCATGCGCGCATCGACCCAGTCGGTGATGTAGACATCATGATTGGGCAGGAACGCTTCGACTGTGCCGCGCAACAACGTGGCGTAGTGTCCCGACATCGGCGCAATGATCAGCAACTTGGGCTGCGGCCGCCGCGGCATGTGACAGAACATTCGCTCAAAGTGCAGCAGCCGGCAGAACGGACGCTCCCACGCCGTTGCAATGTGAATGGGCGCGCGCTCGCCACCGATCATGACCGAATCGATGCGCCAGTCCGGCTTGCCGTAGCGACGCGTCGAACGCTCGAACAGTTCGGCAGCCGCCGCCAAGGACTTGCCATAGGTGGTGTGGGAGAGCGGATTGAACGGATTCTTGAAGTAGGCCCGCGTTACGTCGGCGAAGGCGCGTGCTGGCTGGAGCGCCGCATGACCTGCCTCATACATCCAGTACAAGCCGTTCGACCCAACTGGTCCGCCCGCGGTCGGGGCTCCGCCGAATTCGCCAATTGCCATGCTCTATCCGGCTCCAGCCCAACTTATTGCGATGCAGCATAGTGACGAAATCGTGACGCGGTCAACATATAAGAAGAAGGTTTGATTTATGTTAGCTAGCGAAAATCTCACGATTTTCTGCACTTCTGAGAAAAGCCGGGGGATTTCGACCTAATCGCCGCCCTGCAGCAAAGTCCCCTCGCGCCGGGCGCTTTTCAGGAACAGTAGGAAGCCCGCCACCCCACCGGTAAACCACACCACGTTGAGCGCGAAAGCTTCGATCATCAGGTCGGCGCGAAACACCTGATGAACGATCAGCGCGCGCATGCCCTCGAACACATAGGTCGGCGGCAGCATCCAGGCAAAGAATTGCAGCCACCCCGGCAGCACTTCGACCGGGTAATAGACGCAGGTCAGCGGCAGAAACAGGAACATGAAGCTCCACGCCATGTTCTCGGCGCCGAGACCATGACGAAGAAGAATTCCCGCGACCAGGATACCGATCGCCCAGCTCGTCAGAAGAAGATTGAGGAAGAACACCGCGAGCGCCAGCCCGAGATTCCAGAGATTGAATCCGAAGAACGCGATCGCCAGAAGCGACACCGGCACCATGCCGATCGAAAGGCGAACAATGCTCTGGATCATCAACGCCGCGACGAATTCGGCCGGACGCAGCGGACTCATCATCAGGTTACCAAGGTTGCGGGCGTACATCTCCTCGAGAAACGAAATCGAGAATCCAAGCTGCCCGCGAAACAGGATGTCCCACAGCATCACCGCGCCAATGAACGTGCCGGCTGCGCGCATGAAGAAGCCGGAATTTTGCGACACGTAGTTTTGCAGGAAACCCCACATCAGCATCTGCACGGCCGGCCAGTAGATCAGGTCGAGCACGCGCGGCCAGGACGAGCTGAGCAGATACCAATGGCGCAGCACCATCGCGCCGACTCGACGCGGCGAGAACGCCAATTGCGTGGATGGTGGTCCGCTCATTGTGCGGCCTCGCGTGGCTCGCCGGTGCCACGCGCGATGTCGAGAAAAACCTCTTCCAGATTGCTGCGCCCGTAGCGCGCGATCAACTGCGCGGGGGTGTCGTCGTCCTCGATATGGCCGGCCTTGAGCATGATGACGCGCTCGCACAGCCGCTCGACCTCGCCCATGTTGTGCGATGCCAGCAAGACCGTGGCGCCGCGGTCGCGGCGGTAGCGCTCCAGGCGTCCACGCACCCAGTCGGCGGTGTCGGGATCGAGCGACGCTGTCGGCTCATCGAGCAGCAAAATTTCGGGTTGGTTGATCAGCGATTTGGCGAGCGCGACGCGGGTCTTCTGACCGGACGACAGCTTGCCGGTCTGGCGGTCGAGGAAATCGTGCAGGTCGAGTTCGTCAGCCAGCGTGCGAATCCGGCCGGCGACGTCCTGGCAGCCGTACAGCATCCCAAACACGTTGAGGTTCTGACGCACGGTGAGCCGCATCGGCATATTGACGTAGGGGCTTTCGAAATTCATCCGATGCAGGACCCGGTGGCGCTGCCGCGGCATTTCGGCGCCGAGCACGGTCACGGAACCCGAGGTCGGCTCAACCAGCCCCATGATGGTGGAAATGGTGGTCGTCTTGCCTGCGCCGTTGCCGCCAAGAAGCGCCGTGCATGAGCCCGCCT
>Ga0310810_10007833_pt1 | contig 12242 bp, 12 predicted proteins | sample NCmetagenome_FD_207641 | JGI IMG/M metagenome (GOLD analysis project Ga0310810, IMG submission 207641) | Soil microbial communities from experimental microcosm in Duke University, North Carolina, United States - NC | ecosystem: Engineered > Artificial ecosystem > Soil microcosm > Unclassified ... | reverse complement strand
CGCGGCCAGGTGCTGCTCGTCGTCAACACGGCGAGCCGCTGCGGCTTCACGCCGCAATATGCCGGTCTCGAGCGCCTCTACGCGGATCTGTCGGGGCGCGGTTTCGCCGTGCTCGGCTTTCCCTGCAATCAGTTCGGCGCACAGGAGCCCGGTGCAGCCGACGAGATCGCGCAATTCTGCGCCGGCAATTTCGGCATCCGCTTCCCGATGTTCGACAAGATCGAGGTCAATGGGCCGAACGCCCATCCGCTCTATCGCTGGCTCAAAAGCGAGGCGCGCGGCCTGCTCGGCAGCGAGGCGATCAAATGGAATTTCACCAAGTTCCTGGTCGATCGCGAGGGCGGCGTGGTGGCCCGCTATGCGCCGAACAAGACGCCGGAGGCGATCAGGCCGGAGATCGAGCGGTTGCTCTAACCGGTCGACTAATCTTCTTCGCCGAACCGGTTCGCCACCAGGGCGCTGAGCGCCTCCATGGCGGCGGCGGCGTCCTTGCCCGCGCATTGGATGCGGATCGAGGTGCCGGGCCCGGCGGCGAGCATCATCAGCCCCATGATCGAGGTGCCGCCGACGGTCTCGTTATTGCGGGTCACGGTGATGGCGGCGTCGTATTGCTCGGCCATCTGCACAAATTTCGCCGAGGCGCGGGCGTGCAGGCCCTTCTTGTTGACGATGGGGACGTCGCGGACAAGTGCGCCGCCGGGAGCGGTCGCGCCGTCGGCTGAGCCGGCGCCGTCGCTCATTTCCCGTTCAGGACGCGGCTGGCGATGGTGCAGTATTTCCGGCCGGCTTCCTGCGCCGCGGCGACCGCGGCTTCCAGCGGGCAGGTCTCTCGCACCTTGGCGAGCTTGATCAGCATCGGCAGATTGATGCCCGCCAGCACCTCGACCTTGGGCTGGCTCATCACGGAAATGGCAAGGTTGCTGGGCGTGCCGCCGAACATGTCGGTGAGGATGGCGACGCCGCTGCCGCTGTCGACGCGCTTGACCGCGTCGAGGATACTCTTGCGGCACTGCTCGACGTCGTCGTCGGGGCCGATGGTGATGGCTTCGATCTGCTGCTGCGGACCCACCACATGCTCCAAGGCCGAGCGAAACTCGGTGGCGAGCCGCCCGTGGGTCACAAGTACAAGGCCGATCATTCCGAACTCCCCGCGGGCGCGTTGTTGCGCCGCACGAAAGGCCGCACATTCAGGCTCATTCGAAGCCCCAATGCAAGGGCCGTCCTCGCTATATATGCGCTGTGCTGCGCTGCGGAAAGTCGGGGCCAAAGGAGGCTCGAAGGTCCGTTTTGGGGCGAGGCCAGCTCTACGCCGGTTTTGGTTAATTTTTCTTAACGTCGTCGCGGGCGACCGGGTTAGCCCAGGTCAGGGGGCGGGTCAATCGCCGGTCGCTGCCGTGTGCAGGATAGCTAGGATCGCCGGCACCGCGGTGTGAGAGGCGGCGACCGCGAGTCGCGGTAATGTGATGCCCTCCACCGTCGTCGCCCCGGCCTCGCGGGCCGGCAGCCGGTCGGCGTCGGTCGCCGCCAGATCGACCACCAGGCCGACCACGGCGATGGGCTCATAGGCCAGGCGGCGAATGCCGAGTCCGCGGATTTCCAGAAGCCCGGCGAGCCCGGGCGCGGGCCGCACCAGCAGCCGCCCGTTGCGCGCTTCGACATGGACGCGGTCGTCGGCGACCAGCCGGGCGAACGGGATTTGCGCCGCCGCCGCGTTGACCAATTGCCACGCCAACTGCGACTTGCCGGCGCCCGACGGTCCGCGGATCAGCACGGCCTTGGCGCCGACCAGGACGGCAGAGGCGTGGATGGTGCTCATATTCCGCTCATTCCCGCGAAAGCGGGAATCCAGCGCTGAGCCGCAGTAGTGATCACATTGCGATCTCCTCCCACAGATCTCGCCATTCCGGATTCCGGCCTTCGATTGCCTGCAGTTTCCAATGCCTGTTCCATTTTTTCATCTGCCGCTCGCGGGTGAAGGCCGACTCCCGCGATGGGTGCTCTTCGAACCAGACGAGCAATTTGACATCATAGGCCTTTGTGAAGCCGTCAATCGTACCGTCTCGGTGCTCCCACACGCGGCGGGCAAGATTGTCGGTCATGCCGATGTAGAGCGTGCCGTTTCGCTTGTTCGCCATGATATAGACGTAGAACGCCATCGCGAGGGCCCCGACTACCAAGCTCGGCGCCAGGACTTTAGCGGGAATACAGGCGGATTGTCAGCGCTGGACCCCCGCTTTCGCGGGGGTGAACGGAGAGCAAATCACATCGCCGGGAGGCGGACATGGAAGCGGGCGCCGAGCACCCTAGGCTCTTCGCCTTCATGCGCGGGCGCCGTGCGGTTCTCGACCCAGATGCGGCCGCCATGAGCCTCGACGATCTGCTTGGAAATTGACAGTCCGAGGCCCGAGTTCTGGCCGAAGCCCTGATCGGGCCGGTCGGTGTAGAAGCGCTCGAAGATCTTATCCAGCGCCTCGGGCCGGATGCCCGGACCGTCATCGTCGATGACGATGTCGACCTCGCTCTTCAGCTTGCGGCAGGCGATGCGCACATTGCCGCCGGGCGGCGAGAACGAGCGCGCATTGTCGACGAGATTGCTGACCACCTGGCCGAGCCGCGAATCGTGACCGGGGACCTTGAACGCGGCCGGCGGCCCTCCTTCGAATTTCAGCGTCACGGTGACGTCGCTGCGAACCTCGTTCGCCGCCTTGACCAGCGCTTCGAGCAATTGGGCGAGCTCGACCGGCGCCGCCTCCTGCCGCTGCAATTCGGCGTCGAGGCGGCTGGCGTCCGAGATGTCCGAGATGAGCCGGTCGAGCCGGCGCACGTCGTGTTCGATGACCTCGAGCAGCCGCTTGCGGTTGGCGTCGGTCTTGGCCATCGGCAGCGTCTCGACGGCGGAGCGCAGCGAGGTCAGCGGATTGCGCAATTCGTGCGCGACGTCGGCGGCGAAGCTCTCGATCGCCTCGATGCGGGTGTAGAGTGCGCCGGTCATGTCGCGCAGCGCGCCGGACAGATGGCCGATCTCGTCGCGGCGGCGGGTGAAGTCCGGAATCTCCACGCGGCTGCGGATGCGGCGGCGCACGCGCTCGGCGCCGTCGGCCAGGCGGCGGACGGGGCCGGCGATGGTGCCGGCGAGCAGCATCGACAGCACCACCATGACGCCGGCGGCGATGAGGAAGACCTTGAAGATCGCCAGCCGCTCGGCCTCGACCATGTCGTCGATGTCGGCGCCCTGCGTCGACAGCAGCAGCACGCCGCGCACGGCGCGGAAGCGCTGCACCGGCACCGCGACCGAAACGATGACCTCGCCGCGATCGTTGACCCGCACCATGCTGGCGTGCAGGCCCTGCAAGGCCTGCGACACTTCCGGATAGCCCTTGCCGTTTTCCGGCCCGAGCTCCTTGTACAGCGGCAGGTCGCCGCGGCCGAACCAGCGGCGCAGCGCGATGAAGGCGCGCTCCATCAGGCCGGGTTTCTCCGCGTTCGGCGGCGGCAGGTCGAAGCGCAGCACGTCGCCGCGGCCATAGAGATTGCGGCTGTCGAGGATCAGGACGCCGTCGCGGTCGTAAATGCGCGCGCGTGTCTTGGTCGGCGAAATCAGACGGCGCAACACCGGCGCCACGCGCTCGGGATTGATCGGGAATTCGATGCCCGACATCGAATCCTCGCCGGGGCCGTAGCTCTCGCCGGCCTGCAATTCGAGCAGCCGCTCGGGGTCGATGGTGATCGAGTCGGTGTTGTCGACGGTCGCCGAGGCGGCGATGGCGCCGGCGATGATCTCGCTCTGCACCAGGAGGCTCTGCACCCGCGCGTCGATCAGCCCGGCGCGGAATTGCGAGAGGTACATGACGCCGAAGACGAGGGCGACGAGACCGGCGAGATTGAGAAAGACGATGCGGCGCGTGAGCGACGAAAAGCTCTGCGAGACGAAGAAGGCCCAGGCCGAGCGCAGCGGCCGGCGCATGGCCGCGAACCGGCGGCGCTCGACGACAGGCGTGCCGTCCTCGGCCTGTTCGACCTCGGCGTTCGGCGCCGCATTGTCCGCGGTTCGATCGAGCACGCGTTCAATCCCGCAGGGGTTGTCGGGGCGATCTGCCCCGATGTTTTACCGCAAGCCGGGACGCCCCGTCAGCCGACGCACGATTAAAGATGCGTCATGTTTCCTTGAAGCGGTAGCCGACGCCATAGAGCGTCTCGATCATCTCGAAGTCGTCGTCGACCACCTTGAACTTCTTGCGCAGCCGCTTGATGTGGCTGTCGATGGTGCGGTCGTCGACATAGACCTGGTCGTCGTAGGCGGCGTCCATCAGCGCGTTGCGGCTTTTCACCACACCGGGCCGGGTCGCCAGCGCCTGCAGGATCAGGAACTCGGTGACGGTCAGGGTGACCGGCTCGCCCTTCCAGGTGCAGGTGTGGCGCTCCGGATCCATGCGCAGCAGGCCACGCTCGAGCACCTTGGCGGAATCGACTTCCTTGACCGGGGTGCCGTCCTTCGGGCTCGCGCGGCGCAGCACCGCCTTCACGCGCTCGACGAGCAGGCGCTGCGAAAACGGTTTGCGGATGAAATCGTCGGCGCCCATCTTCAGGCCGAACAGCTCGTCGATCTCCTCGTCCTTCGACGTGAGGAAGATCACCGGGATGTCGGTCTTCTGCCGGAGCCGCCGCAGCGTCTCCATGCCGTCCATGCGCGGCATCTTGATATCGAGGATGGCAAGGTCCGGCGGCGACGTCTTGAAACCGTCGAGCGCCGAAGCGCCGTCGGTGTACGTCATGATCCTGTAGCCCTCCGACTCGAGGGCCATGGAAACGGACGTCAGGATGTTGCGATCGTCATCGACGAGGGCGATGGTCGGCAAATGGAACCCCTTCCTGGCTAGGTCCACTCCGCATTGACTGCCCAACCGGGGCGCAAATGTGACCTCTTTGCAACAAGTATGTGATTCAGTAGGGATTTCAAGGCCGCCCCAGCCGACGCCCGGTTCGTGCAGGAATGGCGTTAACGGCTTGGAACCGCTGCGAAATGAGGCAGGAGCATCTCATGAGCGCGCCGAAAAATTCATCCTTGCCCGGCGCCATGCCCGGCCGCACCCCCGAGGGGGCGCCGCAGCCATCCGGTTTCGCGCCGAAGGACCTCGCCCGTGCGCTGCTGCGCAGCGGCCGCGCCGCCACCCTGGCGACGCTTGACCGCCACAGCGGGCATCCGTTCGCCTCGCTGGTCAACGTCGCCACCGACCGTGACGGTTCGCCGTTGATCCTGGTGTCGCGACTGGCCACTCACACCGCCAATCTGGAGGTCGACGGCCGCGCCTCGCTGCTCATTGCCGAGACCGGCAAAGGCGACGCTTTGGCGCATCCGCGGCTCACCGTGCTCGGCACTTTCCGGGCGGTGCCGCGCGAGGGCGCCGACGAGCCCCGACTGCGCGGCCGGTTCCTGGCTCGCCATCCCAAATCCGAGCTCTACGCCGGCTTCGCCGATTTCGGTTTCTGGCGGATGGATGTTGTCTCCGCGCATTTGAACGGCGGCTTTGCCCGCGCTGCCGATCTCACCGCGGCCGACGTGCTCAGCGATCTTGCCGATGCGCAGGAACTCGTCGACGCCGAGGACAGTGCCATCGCCCACATCAACAACGACCATGCCGAGGTCTGCCGGCTTTATGCCACCAGACTCCTGAACGCAGCCGACGGCAATTGGCGCTGCGTCGGTATCGCGCCCGAGGGCCTGGAATTGCAATCGGGCGGTGCCGCGCTGTGGCTGCCGTTTTTGCACCGCATCATTGGGTCGGGGCAGTTGCGTGCAATGCTCAAACAACTTGCCGACGAGGCCCGTGCGCATTGAACGTCGCACCGTGTGCCGTTAACGACGCGCACTGATGCATCAGCCATCATGCGTCATCTGCGCCGCGGACGTTTACCGGGATGATGCGACGCACATGCCCGACCGCGCCGCATGCATGCCAAATATTCTTGGCATTCACGTCGCTGATGACTAAGGTCGCGGCCCTTGGAACACGCGGCTGGCCGTGGGCTTATAGCCGCAAGCTCCGCACAATGCGGCGTCCGTCAGGGTGCTGCCCATCGGGCAGCCGGTTGAAATTTCTGGGAGGTCTAGCGTGCAAGAGACTGGTGTGCGGAATGCCGCATTTGGCGCCGATAAATTCGGCTTCAAAGGCCTTGCCGGCGTGAATTGGAATCTCCCCGAAGCGCCGCTCTACGAACACGCCATCCGCAACGGCGAAGCTTCGATCGTCGCCGGCGGCGCGCTGTCGGCCTTCACCGGACACCACACCGGCCGCTCGCCCAAGGACAAGCATACCGTCGTCGACGACCTGACGAAGGATTCGGTGTGGTGGGACGGCAATCGCAAGCTGTCGAAGGAGAACTTCGACGTTCTGCTCGGCGACTTCATCAAGCACGTCGAAGGCAAGACGCTGTTCGCGCAGGACCTCTACGGCGGCGCCGACCACACCTATCGCATCAAGGTGCGCGTCTTCACCGAATATGCCTGGCATTCGCTGTTCATCCGCCAGCTCCTGATCCGTCCGGAGCTGAAGGAGCTCGCCGGCTTCGTGCCGGAGCTGACCATCGTCGACCTGCCGTCGTTCAAGCCGGTTGCCGCCCGTCACGGCGGCCGCGAAGGCTCCGACACGATGGTGGCGATCGATTTCACCCGCAAGATCGTGCTGATCTGCGGCTCGTCGTATGCCGGCGAGATGAAGAAGTCGGTGTTCACCACGCTCAACTTCTATCTACCGGCGCAGAACGTCGTGCCGATGCACTGCTCGGCCAACGTCAGCAAGGACGGCGAGAGCGCGCTGTTCTTCGGCCTCTCCGGCACCGGCAAGACCACTTTGTCCGCCGACCCGCACCGCATCCTGATCGGCGACGACGAGACCGGCTGGGGTCCGGACGGCATCTTCAACTTCGAGGGCGGCTGCTACGCCAAGTGCATCAAGCTCAGCCAGGAAGCCGAGCCGATGATCTGGGACGCCACCAACCGCTTCGGCGCCGTGCTGGAGAACGTGGTGTTCGATCCGGTCACGCGCGTGCCGGACTATGACGACGGCTCCAAGACCGAGAACACCCGCTCGGCCTATCCGCTCGACTTCATCCCGAACGCCTCGCGCTCGGGCCGTGCCGGTCATCCGAAGAACATCATCTTCCTGACCGCCGATGCCTACGGCGTCATGCCGCCGGTCGCCAAGCTGACGCCGACGCAGGCGATGTATCACTTCCTCTCCGGCTACACCGCCAAGGTCGCCGGCACCGAGAAGGGCCTGGTCGGGGTCGAGCCGGAGTTCTCGACCTGTTTCGGCGCGCCGTTCCTGCCGCGGCACCCGGCGGTCTACGCCGACCTGCTCAAGGACTACATCAACCGGCACAATGTCGACGTCTGGCTGGTCAATTCCGGCTGGACCGGCGGCAAGTACGGCGAGGGCCGCCGCATGCCGATCAAGGCGACGCGCACGCTGGTGACCGCGGCGCTCAACGGCTCGCTCAAGAACTCCGACTTCCGCACCGACCCGTATTTCGGTTTCGCGGTGCCGACCTCGGTGCCGGGCGTCGAGCCGCATCTGTTGAACCCGATCAAGACCTGGAAGGACAAGGCCGAGTTCGACAAGACGGCGCGCGCGCTCGTCGCCATGTTCCAGAAGAACTTCGCCAAGTTCGAGAGCCACGTCACGCCCGACGTCAAGGCGGCGGCGCCGGAAGAGCGCATCGCGGCGGAGTAATCGCCACCTCAGAGAGTCAAAAAAGGCGGCCGTTTCGGCCGCCTTTTCTTTTTTGCGGCGGCGACGTGCTCAGAACAGGATGTTGTATTTCGGCTCGATCGGCTTGAGGTCGGTCTGTTCGCCGAGCATGCGGCGCATCTCGATCTCGATCCGCCGCGACAGGAAGGAGATCGGCACGTCGTTCGGTCCGCCCTCGAACGGATTCGAAGAATTCTCGCCGACCTTCTCGAGCGTCACGAAGATCCAGCCGACGAACACCGCGAACGGAATGTTCAGCCACGCCGTCCAGAATTCGGTGCCGGTAGACTTGCCGAGATCGTGCGCATAGGGGAACAGGCCGAACGGCACGATCGCGACGAAGGCGGCCACCAGGATCAGCGCGATCGAATAGTAGTTGCGCGCATAGGGGTAGCTCTTGATGCGCTTGACCGAGCCCTGCAGACGAACGAGATCGTCGATCGCCGCAATCAGTGCAACGAACACGTTGTCGTCGACCAGCGCGTTTTGTTTCAACTCACCTGCCGCCCGGTACTGGGCGCGCAGGAGAAGCCCTTCTTTGTCGCCGCGATAGGCGAGGACAGCCTGTGCCTCGGTGTCGGACAGATATTTGACGATTTCGTCCTTCAGCGCCGACTGGCTCTCCGGCGTCGGCAACGCGGCCAGATATTTGGCGTTGCCGGGTTCGAAGGTGTTCTCCCAAGCTTTCGGCTCGCGCAGGAAGAAACGCAGGGCGGTGAGCCAGGCGAAGTGCCGATAGTAGATGTCCTTGAGCCGCGGTGCGGATTGAGCGGCGTCCGCGCCGGCGAGGGCCGCGGTCAGCTTGTTCGCCAGGATCGTGCTTGCGGAGCTGATCTGTCCCCATAAGGACAGGGCTTCGTTGATGCGCGCGTGGCACTGCTGGTTCTTGAAGGCGAGCACAATCGCGACCGCCGTGCCGACGACGGCCAATAGCGGCGCCGGGACCGACAGGAATTGCGAAGGCAGAATTTGCAGGATGACGGTGGCGAGCAACGCCCAGCCGAAAAGACAATAAGTCTCCCGCCGCATCCAGACGATATATTCGGCGAGCCTGTACTTGCGGCCTAGGTGCATGACCCAGGCCTCCAGGCGTGCTGCGATTGCGGCATGGCGGCTCCCCCCGAAGCCAAGCTTCACCTTAATACACGACTTTGCAGGCGGACAAGCGGCGCGTTGCATTCTCCGGCCGACGCGAGGATGATGCCGCCGGGTCGCAGAGGGGGTCTAATGTCGCCGCAAGAGATGATCGATCTGTTTCAGAAGCATGTCGGCGCCGAGCTCGCCGGCGATCTTGACACAACCATGGCGACGATGTGCGCCAATCCGCATCTCAATCACGTGCCGACCATGGCCGGCGGCGTCGGGCGTGACGGCGTGCGGGCGTTCTACCGCGACCATCTCGTCGGCAAATTCTTTCCGCCAGACGTCACCATGGCCAGCGTATCGCGTACGGTCGGGGAAAGCTCGATCGTCGAAGAGCTGGCGATCGGCTTCACCCACACGACGATCATCGACTGGCTGCTGCCGGGCGTGTCGCCGACCGGAAAGCGCGTGGAGATGGCGGTCGCCGTCGTGGTCGGCTTCAAGGACGGCAAGATCTCGCACGAGCACATTTATTGGGACCAGGCGAGCGTCCTGGTGCAGATCGGCCTGCTCGATCCCAAGGGCCTGCCGGTGTGCGGCGCCGAGAGCGCGCGCAAGGTGGTCGATCCAAGCCTGCCGGCCCGCGCGATGTGAGCCGAGCCGCCTTCAGCGGCCGTTCAAATCCCGTGCGTACGCGGATAGGCGCTCGGCTCGGGTCTCGCCCAGCCGGCAAGGGCGCCGTCGGCCGGCTTGAAGATCTCGATCTTGAGCGGATAGCACTTCGCGGTATCGCTCGAATGCGTCGCGCTGCAATCGCCGCCCGGGCAGGCCGACAACGCGCCGAGCAAATCGATCTCGGCGAAGAACTCGATGAAGTCGCCCGGCCGCACCGGGCTCGCCTTCATGAAATACTGGTGCGTGTCGCGGGTGAAGCCGGTGCACATGAAGACGTTGAGGACGTCGTGCACGTGCATCTCCGCCTCGCGCACGTCGAGTCCGCGCGACGCGGCGAGCGCCCGCGCCAGGTTCGAATGGCAGCAGTGGTGATAGTCGCCGCCCGACAAGAGCCGGTTGGTATAGGGGTCGCAGCGCGTGCCGATGACGTCATGGATGCCGCCGCCGTCGGCGTCGAAGCCGTACCAGCCCAGCGTGTCGTGGGTGATGGTCGCCATCGGCCTGAGATAAGGCAGCGTGCTCCACAGCCGGTCGCCGGTGCCGACATGCGTGCCGTGCAGCGCCCGCGTCTTGCCGCTGAAGAAGCGCTCGCCGAGATCGCCGGCGCTCCACAAATTGAGGTCGCCGACCTGCGAACCCTCGATACTGACGATGCGGAAGAAGTGTCCGGCCGGCACATCGAAGGCGCGCGCGTCGCGCGGCGGCACGATCACCTCACCAACCTTGCGCAGGGTCTGCCGCGCCCGCTCGAGCAGGCCCATGTCGGGTTGCGGCAGCGTGGCGGTCGGATAGACGACGACGGCCGGCTTGGCGCGCCGCTGCTCGGCGTCATCCGGTGCGCGCATGGTCGCTCCTATCGGTGCGCCTTCAGCAGTTCCGCCATGTCGGCAATGGCGTCATAGGCCTTCGGCAGGAGCTTGGCGCGCGAGGCGAAGCCGTGCATCTGGCCCGGATAGCGGCGCACGGTGGTGGCGACGCCCTCCGCGGCGAGCCGCGCGGCATAGGCCTCGCCCTCGGCGCAGAGCGGGTCGAAGCCGGCGACCACGACGAGCGCCGGCGGCAGACCCTTCAGGCTTGCCGCGAACATCGGCGAGGCGCGCCAGTCCTTGCGCTGCGTGAGGTCCGGCGCATAGGCATCGATGTAGTAGCGCATGCTGCCATTGGTCAGCGCCACGCCCTGGGCGAAGCGTTCGTCATAGGTCGCGGTGAGATCGACGATCGGATAGGTGAGCACCTGCGCCTTGAGCCTGATCCTGCCCTCGTCACGCAGCGCGATCGCGACCGCGGCGGCGAGGTTGCCGCCGGCGCTGTCGCCGCCGACCGAGATGCGCGCCGGGTCGATGCGCAGCATCGCCGCATTGGCGGCGACCCATTGCACCGCGGCCAGCGAATCCTCGTACGCCGCCGGAAAGCGGTGCTCGGGCGCCAGCCGGTAGTCGACGCTGACCACGGCGCATTCGGCGGCATTGGCGATCATGCGGCAGGTCCAGTCGTGGCTGTCGAGATCGCCGACCACCCAGCCGCCGCCGTGATAATAGATCAGCGCCGGCAGCGCCTCGCCGGTCGTCGTCGTGACGCCCCGATAGGCCCGTAGCGGGATCGGCCCGCCGGCGCCGGGCGCCGCGAATTCGCGCACCTCCGCGACGTGCGGCAGGTCGGGCTGGCTGACAAATCGCATCCGGCGCGAGCCCTCGCGGGCGCGTTCCGGCGTCGGTGGATTGACCGGCGGCGGCGGCTGCATCGCCATGAAGGCGATCGAGTCGGCGTCCATCGCGGCGGGTGGCTGTTGCGGCTTGGTCGAGGTGGAGGTCATGCGCGCCACATACCACGCGCGGCCGCCGCGCGTCACGCCGGGGGGCCCGGCATGCGGTATCGAGCCCTGCATCGCATTGCCGGGATGCATGCCTGCATGGAAAAAGAGCGGCCCCGAAGGGCCGCTCTCTCCTCGGTTCGGCAGTGAACGGTTGCCTCAGTCGTTCGCCGCCGCGAGGTCGCGGCCCATGCGGTTGAAGCGCGCCTTCTGCTCGTTCGACAGCGAGCCGTAGAAGCTGTCGAGCGCCGGCCTCACGGTATTGGCGGCGTCGATCATCGCCTTCAGCCGCGTCGCCATGGCATCGAGCCGGCCGGGCGGCGTGATCGGCGTCTCGTCCGGACAGGCCGCCTGCAGGAGGCCGACCGCCTTGTCGGTGGCGTCCTGCAATTTCGCCAGATCGGCCTCCTGCGCGTCGGTCGGCTTGACCGTGTCCTCGATCTTCTCGATCGGCAGGTTGGCCAGGCCGGGCTTGGGCTGCTTGCAGCTCTGCGCGTCGCCGGCAGAGGCCTGCGCGGTCTCGGCGCCGGTCGTCGGCTTCGGGCCGATCTCGTTGAAGCGCTCCTTCTGCTCGTCCGACAAGGAATTGTAGAATTTGTCGAGCGCAGGCTTCACGGTGTCGACCGCGTCGAGCGTCGATTGCAGCCGCGCCGTCATAGCGGCGAGGCGGCCCGGCGGCGTCATCGGGAAGGCATTTTCGGCCGGGCAGGAGGCCTTGAAGGCGCCGGCCGCCGTCTGGGCGTCGCGGCGCATGTCGGCCAGCAATTGCTTTTGCTCGTCGTTGAGGCCGACCTTCTTCTCGATCTCGGCGATCGGCCAGGCGGTAATGCCGCTGCCCGGCTGCTTGCACAGCTCCTGCACCGCGGCATAACGCACCGGTGCGGGCGCCGACGATGCGCCCGATGGCGGCGGCGCATAGGCATATT
>Ga0310810_10007832_pt1 | contig 12242 bp, 8 predicted proteins | sample NCmetagenome_FD_207641 | JGI IMG/M metagenome (GOLD analysis project Ga0310810, IMG submission 207641) | Soil microbial communities from experimental microcosm in Duke University, North Carolina, United States - NC | ecosystem: Engineered > Artificial ecosystem > Soil microcosm > Unclassified ... | reverse complement strand
AGCCGTCGTTGGCCGGTGATGTCCCGGACAGCCAGCATTGCGTAGCGTTCGCCTGACAACGTCACGTGGTCCATGGAGATGGCGAGTGTCTGCACGCCGCCGGCGATCCGCCGCACGCACTCGAAATCGCGAACCGAGCCGCCGCGGTGCAGTTCCCACGTCATGGCCGCGTAGGCCGGCGAGGGCGTGATGCCGAGCTCGACGGTCGTTCGTCCCACGACTTCGTCACGACGATATCCGAACAGCCGCAGCAGCGCGTCGTTGGCTTCGACCACGCTGCCCCGGGGCATTCGCATCAGCGCCAGCGCGAACGGCGACGATTCGAACACGGCCGCGTATCGCTGCTCGCTGTTACGAGCGGCGGCGCGCACCTGGGCGTAACTCCGTCTCGCCCTGAAACCGGCGAAGGCGGACGCGCCGGCCACGACGCCGAATGCGGCCAGCGTCAACGAGCTCGCTTCGAGCGGCAGGTCGAGCGCAATGCGCAATGCGACGGCTGCGGCTGCCCCGACGCCGACAACGACATAGCCGAAGGCAGCGCGCCTCTCGGGACGTTCACCGGCGACGCGGATCTCGCGATGGAAGCCTGAAGTCATCGGACGCGTCGAGAATAGCAATCGGCGTCCGCGGGGCAGGTGACCGCCGGCGCCAACCCGACGCTGGTCTGGCCGCCGCAGTCACACTTTCGGCGAATCCGGGGTCGGTTTGAGGGATGGACGACGGCGCTGGTTGCTGAATAGCCTTCTGCCTTTTGCCTTCTGCCTTGCCTTCGCCTAGGGCGTAACCGAGGCTCGCGCCTCCTGCAACGCCGCTCGTCCCGGCTCGTCGGCCCGCGCGCAGATGCGGATCAGCTCGGCGAAGTGCTTCCGCGCCGCGGTGCTGTCGCCGGCCCGTGCGGCAGCCCGGGCCGCGCCGTACGTTGCCCGGAACCGATTCGGTTCCCTGGTCAGCGTGGTCTCGAACGCGGCCAGCGCGCCGCGGTTATCCCCGAACTCCAGCAGCATTTCGCCGAGCTGTTCGCGCGCCGGCGCCAGCGGCCCGGGCGTCACCGCGGCCTTCTCGGTGCGGTCTTCGGCGTCGGCGGCGGTGCGTAACTGAGCGAGGGCTTCGTCGCGCCGTCCTTCCGCGAATGCGACCCACGCCGCCGCGCTCTCGCGCTCGATGCGGATCTGCTCGGTCCAGTAGGGTTCGTTCAGGGCTGCTTCGCGAACCCGCAGCGCCTCGAGCCGTTCCACGCCGGCGCGTGCCGCCGCGATGTCGCCGGATCGCGCCGCACCCAGGACCCGCGCGAACTCCGTCAACGCATCGGCGTAAGGGATCTCGCTGGGCCGGATCTCGAGGCGCGCCGCTTCGGCCCACGCGCCGCGCTCGAGCGCGAAGCGCGCCGGGATCGCGGCGATCGCGTAATACCCTGCCGACGGCGGCGCGGCCGAGGAGATGGCGCGCGGGTCGAAGCGGGCTGCGATCTCGGGCAGCGAATCGAGCAGGCGCTTCGCCGCCGCGTCCTGCGCCGACTGCAGGAAGGCGTACATCTGGTAATCGGATGCGTGCAGCTCTTCGCCGGTGGCTTTCTGTTCCTTCGCGACCGCTGCCGACTGGATGTTCGTGTCGATCGATTGCTGCCACAAGCCGACTCGCGTGAACGTATGCGAGGGCATGTGCAGTGCGTGCGGCGCTGACGGCGCGATCTGCGCGTAGCGTTGGGCCGCGTCGAGCGCGCGCGACGCGAGCGGCGGCACGTCGTAGCTGTGGATGATGTAGTGCGCCAGCCCGGGATGCTCCGGCTGCTGCTGGAACAGCGGCTCCAGGATGGCGACGGCGCGCAGCCGGCTCGCGTAGGTCTTGTCGTTCAGGTCCTCGGCCGCGGTCAGCGACAGGGCGAAGAAGATCGCCGCCTCGGCGTCATCGCGGTAGCGCTGGCTCAGCTGGCCCATCGCGTCGCGATAGCCCTCCATTCGCGCCTGCTGCGGGCGGTCGGGCTGATCGTACAGCTCGGCGATCGCTTCGATGTAGGCGCGTTCGCGCTCGGTCTTCGCGCCGATCGAGCGGGCCCGCTCCACCGCGGCGCGCCCCTGCTGAAGCTGCGCGGCGGGACGAACTCCGACCGCGAACGGGTTGCCCCAGCGGCTCAGGGCAATGCCCCACTGGGTCATCGCGCACGACGGATCGCCGGTGAGCGTGTCGTCGAACGCCTTGATCGCCGCGCCGAACTCGAACGAGTGCAGGAGCGCCACCGCGCGATCGAACTGCGGCTGGGCGGTCTCAGTGCACGACGTGGCGAAGTGCACGGTGCCGAGTCGCTCGGACTGCGGGTGAACGTGCTGCTGCGCCTTGCCCGGCAAGGCCACCGAGACGACGAGCACGAACGACACGAAGCTGATGCGTATCATCCCGGCCTCCGCCGCGGATGATACCGCGCGGCTGGCGTAATCTGATGCGCCATGGCCAACCAACCGACCGACGATTTCGACTGGGTAACGGCTCAGTCCAACTGCTCCGCGGCGCTGCTGTTCGCGCGCCTGCAGGAAACGGTGGCGAAGGACGTGGAGCGGCGGAACGCGCTCGCCGGCGCGGCCCAGATATGGCGCTTCGAGCTTCACAGCGAGGACGAGGATCGGTTCGAGGTGAGCCGGACCGGCGCCCGTTTCTCAACCGCACGCTCGGCCGTCGTCGCCTTCGAGCGCGTCGGGCCGCGCATCAACGTCTCGGGCGACGGCGTCGACCTGGACTTCACCATCGTCGTCGGCCTCAACAACGCCGGTGAGTGCCGCTACTTCGTCGGCGAGGCCGAGTACCCCGGCTGGGAGATCCGCAAGATGGCGCTCGAAGCGCTGTTCTTCGAGGTCGAGGAGGAAGCAATCTAATCACGCCAGGTCGCCGATGCGAGACCGTTGACATATATCGGACTCCGGAATATAGATCGCTGGCGTGTCCGAAACCGGTCTGATGCGCGAGGTGAAGAAGGGCGCGGCCGAGATCGTCGTCCTGTCGCTGCTCGAGGGTGAGGACCTACACGGTTACGAGCTGGTGCGGCGGATCGACGACCGGTCCGGTGGCGCGCTGACCTTCAACTTCGCGTCGCTCTACGCCACGCTGTACCGGCTCGAGGAGCGCGGACTCATCCGCGGCCGCTGGGTCGAACGGGCCGGGCAACGGCGGCGGCGCTATTACCGGATCACCGCGTCCGGCCGGGCGGTTCTTGCCGCACAGCGGCAGGAGTGGACGCAATTCTTCACGTTGATCCGCGACCTGGCGGGGTTGTCGTATGCCTGATGCCCCCGACCGCTGGGTTGCTCTCGTCCGCGAGCACAGCGCCGCGGCCGGCTACACGCTGTCGCAGGCAGTCGTGGCCGAGCTCGCGGAGTACGTCCAGGACGTCTACGCGGACGCGCGCGAACGCGGCCGGTCCGAAGAGGAAGCGCTCGACGCGGTCCGGCAGGTGCTCGCCCGAGCCGACTACTCCGATCTCTCCGCGTGCCGACGCGCCACCGCTCCGCCGCCGCGGGATCGGGCGCCGGCTCTGCCCGCCAGGGCTTCATCGCTCAGCGGCATCGAGGTGGACGTTCGCGACGCGTGGCGGCGCATGCGCCACCAGCTTTCGTTCTCCCTCGCGGTAGCCGGGATTCTCGCGCTCGGTATCGGCACCGCGACCGCCGCCTACATGGTGCTCGACGCCGTCGTGCTGCGACCGTTGCCGTATCCGAATCCGGAGCGGCTGGTAGTGGTGCGACATGTGACCAGCACGGGCGAGGGCCGAGCCTTCGCCGCCGCCGACTGGCGCGATTACCAGGAGCAGAACCGCGAAGTAGCCGATCTTGCCGCGTCCGCGTCGTGGCCGATGAACCTCACCGGCTCTGGCAGTCCGGAGCGATTGCGCTCGGTGATCGTGTCGGGCAACTTCTTTCGAGTCGCGGGAGGCGATGCCCGCCTCGGACGTACGATCGGCGACGCAGACGACGACCCGGGCGCGACACGGGTTGCGGTGCTCAGCGATCGGCTCTGGCGCCGCCGTTTCGGTGCTGTTCCCTCCATCGTCGGCGCCGACATCACCGTCAACGGCAGGCCGGCGACGGTGATCGGAGTCATGCCGCCTGATTTCGAGCTGCCAGAGCGCGACGTCGATCTGTGGATGCCGTTCGCGGTTCCCTCCGCGGTGCTGCAGGACCGACGCAGTGAGTGGGTCTCGCTGCTCGCGCGGCTCGAGCCCGGCGTCGATGCCACCCGCGCCGAGGCCTCGCTCGGCGCGACGGCGACCGCGCTGGCCGAAAGCTATCCCGACACGAACGCCGGCGATCGGGTGATCGTCCGGGCGCTAACCGCACAGGTAGTAGGCGATGCGCGCCGCGCAATCTGGCTCGGGGTGTTCGCTGCGCTGCTGGTTCTTCTCGCCAGTTGTGGGAACGCCAGTCATCTGATGGTCGTGCGAGCCGCGGGCCGCCGCCAGGAGATGGCGATTCGGGCCAGCCTTGGGGCCGGGCCGTCGCGTCTCCGCCGTCAGCTGCTGGTGGACAGCGCCCTGCTCACCGCTGCCGGCGGCCTTCTTGGCGCCGGCGTCGCCGTGGCGTTCCTGCGAGTGTTTACCGCGCTGGGCGATGGGAGAGTTCCGCGACTCGAACAGCTCGTCCCCGATCCCGTGCCGCTTGCGATCGCGGCATTGGGCTCGATGGCCCTCTCGATCACCGTGACAACGCTTGCCCAACGGCTCGTCATCCGCACCGCGCTCGACGGGCTACCCGGATCGGGCGCGCGAGTCGTCGGCCGGGACGAAGGGACCTCACTGCTGGCCGTCCAGGTAGCCTTTGCGGTCACGCTGCTGAGCGCCACGGCCTTCGTGGTTGGAGGGTACGTGGCTACGACGCGGATCGATCCAGGCTTCGACACCGCAGATACCCTCACGATGCAGCTGACCCTGCCGGGGGATCGATATGCGGATTCCGGCGCGCACGCCACATTTGCCGCTCGCGTCAGCACCGCTCTATCCGAACTTCCTGGTGTGACCGGCGTCGGCCTCGTGTCCGATCTGCCGTTCGTCGGCAACGCGCTGCACTTTGCGGTGACGCTCCAGGGACTGCCGGCCGCCGGCGAGCAGCAGATGACGGTGCGTCCGGCAGACGCGGGTTACTTCAGAACCTTGCGAGTCCCGTTGATCGAGGGACGCGCCTTTGCCGAAACCGACGACGCGCGGGCGCCGCTGGTGGCCGTCCTCAATCGCGCCGCGGCCGACCGGTTGGACGCGGCAGCGCGCCCCGGCGCGCAGCTGCGCATTGCCGGCGAGCCGCCGCGAACCATCGTCGGAATCGTCGGCGATATCCGGCACGAAGGACTTCACGCCGACGAGGGGCCGGTGGTTTACGTGCCGTACTCGCAGAAGACCTTCGACTTCGTGAACTGGATGGGCATCGTGTTGCGCGGCCCGGGCGTCGAACGTCTCGGCGGCGAGATTCGGCGTGTCGTCGCGCGCATCGATCCGGATCAGCCGGTGCAGGACATTCGCACGCTGAATTCTTATCTCGAGGACGAGCGGGCGCCGCTCGAGCTGAGCGTGCTGATCATCGGCGCCCTGGCCTTGTCGTCGGCGCTGCTCGCGCTCGCGGGCATCTACGCGATGACCGCCTTCGTCGTCGGCCGCCGCACCCGCGAGATGGGAGTCCGCATCGCGCTGGGCGCGTCGAAGGGGAGCATCCTGAAGCTGGTCCTTGTTCGCGCCGGACTCCCGATCGGCATCGGAATCGTTCTGGGTGTTGCCGGCGGCTTCGCGTCCGCGGCGATGCTGCGCACGCTCGTCGTCTCCCCAGAGGCACCGGTGGTGGCGACGGTGATTACCTGCGCCGGGCTGCTTGCTGCCTCTGCACTCGCCGCCGCGATGCAACCCGCGCTCCGCGCCACCCGGGTAGACCCGAAGACGTCACTCGAAAACTAGCGTCGGCTTCTCACTTCTCACTTCCTACTTCTCACTTCTCACTTCTCACTTCGGAACGCCTCCCACCACTCGCGGGCGAGCGGCTTCGTCCATCGCTCCGCCAGCATGAGCGCCGCCAGCTGCTCGCCGAGCTCGCCGCCGTTGACAGGGCGACGGGCCGGGTCCTTGTCGAGGCACGCGAGCAGCAGCCCGTCGAGCGCGTCGGGGATTGGCTGTGAGGTCCGGCGCGAGAGCGGCACTGGCCGCTCGTGCGCGTGCATGGTGATGGTTTCCATCGCGGTCCGGCCGGTGAAGACCACCTCGCCGCTGATCAGCCAGTAGGCGAGGCAGCCCACGGCATACACGTCGGTGCGGGCGTCGACGGCGTGAACGCCGAGCACCTGCTCCGGCGCCATGAAGGCCGGCGTTCCACGCAGGCTGTGCACGCCCGAAAGGGTGGTGGCCTGGACGGGCCTGGCCACCGGCTTCACGAGGCCGAAATCGAGCACCTTCACGAAGTCCAGGTCGCCGCCGTAGCGGCACACGAAGACGTTGGCGGGCTTGATGTCGCGATGGACCAGCCCGGCGCCGTGCGCCTCGGCCAGCGAGTGGCAAACCTGCTTCAGCAGGTGGACGGCGCGCGGCACCGGCGTCGGGCCGAAGCGCTGAACCAGCACCTGCAGGTCCAATCCCTCCAGCAGCTCCATCACGTAGTAGAACGTGCCGTCGGCGGCGACGCCGAAGTCGTACAGCTGGATGGTGTGCGGCGACCGCAGCGACGCGATGGCCTGCGCCTCGCGCTCGAAGCGCGCCTCCAGCTCGGCGATCTCGGAAGGGCTGGTCTGCGCGGCATCAGTACGGATCACCTTCACTGCCGCTGGCCGCGCCAGGAGGCGGTGCTCGGCCCGCCAGACATCTCCCATCCCACCGGATCCGAGCCGCTCGACAAGGTGGTAGGCACCCAGCTCGCGAGCCCGCTTCAGCTCGGTGCCGAGCCGGTAGATGACGCGGGCCCCGACGTCGGCAATGACCACCACGATGAGATACGGCACGAGCACCTGCAGGAAGTAACGGCTCGCGGTGATCGCGGTCGGACCGGGAGCGATGGCCACCGCGAGCGCGACGATCGCGGGCACCGCGGTCGCCGAGCCGAGCGCGGCGAGCAGCGCCAGCCGCGGCGGGCTCGGGATCATCATCGTGAAACCGAGCATCCACACCGCGACCCACGACAACCCGCCCCATGGCGGCATCACCGTCCAGCGCTCGGCATTGAGGTACTGCGCGGCGGCAATGCCATAGCTGCCCGCGACCTCGAAGAGGAGGCCCAGGCCAAGCAGCGTAGCGGTGGGCACACGCGGGTTCCAGGTGAACGCCGTCACGGCCAGCGCCGCGGCCAGCGAGAGCAGTGACGGCACCCATCGCAGCGCGCTGCCAAAGAACGTGACCCGTTCATCGGGAGAGAGGAGCGCCGTGATCGGCCCGCTGATCAGGAAGGCAAACGCATAGAGGGCCACGACCACCCGCAGGCGGCGGGCGCCGTCGGTCTCGAGGTCGCGAGGCAGCGAGGTGAGCTGGGAGCGTCCAGCAGATGCCTGCGGCAGCAGCTCGGCCGAGGAGCGCATCGGGACGGCGGGGTTGAGGACGGTGTCCGTATCGTCGGCAGGATCGATCGTCGTCCGGGGCATCGCGCCCATTGTCGATCCGCGCTCGCTGCTCGTCACGCGCCTCGCCGCGATCTCATGTTGACAGTCAACACGAACGGTGCGACCCTCTGTTGCCTGTCAACAGGAGGGACGCGATGGCCGCCGACGAAGTGCCCTACGGCACGCTCGATCTCATGGTGCTCAAGACACTCGACGGTCTCGGGCCGCTCCACGGCTACGGCATCGCGCGCCGCATCGAGCAGGTCGCGCAGGGGTCGCTGGCGCTCAACCAGGGCACGATCTATCCGGCGCTGCTCCGGCTCGAGCAGAAGCGGTGGATCGCCAGCGAGTGGGGGACGAGCGAGAACAACCGCCGGGCCCGCTTCTATCGCATCACCACCGCCGGACGGAAGCAGCTCGCCGCCGCGGCCGAGAGCTGGGCCCGCACCGTGTCGATGGTCAACCGGCTGCTGGAGAACGAGCCGTGAGCCCGCGCGTGCTGCTGTCGCGGCTTCTCGATCCGCTGTTCCGCGCGCGCCGCGATCGGCGGCTGAACGACGAGGTGCGGCTTCATCTCGATCTGCTGGCCGAGGAATTCGAGGCGAAGGGGCTGTCGCCCGAGGAGGCGCGATCCGCAGCCCGCCGTGCCTTCGGCGGCGTGGATCAAGTCGCGATGCGCTACCGCGATCAGCGGGGCCTGCCGTTGGTCGAGTCGATCGCCCAGGACGCCCGCTTCGCCGGCCGCTCGCTGACGCGGGACCGTGGCTTCGCGATCACCACCGTGCTCGTCCTTGCGCTCGGCATCGGCGTGAACAACATGATGTTCACGATCCTCTACACGCATACGTTGCGCAGCCTCCCTGTTGCGGGGGCCGATCGCGTCGTGTTCGTGTCCACGCGCGACGAGCGCAACACCGACCGCGGGCTGTCGTGGCTCGAGTTCGACGAGACGCGCCAGGCTGTCGGCGGCACCGCTCTCGCGGCGTTCGCCACCGGCCCCGCGGCTTTGGCCGACGCGGACCGCGCACCCGAGCGTGTCGAGCGCAGTCACGTCACCGGCCAGCTGTTCGACGTGCTCCGGATCGCACCGATCCTCGGCCGCGTCATCACGGTCGAGGACGATCGCCCGGGTGCGCCGCCGGTGGCCGTGGTCAGCGAGAGCATCTGGAAGGCGTCGTTCGGCGGCGACCGATCTGTCCTTGGGCACGACGTGTCGATCGACGGATCGCCGGCGACGATTGTCGGGGTCATCGCCGACCGCTCCGGCTTTCCCGCGAGCTCGAATGTGTGGCAGCCGCTCGCCAGTTCGAAGAGTCTCGATCGCGACGACCGCGCGGCACGCGTGCTTCGGGTGGTCGGCCGGGTCCGCGAAGACCAGCGTATGGACGAGGCGATGGCCGAGGTGCGCACGGTTGGCGATCGCCTGAGCGCCGACCATCCCGACGCGAGCCGCGGCATCCACACCCGCGTCGTCACCATCAACGAGCGCTTCCTGGGGCGCGCGTCCGATCCAGCCTGGGCCGCGTTCATGGCGGTCGGCTTCCTCGTGTTGCTCATCGCGGCGGCCAATGCGGCACACCTGATGATCGCCCGCGGACTGCAACGGGCTCGCGAAGTGGCCATTCGCGCGTCGCTCGGCGCCTCGCGCTGGCGGCTCTTCAGGCAGTTGCTGCTCGAGTCATCCCTGCTCGCTGCCGTTGGAGGCGCGATCGGGCTTGGTTTCGCCGTTGCCGGCGTCCGCCTCTTCAGGCAGGGCATCCCGGCCGGCATCCTGCCGTACTGGATCGACTACGCCATCGACGCCCGAGTCCTGGCCGCGCTCGTCGGCGTATCGGCAATCACCGCGGTACTCGCCGGCACCGTACCCGCGCTGCAGGCGTGCCGCGCCGACGTCAACGATACGTTGAGAAACGGAGGCGCGCGGGTGACGGACAGCCGCGTCGGCCGGAGATGGTCCGGCGCCCTGCTGGTCGTCGAGCTCGCGCTTGGCGTAGTGATGCTGGCGAACGTGGCGTTCTCGATGCGCGTGAGCTCGGCGAGCGTGCCGTCGGACGCGGCGCTGACGACGGACACGGTGCTCACCGGGTTGGTTAGCCTTCCAGCCGATCGTTACCCCAGCCCGCAATCGCGGCTGGCGTTTCAGGACGCCGTAAAGGAGCAGCTCGCCCGGTTGCCTGGGGTTCGCGGCGTCGCGATGGCCAGCGCCTTGCCGGTCTTCCCGGTGTCTGAGCGCAAGATCCTCGCCGAAGGCCAGGAGCGTGGCGACGCGATATCCGTACGGCAGGTGGCAATCGGTGAGGAGTACTTCGACGTGCTGGGGCTTGGCGCCGAGCGGGGCCGCTTGTTCACCAGCGAAGACGGCGTGCCGGGCAGTGACAGCGTCCTCGTCAACGCGCAACTCGCGGCCCGGCTGTTCCCGGACGGCAACCCGGTCGGGGGCCGGATTGCCCTGGTGCCGCCGCAGGAGACCGCAGCGCTCGAATGGCGCACGGTCGTCGGTGTCGCGCCGATCATCCGCCAGCGGCCCCAGGCCGAACCGGAGCCCATCGTCTACATGCCGCTGCGGCTCTCGCCGCCCGCCGCGGCGGCGATCCTCGTCGCCGGCGATTTGCCCGCAGCCCAGATCGCGCCGGCGGCGCGCGAGGCCCTGCGCCGAATCGATCCCGCGGTGCCGCTCTACGACGTCGCCGCGCTCGGCGAGGCGGTCGCGCGCGCCGAGTGGAACGCGCGACTGTCGCACTCACTACTGCTGGCGCTTACGTTGATCGCCGTCGGGCTGGCCGCGGCGGGGCTGTTCGCGGTGATCAACCGGATGGTGGCCGGCCGGCGGCGCGAATTCGGCGTGCGCCTGGCGCTGGGCGCTTCGGCGTCCGACGTGGCCCGCCTGGTCGTCGGCAACGCGGCGAAGTACGTCGCCTATGGAGCGGTGGCCGGCATCGCCGCTGCCATCGCATGGGACGCGGCCTTCGGCGTCTCGGCCCGCAGCCAGACCACGCTGCCAGGCGCCCGCCTCGCCGACCCGATCGTCCTGCTGGCCATTGCCGGCGTGCTCGCGGCGGTGGCGCTGCTGGCGTCGCTGGCGCCGGTCAGGATGGCGCTCGGCGTCGATCCGCTCGCGGTATTGCGGCAGGACTGATCGCGCACGAGCGACGCGGCGTATCGGTGCGCGCCTACCGCGCCGGCTGGATGTTCGCGTTCAGCCGGAACAGGTTCGCGGGGTCGTAGGTCGCCTTGATGCGCGACAGGCGATCGTAGTTGGGCCCGTAGGCCTGCTTGACTCGATCGCCGCCTTCGTCAGCGCCGATCTCGTTCACGTACAAGCCGCCGGCGGCAAACGCCCGCGCGCGCTGCCACGTGTCGCGCACCCATTGGACGTTGGGCTCGTCGGGGTCGCCGGGTTTCCATTGCCCGTAGACGCCCATATGCAGCCCGTGCCGATGGGGATACGCGGTCGCATCCGGCGCCACGCGCGAGGCAACACCGTGAATCGGGAACAGCAGCTGGAAAGACCTCGGCGATGGCACGCCGGCGTACGCGTCCACCCACGTGTCGATGAACGCATCGCTCAGCGTCTCGATGAACTCGGCCTTCCAGTAGTTGCGCAGACCTGGAGGCGACGCCTGTTCGAGGAGTCCCTGCTGCGCAACGTAGGGGATGGGTCCGATCGCGTCCATCGCCGGCGTGCCGAAGGCCTTGATCGAGGCAACGGCCTTCAGCCCTTCCTCGACCGGGCCCGCGTACGCGCAGGCAATCGCGCACGCCTTGTTGCCGTCCGGTCCGGTCAGGATCGCGGCGGCTGCAGTAAGCGGATCGGGCGCCGCCTGGACCAGCGTCCGAAAGAACCGCAGCAGATCGCGGGCGGCAGGGTAGGGATGGACCACGAGCCCGCCGGCGATCGTCGGACCGATCGGGTGCAGTCGATACTCGAACGCGGTGACGACCCCGAAGTTGCCGCCGCCGCCGCGCAGCGCCCAGAAGAGATCGGGGTTGTCGTTCGCGCTGGCGCGAACCAGCCGGCCGTCAGCGAGTACCACATCGGCGGCGAGCAGGTTGTCCACCGTCATCCCGCAGGCGCCTTCGAGCCAGCCGAAGCCGCCGCCGAGGGTCAGGCCGGCGATGCCAGTGTCGCCGACCGTGCCGCCGGTGGTCGCCAGGTTGTGCGCCTGGGTGGCCTGATCGAACTCCACCCACTTCACGCCTGGCTCGGCGCGGGCCGTGCGCGCGCCGGGATCGACGGAGATCGTTTTCATCAGCGAGAAGTCGATCACCACGCCGGAATCGCACGTGCCGGTACCGGCGATGCCGTGCGCGCCGCCGCGAACCGCGAGCGGAAGCCGATGATCGCGGGCGAAGGCCACCGCCGCCTGCACGTCGGGCACGCCGCGCGGCCGGACGACGAGCGCCGGCCGGCGATCGATCATCAGGTTCCAGACACGGCGGGCCGCCTCATAGGCCGGGTCGGCGGCGGTGACGATCTCGCCGCTGAACTGCTCCTTGAGCGCCCCGACGGAACGCGCACTGAACTCCACAGCTACTCCTTTTTCCGGCGCAGAGGGCCGAGTGTAGCAGGCTGCTCGAAAAGTGTGCAGCCTGAAGGCAGAAGGCAGAAGGCAGAAGGCAGAAGGCAGAAGGCCGAAGGCCGAAGGCGCAAACGCCGAAGGCCGCTGGCATTAGCCGCCGCTCGAACCGCCCGCCGCTCA
>Ga0310810_10007831_pt1 | contig 12242 bp, 12 predicted proteins | sample NCmetagenome_FD_207641 | JGI IMG/M metagenome (GOLD analysis project Ga0310810, IMG submission 207641) | Soil microbial communities from experimental microcosm in Duke University, North Carolina, United States - NC | ecosystem: Engineered > Artificial ecosystem > Soil microcosm > Unclassified ... | reverse complement strand
TTGTATGGAAAAGAAGGAATGTCACTCATGTGTATGCCACCGCAAACGATAACTCCCCCTTTATCCACATCCATCAGTGCTTTAGGTACAATATCCCCGACCGGCGCGAAAATAATAGCAGCATCCAACTTTTCGGGCGGTGATTGGTAAGAACTACCTGCCCAGCTTGCCCCAAGTTTCAAAGCAAATGACTGAGCTTCTTTATCGCCTTCCCGCGTAAATGCATAAATTTTTTTCCCCTGGTTGATCGCAAGCTGAATCAGAATATGCGCCGCCGCTCCGAACCCATAAATGCCGAGTTTCGTCACATGATTGCCGATCATGGAGTAAGACCGATAGCCAATTAAGCCTGCACATAGTAACGGACTTCCGGATGCGTTTGCGTATTGTTCAGCAATCGGGAAGCAATATCTTTCATAAGCAACCGTGTACTCTGCATAACCGCCGTCGATTGTGTACCCCGTAAACAAGGCATTCTCACAAAGGTTCTCTTTTCCGTTGTTGCAATATTTGCATTTGCCGCAAGTGTAACCAAGCCATGGAATACCGATTACATCTCCTTCATTAAGATTGACGACTTCCTTGCCTTTCTTGGCGATTATTCCAATAATCTCATGCCCGATAATCAACGGGAGTTTGGGTTGGCTTAATTCGCCATCCAATACATGAAGATCTGTGCGGCACACACCGCAGGCAATTACCTTGACCAAAACCTGGTGTTCGGCAGGTGAAGGAACCGGAACAGTTTTTAACACCAGGGGCTGCCTCGCTTGTTCCATCACCATTGCTTCCATCGTCTTTGGTAAATTCATTGACCTCAAAATTAGAAAATGCAATGATCGGGATTTGTGAATCCTGTTGTTATCCCAGGACGATGCTTGCGGAGATGAAATAGACTGATGACCGTAACCATGTAAGTTTTTGAATAAAATCAGTAGCGCAGCATTAAGGCAATGCCTCCGTAGCCTTCAAGGCTTCCTCCCTCCATAATTACGACCTTCCCGTTTTTTTCTAATACTGTGTTTATAATTTCATCAACCATATCTGAATATCTCACCGGTTTCTCTCCGGAACCCTGCAAAAACAATTGGTTATCTTTTGTAGTGAACCCCATTTTTCCATAATCTTTTTCCACTAACAATAAGCGACCCCTTCCTTCCTTTGTCATGGGCCATATCCCATCAATCCCGCATACTGCCAAACCTTCTCCAAGTCTCTCTTTAAGATCATCGACCAACTTCAGTTTCCGTTGATCGATAAACGATCTTACCTGCAGCCATGCTAATAAGGCGAGGTCATGAACAGAAGTACCTTTGTAGTTGTCGCTCATGGAAGTGATAATATTGTCCGCGTGCTTTGTCGCTGACCTGTAAATTGAGATGTCTTCCGTTGGCCCGCAGAGTAAGAGGGGAATATCTTTTGTGGTAATATATTTTGATAGTAATTTATCCGCTACCTGGAATATTTTCTTCAATCTTAGTTCACGCAACTTCGACTTATCCTTTTCAACGTCTTTTACATGCGCGTAGCCTGAACCGGAGTTGCTGTGGCTTGGCTTGCCGTATTCATAATCGTCTTCAATTTTTTTTGGAAAGTTTTTATCCTTTATTTCTTCCAGGTGATCCAACATTCCCCTGAATAAATGAATTTCTTTTTTTGAAATATCGAGTAAATAATAGTCTGTTTGATAGTTTTCAATATAGATTAAGTCATGCATATGAAAGAAATTGTTGACCACTATTTTTCTGGTGACAGGAAAAGGAAAGCTCACAAGTTTTTTTATGCGCGGTGACACAAAAATGCCAATGCCTTCTTTGTTCTTATTGAAATCAACCTGGTCAAGCAAAGAATCAATGTCCACTAAAAAACTGCCGGGTTTATTCGAAAGAATCTCTTTTGCGGCCGTTGTAGCCCGCTGAATTTCTAAACGGTCGCCCTGCCGGCCCGGTGCCATGCGATGTGTGGGCACTATTATCGAAACACAGGTTTGCCCTTTTTCATTCACCATGCTCTTTATAATGGATGCTGGATCGTCTTTTGCATTCGAAGGATTTTGCAGCCATGTTGTGTGTGTCATATATAAAGATGTTTGTTACAAATCTATTTTTATAAGCCCCCCAGTGAAATGACGGCTATCAAATGAGAACATGATTGTACTCATTGGCATCGCGACTTTGCTTCGTGACTTTTGGTTGGCTGTTCCGCTTTAAAAATTCTTAAATGCGAAGCGAGCTACAATCAACATCCAAATAATTGCGTAAGAGGAGACCCGGTAACCTTATAAATTTTGAAATATGGACAACGAGAACTTCATGGAAAGACTGGCGGCGCAATTCGCCCAAAGTGCATCGGTAAAAAACGTTTACGGCGAGCCTGTGCAGGCGGGTGACAAAACGATCATCCCGGTGGCGCAAATAGCGTATGGATACGGTGGTGGATATGGACGCGGAAAAGATAAAATGAAGCAAAAGGAATCTTCCCGTGTTGACGGGAACAGTGTTGGTGAAGGAGCAGGCGGCGGCGGCCTGGTTGCCAAAGCAAAAGGTGTTTATGAAGTAACTCCAACAAGCACACGCTTTATTCCTGCCTCAGGTACGAAAATTCTTTTAACCGGGTTGCTAATCGGCTTTGTTATGCGGGGACTCTTTTTTCACAAGAGTAAATAGGTTATAAGAAACCTCAATTGATATTTGAAGAAGGAGATGAAGAGGTCATTTGATTAAAAGGCTACTTATTTATGTTTAAGAAAAGTATATTTTTTATAATTGTTATAATCAAGAGCTGCATGGCTGCTTTTGCATTTGATGTTGCTATTGGTAATCATATTAATACCGGAACCAGTTGTCACAATCACTGTGTTGGAGGATTGACTTTTCTCCCACAAGACACAGTGGCTCCTGTCAAAATACAATTGGAAAAAACCAGCTTTGATGATATGTTCATATTATTTATTCCTGATACAGCGACGCAAACCCAGGAAATTGGACCAACGTTCAATAACGGTTACGGTGAGCTAATGAGGTTTGTTCAGCAAAATCACCTTACACCAAAAAAGTTTTTAGCATGGTATCATTCGACGCAGCCACCATGGATAATGGATATAGCCGTGGAAACAGATAAAATACCCTCTGAATTGACAGGGCGGATAAGTTCACGAATAGAAAAAGGCGGCGAAGTGTTGATTGCGCATATGTGGGGTCCGTACAGTGAACTGGGCCGCGCCTATACGCAGATCAAAAATTGGTTAAATGAAAATAGCCGAACGGCAAGAGGGAACCCGTTTGAAGTTTACCTGAATGATCCTTCAATCGCAAAAGATCCTTCGGAAATTAAGACAGATATTTACCAGCCCCTTCAATGATAATATCCGAAGAATTTTGCCATTGAAATTCCCGATCCACGCAGCGTTTTCGCTGCGCTCCGGGAATGACCAGTGCCGGTTGATCCTTCGTCATTGCGATCCCGATTCGGATTGGCCAAAGGCTTCCGGGTCTCCTTAATGATGATAATCAAAACTGCCTGTGATGATCATCATAGCTGTGTTACTAATCACAAAATAAATTTGACATATTAATGGTATTCAAAAGATTTTTATGAAAACGATTATCGCCCCAACTGATTTTTCCCCAATTTCGTTAAATGCGGTTAATTATGCCGCTGAAATGGCTCGCTCCGTTAACGCAGATTTATCATTGCTTCATATTTGTCTGCTGCCTATAACGACGTATGGTGAAGTGCCTATTGTCGTTGAGAATGTGGGCTCATACATGAGAGATGCGGAAGAGAGAATTCTCCAATTGAAGAATAACCTCGAAAAAAGGAACGACGGGAAAGTGAAAATCGATACCGAAGTACGAATGGCTGCTACCGTTTCCGGCGAGCTTGCAAATTTTTGCAAATCAAAACAGCCATTTGCAGTGGTAATGGGAACGCAAGGGAGCAGCGCTGTGGAGCGCGTTTTTTTCGGGAGCAATACAATCAATGCTGTAAAACACTTAGCATGGCCAGTGATCGTGGTGCCGCCAGAAGGCAGATTTGCCAATATCAAAAAGATCGGCCTGGCCTGTGATCTGAAAAATGTTGATGAAAGTGTTCCTTTTTCGCAAATAAGATCATTGGTAAACGAATTTCACGCTGAACTATACATACTTCACATTAATCCGGAAGGTGAGCAAGGTTATACCGCGGAAAAAACGGTAGAATCAAGATCGCTCCAAAATAAGTTGGATGATCTTCACCCCGTTTATAGCTTCATTGACTATCAAGATATTGAAGATGGCCTGGAAGAATTTGCCGAGACAAACAAGCTTGACTTGCTGATAACGATCCCCAAGCGTCACAACATCATTGATAAACTATTTCATAAAAGCCATAGCAAAAAACTGGTACTGCACACACATGTGCCTGTAATGGCTATGCATGATTAAATTAATGTCATGACCGAATATATAAAAACCTTTAGCGAAATTGGCATCGGTGATGTGGAACGGGTGGGCGGAAAAAACTCATCCCTGGGAGAGATGTTTAATCACCTTGCTATAAAAGGTGTGTCTGTGCCTGATGGCTTTGCCACCACAGCATTTGCTTTTGAAAAATTTCTGTATCGAAATAACCTCCATTCGCGACTGCATGAACTAATGCAACAGTTGGATAAGGTCAACTTTAGTAATCTCAAAGAGACTGGTGCTGCGGCGAGAAAACTGATCATGAGCGCTGAAATTCCAAGGGATATTGAGCAATCCATTGTTAATGCCTATAGGAACTTGTGCAAAGAAAATTATTTCGAAGTCGCCGTAAGGAGCAGCGCCACTGCCGAAGATCTGCCGGAGGCAAGCTTTGCAGGGCAGCACGAATCTTATCTCAACATAAAGGGTGAAAGGGAATTGGTGAATGCAGTACATAAATGCTTTGCTTCACTGTACACCGATCGGGCCATTAAATACAGAGAGGACAATTTCTTTGCTCACGATAAGGTTGCTTTGTCTGTCGGCGTTCAAAAAATGGTAAGAAGTGATAAGGCCTGCGCGGGCATTGGGTTTACCCTGGAACCGGAATCAGGCTTCCCGCATATTATTCATTTAAGTGGTGTCTGGGGGTTGGGCGAGAATATCGTCCAGGGGAGCGTGACGCCCGACGAGTTTTTGGTTTTTAAACCAACCTTGCGTCAGGGTAAGCAGGCTATCATTCAAAAAAGATTGGGAGACAAATTAAAGACAATGATCTATGCCCCGGCTGATGACAAATCAAATGATACTTTAAATATTAATACGCCGAAAGAAAAGCAGGAGCAATTTGTCTTAACTGATGAGGAAATCTTAAGATTGGCAAATTGGTGTTTGATCATAGAAGAACATTATCAAAAGCCAATGGATATCGAATGGGCAAAGGATGGTATCACGGGTGAGATGTTCATTGTTCAGGCCCGGCCTGAAACGGTCCATTCCGGGAAGGACCTTTATCATTCAACCGAATATGAATTGCAAGAAAAAAGACAACCGATTGCAGAGGGAGAAGCCATTGGAACAAGCATAGCTATGGGGATTGCCAGGGTGTTAGAATCACCAAAGGACGCTGACAAGTTAAACAAAGGAGAGATTGTCGTCACAGATGTCACGTCTCCTGATTGGGACCCGATTTTGAAAAAAGCAGCTGCAATCGTGACCAACAAAGGAGGAAGAACGAGTCATGCATCTATCGTCGCAAGAGAGCTGGGTGTGCCTGCAGTGGTTGGGACTGGAAACGCTACTGAGCAAATAAATGATAATGACTTGATCACCGTCTCCTGCTGCGAAGGAAAAACCGGTTATATCTATCCGGGAAAACTTTCTTACAAAAAAATCGAACACGACTTTTCGAAAATAACAAAGCCGGCTTCCACAGAAGTTATGCTTATTGCCGCTGACCCCGACAAAGCATTTCAATTATCGTTTTATCCAAATGACGGGGTAGGACTGATGCGGATTGAGTTCATTATAACTCATTTTATCAAAGCCCACCCGATGGCACTCGTGAAATTTGACGAACTGAAAGATGAAAATGTAAAACATCAAATTGAAGAATTGACCCATCATTATCCGGATAAGAAACAATTCTTCATTGATAAACTTGCCCAGGGAATTGCGACGATTGCGGCCGCATTTTACCCAAAAGATGTAATTGTTCGTACGAGCGATTTTAAATCCAATGAATACGCAAACCTGGTCGGTGGACGTCAGTTTGAACCGGCGGAAGAAAATCCAATGTTAGGTTTTCGCGGAGCATCCAGGTATTATAGCCCGTTATATAAACCTGGCTTTAAATTAGAGTGTGAGGCCATTAAGCAGGTACGAAATGAGATGGGATTGACGAATGTAAGAGTGATGATCCCCTTCTGTCGTACGCTCGAGGAAGGTGAGAAAGTGATTAAGACGATGAAAGAGTTTGGCCTGGACAGGGCGACGGATCCTACACTTGAAATTTACGCCATGGCTGAAATACCAAGCAATGTTTTGCTGGCTCACGAATTTGCCAAATTATTTGATGGTTTTTCTATTGGCTCAAATGACCTTACCCAGCTAACACTTGGAATCGATAGGGATTCATCGTTAGTCGCGGATCTTTTTGATGAAAGGAATCCTGCTGCTCAAATGATGATCGCAACCATGATCAGCAAGGCGAAAGATGCAGGCGTAAAAGTAGGTTTATGCGGACAGGCGCCAAGTGATTTTCCTGAGTTTGCACAATTCCTGGTCGAAAATGGAATCGACAGCATTTCCTTTAACGCTGACGCCTTATTAAAAGGAATTGAAAATATCACCAGGGTAGAACAATCACTTAAAGACAAAGAAAAGACCTTTTACCAGCCTTCAATGTAATAGGAAATCAGTACTCAAGACTCAAGCGCTTTTTAAGGACATACCTCATAAGCGTGCCCACCCATAACTATGTATGGTCAGCGACAATTAACCAAAAAACCCACAGTCTTTAAATGAGATTGAAGCAATCCGGAGAAAGTTGGCGAGGGTAGTCTAAAGACCTTCAACATTGTGTTGTACAAAAATTCTGTACAGCTTCATGAGCAAGTAAACAAAAAAGCGCCTTAAGAATGGCAATTCACGAATTACGATAATTGCTGCAAGTACCCAGGCTGCAATTTCAGGATTTGGTTGGCTAAAAATCTTAAAAATCCAATACATGATTGATCATTTACTAACTCTAAAATACGCTTACGGCACGGCCTTAATAATGACTAATCTCAAACAGCCTGGTGACGTTTGTCAATCAGCAAAGGTTAGCGGGAAGACATCGGGCATAAAGACATCGCCTTTGCTTAACAGCGAAGCAGGTAGTTGCGATTCCTGAGTCACCATTCTACACGCCGAAAGGATAGGTTTCAGGCATTTGATGTCCATCTGGTTTGATATGCAAAGGATACAGAGCCGTAGTCTCATCAATATAAATAAAGGCATCGTAACGCAACGGCAGAATGCTTGGGACATAATTTCCGTATTGTTCATATTGCGGTTGATACACCACACCCACCGCCCGGTGTCCGAGATGATTTTCCATAAAAAAATCACTGGAAAAATCTTCCATCATTAAAAGCTTGTTATTCTGTCCTGCTGTGTGTAGCAGGTATTCCCAACTATTTTTCCGGGCCTCCGGCATTATCATCGTTTGCATCGGCGCACCCCAGGCATGACCGGCGGTGACAGTTCCCTTATAAGAGCCAAACCCTACCAGGACCACATCTTCTGCAGGATAAGCTAACCTGGCTAATTCGCCAATGTTGAACATTCCTTCAGTGGTCATGTCAGTGGCTCTTGCGTCGCCGATATGGGTATTATGTTCCCATATAATGGCCTTGCTTTGCTCTCCATGAAATTTTAACAGTCGGTCCAATGTATCAGCCATGTGGCGGTCACGAACATTCCATGAATGCGGTCCTCCCTGGATCATGGCTCGATAATATTTTTCCGCATTTACAGCGATCAGAGCATTTTGCTCTGCGCTAAAAACATTTTCATGATCTGTATTGTAAGTCGGCATTTTCGTCCTGATCTCTTTTAATAAATGCAATACTTCATTTTCGCACAATTCAGGAACAAACTGCGCCGCCCTTGCATAAGATTGTCCCTCATCTTTGCGGAAAGGCTCAAAACAACTAAATGCTTCCTTTGCAACCTTCAATGCCTTTGGGTCAGTTTTCTCAAGATAGCTTATAATGTTTTCCATGCTTTCCCATAAGCTGTAAACATCAAGTCCGTAAAAACCGGTTTTCTTATTGGCAGGCAACTGGCTATTATGTCTTTCAAGCCAATCCGCAAGCGCGATTATTTCCCAGTTGGCCCACATCCATGTTGGCCATCGATTGAACGAGTGCAATACTTTGTAAGCACCCTTTCCGCTGTTAAAATAATTTTTGACATAGCGATTTAAGAGGTAACAATCCGGCCAATCACCTTCAACACCTATGAAGTTGAAGCCTTTTTCTTCAATCAATCTCTTGGTGATATAACTTCTCCATACATAATATTCGTGAGTTCCATGAGATGCTTCACCCAACATAACGATCCTTGCATTACCAATTCTTTTCAGAAGGGGATCGAGGTCTTTTATTCCTCCCAATGGATAGGCCCATTGTTTGATTGAATTGACAGCTTCAGCCTCGGAAAAACCAGCTTCTTTTGTAAAATACCGTCCCATAAAATTGGTTTCTCAAATGAAATTCAATTTCATAATCGATGCAATGAGGGCTATCACCGTTTTGATTGAGAGTAATCATTGTAGCGCGACGTACGGCACCATAAGTTTGAAAAAATTTGGTTATGGATTATCGGTTCAATAATGACGTGGCAATTCCTTCCAGGAAGTCAGAATTAGAAGGGACGCTCAGCATTCCGTTAACGGCCGGGAGCGTTGTGATCTTTGCACACGGAAGCGGAAGCAGCAGAATGAGCCCACGCAATCAAATGGTGGCCCGCTATTTACACGAACACGGTTTTGGGACTTTATTGTTTGATCTCTTGACAAAAGAGGAAGAGAAGAACTATTCAATGCGCTTTGATATCGACCTTCTCACCAAACGATTAGTCAGTGCAACGGAGTGGCTGCAACGAAGACCCGGCTTGGAAAAAATGCGTATTGGGTATTTTGGAGCGAGCACAGGCGCTGCTGCCGCACTGAGAGCAGCGGAGGTTCTACCGCAAATCGACGCTGTGGTTTCACGAGGTGGAAGACCAGACCTCGTTATGGATTTATTACCCAAAATTGAATCACCCGTTCTTCTGATCGTTGGAGGGCTTGATTACGAGGTATTAAAAATGAACCAACAGGCTTACATATACCTGGAATGTGAGAAGAAACTGGAGGTGATACCGGGCGCAACGCATTTATTTGAAGAGAATGGTGCCATGGAACAGGTTTGTGAAGCCGCAGCCAGGTGGTTTCAAAAATATTTACAGCCGGCAACTGTATCAAGATAAAATTTTGTCTAAATAAAAAAGGATATATATGTTTTTTGATCGCATCCATGCAGGTGAAGTACTGGCGGCAGAGTTGACAAAATTCAGGGATGATCCTGGTGTCGTTCTTGCAGTGCCACGAGGAGGGATTCCGATTGCATATGTGGTTGCGAAGAGATTGGATTGGCCGTTGGATCTATTGCTTACAAAAAAGATAGGCCATCCACTGAACGAGGAATATGCCATTGGCTCGGTCAGCCTGACTGACAGGTTAATTATACCACATGAAGGAGTTTCACAATCTTATATTGACCAGGAGACAGAAAGGATTCGTTTCCGGTTAAGAGAAATGCACAAGAAATTTATGGGTGATCAGGAACCTGTAAGTATCAAAGACAAGACTGTTATTGTTGTTGATGATGGTATGGCGACGGGCAATACGCTGATGAGCACCATAAGCATGCTAAGGCAGAGTGAACCAGCTAAAATAATTGTGGCTGTGCCAGTAGCATCCCGGAGTGCTTTTAAAAAAATATCGGAATTTGTGGATGAAATTATTTGCCCTTTAGTGCCGGAACATTTTGCAGGAGTGGGTGCCTTCTATGAAAATTTTCAACAAGTCAATGATGAGGAAGCGATGTATTATCTTGATAAAATGAGGGGGCTAAAAAAAGCGGGTTGATGTGTTTATTGATTTTAAGAAATACAACCATGACAAACCTTCAGCACTATTCAGAAAAGTACCCGGTTTATCCCGGGGAATACAATCCCAAACTTGAGCCCGGAGATATCGCAAAAGAACATAGGAAAAGGAGGAATATAAAAATAAAAGAACCTTCAGTGAATGTAATTGAGTTAACGGACATTTTTAAGATTGAAGTAGCGTTGCCGGGTGTCTGCAGAGAGGATTTTTTTGTGCATGTTCATGAAAATATTTTATCTGTTGCCGTTCTTCATAAAAGTGGATATAAGGAAGGCCGTGTGTCTAAACTGCATGAATTTGATGATGATTTTTTAGAAAGGCATATTTTTTTACCGCCAAAGGTGGATGCCCAATTTATCAGCGCTGAATACAAAGAAGGAGTTCTTTATTTTTATCTCCCCAAGACCTCACAGTCGGCCCGACCTATTTCTGCAACCATTGTAGTTTATTAGACGTGAGTGAAATGTCGGATGACTGAAACTTCTCAAACTCACTCCACACAGATAAGCGGTATCAGCAATTTTGTCGTTGTGCGCAATTGACTCTACTTTTGTCGACAAAATATTAATTACAGAAATAAGTTAAAATGATAGAACAAACAGATCTTGTTGTTGACGAATGGATTTACATTCCACCTCCTACGTTGGATTCCATCAATAAGATAACTTCTGATCTAACATTCGAGGTAATGAAAAAAATAGCACCCTCAAAAAAGGGATTGGCATGTAGGTTTACTTGTCGGTTTGTTTGTGGGAAAGACCCAATCCTCCTGTACATAGCTCAGGATTCATATGTTATCGATTTAGAAGATAAAATTGACGCAACTGAAATTCGAAGAATGATTGCAAATTCTTATTCGAAGTTCAAAGAGAAGTATGAATTTAGAAAACTCGGTACCGTCCTTCATAATACACCACTCAATGCATTTGATGAGAACAATCTGGATATTAGTGAAATACTTCCTCTCCTTAACTAGTCTAATAAGCGGCATATGGGTGATCGTATGCGCACAACATTGCGGTATAAAGTTCAATCGCTTTTTCCGTGTTTCCGAAAAACTCTATTTGTCCATTCCTCATAAAGTGATCAGCAAATATTGTAACCGCTCTGCTTTTTGCATTGCCGCAATGCCGGCATAAGAAGATGCTTTCAACTTTTGATTTCTATTGTACTTTAGTAAGGCGGCGTATACAAAATTGTAGAAGTTCGATTACCGGCACTTCAGCAATGCGCCGTCGTTAAGTTAATTATGGTCCGCCGCCTGATGGCTCCGGGAGTATGTCTGATCAATGGCCAGGTCCTGGTGAATAATAATGACAAATCAGTTCTTATTGAAAACGAGCAAAGGCACCTTTAGATCGAATGACAATTGCTCGGCCTTGCTTGAAAGAAAAACCCTTTGAAAGAGGGTCCTGCCCTGATCCGTGAACATGACGGCAACCGAAGGTTTTGATGCCTCGATTTGCTTTTGCAGATTTTCAACTAGTGAATGAGTTGCATCACACATTTCAATATGAAGCTTTGCGGGGTATTTGAATTCCTTTTTTATCCCACTTTCTATAATGTCTTTATCGGGTATTGCTTCATCGGGCCATGCAAAATGCAGTATATCCACAGGAATCTTTAGGGGTCGCGCAAAATTTACCACTTGCTTGAATTCTTTTTTGTAATTATGGAAGTCGGCAGCATACATCAGTGATGTAAAAGGTTTGATCTTATAATCGGCCGGAATGGCAATCACCGGGACTTTGGATTTGGTTATGAGATTTCCCGTATTCGTACCAAGCAATTTTTTCAAGCCGCCAGCTCCCAGTGTGCTGATACATATAAAATCAATATCGCCCCGGTGTTCACAGTAATCGATTATTGCCAGCTCGGGACTAAATCCATCAATGACAATCCAGGAGCATTTTCGTTGCTGGATATTCAATGTTCGATAAACATCGGAGACAAAGTTTTCCAGCTTTCCCTTATAAGTTCCCTTTTCTTTTTCAGAGTACATTGAAAAATGGGCATCGGTCCACTGCAATTGCCTCGGGATATGCAGCACGTGAACAAAAACAAGTTCAATTTTTTCCACTGTTGACCATTGCAAG
>Ga0310810_10007830_pt1 | contig 12242 bp, 25 predicted proteins | sample NCmetagenome_FD_207641 | JGI IMG/M metagenome (GOLD analysis project Ga0310810, IMG submission 207641) | Soil microbial communities from experimental microcosm in Duke University, North Carolina, United States - NC | ecosystem: Engineered > Artificial ecosystem > Soil microcosm > Unclassified ... | reverse complement strand
GCGAAGCCCATGCGGTAGACGACGTTGTCGAGCCGGCGCTCGAGCAGCTGGACGAGGTTCCCGCCCGAGTTGCCCTTCATGCGGATCGCGCGACGGTAGTAGCCGCGGAACTGGCGCTCGGCGATGCCGTAGATGCGCTTGACCTTCTGCTTCTCGCGGAGCTGCTCGCCGTAGTCCGAGCGCTTGCGGCGGCGCGCCTGGCCGTGCTGGCCGGGCGGATAGCTGCGGCGCTCGTACCCGCACTTGTCCGTGTAGCAGCGCTCTCCCTTGAGGAAGAGCTTCATGTCTTCGCGCCGGCAGAGGCGGCAGACGGGACCGGTATAGCGTGCCATCTTCGTCGATTCCTTCTCGAGGTGGTCTCTGAGCTGCGGCTCAGACGCGGCGGCGCTTGCGCGGACGGCAGCCGTTGTGCGGAACCGGCGTGCAGTCGCGGATGAGGTTGATCTTGAAGCCGGCGGCGTTGAGCGCGCGCAGCGCGGACTCGCGTCCGGCGCCCGGGCCCTTCACCAGCACGGTGACGTTGCGGACGCCGTGCTCCATCGCCTTCTTCGCGGCGTCTTCCGCGGCGAGCTGCGCGGCGAACGGCGTCGACTTGCGCGAGCCCTTGAACCCGCACGTGCCCGACGACGACCACGCGAGCACGTTGCCGCTCACGTCGGTGATCGAGACGATCGTGTTGTTGAACGTCGCCGAGATGTGGGCGATGCCCGTCTGGACGTTCTTGCGGACTTTCTTCTTCTGCTTCGGCTGCGACATGGCTCTTTAGCTCCGCTTCACTTCTTGACCGCGCCGAGCTTCTTGATCGCCATGCGACGCGGACCCTTGCGCGTACGCGCGTTGGTGTGCGTGCGCTGGCCGCGGGCCGGCAGGTTGCGACGGTGACGCGAGCCGCGGTACGAGCCGAGGTCGATCAGTCGCTTGATGTTCATCTGGATGTCGCGGCGAAGATCGCCTTCGACGCGATAGTTCGCTTCGATCGCGTCGCGGATCTTGCGGACGTCGTTCTCGTCGAGGTCGTCCGACTTCTTGTCCGGCGAGACGCCCGCCTGCTTGAGCACGAGGTTCGAAGCGTGGCGGCCGAGGCCGTAGATGTACGTGAGGGCGATCTCGATCCGCTTGTTGCGCGGGAGGTCGACGCCGGCGATGCGAGCCATTTCCGTTGCTCCTTAAGAGGTGATCAACCCTGGCGCTGCTTGTGGCGCGGGTTCGAACAGATGACGCGGACGACGCCCTTGCGCTTGATGACCTTGCACTTCGGGCAGATGGGTTTGACGGAAGCTCTGACCTTCATTGTCGTTTCCTACGGACGTCCTGGTTCTGACGATGGACGCGAGAGCACCCAAGGCCCCTCGTCCAGGATCGCGATCGTGTGTTCGAAGTGCGCGGACATGCTGCGGTCCTTGGTCACCGCAGTCCACTGATCTTCCAGTATCTCCACGTCAGGAGCCCCGGCGTTTACCATGGGTTCCACTGCAATGACAAGACCTCGTTTGAGGCGTTTACCCTTGCCGGGACTACCGTAATTGGGGACCGCGGGGTCCTCGTGCATGCGGGTCCCGATGCCGTGCCCGACGAACTGTCGGACCACCGAATATCCGCGGTTTTCGCAGTACTCCTGGACCGCGGCCCCGATGTCCTCGATGCGGTTGCCGACGGTGCAGACCTCGATGGCCTTGTCCAAGGACTGCTGGGCGGTCTCGACCAGCTTCCGCTTCTCGGCCGAGACCTTCCCGACCATGACGGTCCGGGCCGAGTCGGCGCAGAAGCCGTGCTTGAAGATCCCGAAGTCGATCCCGATGATGTCGCCGTCCTGGAGGACGTGCTCCTTGCGCGGGATGCCGTGGACGACGGTCTCGTTGATCGACGTGCACAGGACGGCCGGGTAGCCGTGATAGCCGAGGAACGCCGACGTCACCTTGTGCTTGTCGATGCCCTTGGCGGCGATCTTGTCGAGCTCCCACGTCGACACGCCCGGCTTCGCCGCCGCGCAGACGTCGTCGAGGATCGACGAGACGACCAGCCCTGCTTCACGCATGAGCTTGATCTCGTCGAGCGACTTGAGCTGGATCCGCACCGCGCTCTCGCTCAGCGGGCGCGAGCGGCGGTCGCGCGACCGCGGATGCGCGGTCCCTTGGGGCCGGTGAAGCCCTCGTAGTTGCGCGTGATCAAGAACGACTCGATCTGCTGCACGGTATCGAGCGCGACGCCGACGACGATCAGCAGGCCGGTGCCGCCGAAGCTGAACGGCACCTGCATGTACTTGCGGAGGAGCGCCGGGATCATGCACACGACCGAGAGGTAGAGCGCGCCGGCGAAGGTGATCCGGTTCAAGACCTTCTCGATGTACTGCGCGGTGTTCTTGCCCGGACGGATGCCGGGGATGAAGCCGCCCTGCTTCTTCAGGTTGTCGGCGACGTCGACCGGGTTGAAGGTGACCGCCGTGTAGAAGTAGCAGAAGAAGATCGTGAGGAACGTGTAGATCGTGTTGTAGCGCCAGTCCGCGGGGTGCAGCGCGGCGGCCGCTTCCTGCAGCCACGGCACGCCCGACATGTTCGCGATCTGGACCGGGAACATGAGGAGCGAGCTCGCGAAGATCGGCGGGATCACGCCGGAGACGTTGATCTTGAGCGGCAGATAGCTCTGCGCGCCTTGGTACATCTTCCGGCCGACCTGCCGTTTCGTGTACTGGACCGGGATCTTGCGCTGCGCGCGCTCGAAGAAGCAGATGACCGCGCAGGTGCCGATGATGAGGCCGATGAGGAAGATGATGCCGAGGCCGCCGGTGTCGCCGGAGCTTCCGCCCGACAGCAAGCGCACGAGCGCGTCCGGCATGTCGGTGACGATGCCGGCGAAGATGATCAGCGACGAGCCGTTGCCGATGCCGCGCTCCGTGATCTGCTCGCCGAGCCACATGATGAATGTGGTGCCCGTCGTCAGCGTGAGGATCGTCATCAAGCGGAAGCTCAGGCCCGGATCGACGACGACTTCGGCGCCGTTCTTGGCGAGGCTCTCGCAGTAGCGCGCGATGAAGTACGACTGGACCGCGGCGAGGAGGATCGTGCCGTAGCGCGTGAGCTGGTTGATCTTGCGCCGGCCCTGCTCGCCTTCTTTGTTGAGCTGGTCGAGCTTGGGCACGACGACCGTGAGCAACTGGATCACGATCGATGCGGAGACGTAGGGCATGATGCCCAACGCGAAGATCGACATCTTCTCGAGCGCACCGCCCGAGAACATGTTGAACATGCCGAGGAACGAGCCGGTGCCGCCCTTGGTGACGACGCTGGCCATCTCGACCCGGTTCACACCCGGGATCGTGATGAACGTTCCCAAGCGGTAGACCGCGAGCAGCGCCAGCGTGAAGAAGATGCGCCGGCGTAGCTCGGGGATCTTGCCGATGTTGGAGAAGGTGTTGGCCACTGGATCCTAGGCAGGCCTCGGGTGACGAAGCCGGTGGAGTTGTAGCGCGTGGCGCGGACGGATCAAGCTGCGGCGGTCGGCGTCGGCGCGGAGATCGCTTCTGCGGTCCCGCCGGCGGCTTCGACCTTCTGCTTCGCGACCGCCGAGAAGCGGTGCGCCTTGACGACGAGCTTCTTGGTCAGCTCGCCCTCGCCGAGGATCTTGATCGTCTCGGCCTTCTTCGGCACGAGGCCCTTGCCGCGCAGCGCCTCGACGTCGACGGTGGCGCCGGCGTCGAAGACCTGCTCGAGCGTGCCGACGTTGATCGGCCACGCCTCGACGCGGAACGGGTTCTTGAAGCCGCGCTTCGGGATGCGGCGAGGCATCGGCATCTGGCCGCCCTCGAACGCCTTGCGCGCGCCGTGGTGACCCGGGCGAGCCTTCTGGCCCTTGACGCCCTTACCGGACGTCTTGCCGGTGCCCGAGCCGCGACCGCGGCCGAGGCGCTTCTTCGTCTTCGTAGCACCGGGATTCGGCGCGAGATCTTCCAGCTTCGTACCCATCGCTCTACTCCACGGGCTCGATCGTGACGAGGTGGGCGACCTTCCGGATCATGCCGCGGATCGCGAGCGTGTCCTCGAGGACGACCGACTTGTGCGGGCCGCGGAGGCCCAGGCCGCGCAACGTGCGGTTCTGCGTGTCCGGGCGGCCGACGCCGCTCTTGGTCTGCGTGATTCTGATCTTGATCGCCATGACTGCCTCGTTACGCGCGGATCTCGGCGACCGTCTTGCCGCGGATCTTCGCGACCTGATCGGGCGAGCGCAGCGCCTTGAGCGCGACGACCGTCGCGTGGATGACGTTGTGCGCGTTCGACGTGCCGAGCGACTTGGTGAGGATGTCGGTGATGCCCGCGACCTCGAGGACCGGGCGCACGCCGCCGCCGGCGATGACGCCGGTACCGGGCGCGGCCGGACGGAGCAGCACTTCGGCGGCGCCGAAGAGGCCCATCACCTCGTGCGGGATCGTGCCCTTCACGAGCGGGATGCGGAACAGGTTGCGCTTCGCGCGATCGGTGCCCTTGCGGATCGCCTCGGGCACTTCGTTCGCCTTGCCGAGGCCGGCGCCGACGTGACCGTTCTGATCACCGACGACAACGAGGGCGGAGAACGAGAAGCGACGGCCGCCTTTGACGACCTTCGCGCAGCGGTTGATCGCGACGACGCGATCGACGAGCTCGCCGACTTCTTCGGGATTGATCGACATATCTGCTTCCTTCGCCCTTAGAACTGGAGCCCGGCTTCGCGCGCGCCGTCGGCGACTTCCTTCACGCGACCGTGGTAGATGAATCCGTTGCGGTCGAAGACGACCTTGTCGACCTTGAGGGCGAGCAGCTTCGCGCCGATCGCCTTGCCGACCTCGCGGGCCTTGCTCTTCTTCTGCTTGCCGTCGGTCGACGGCTTGACGGCCTTGTCCGCGTCGGACGCCGTCGCCAGCACCTTGCCGGTGGTGTCGTCGATCGCCTGCGCGTAGATGTGCTTGGTGGAGCGGAACACCGAGAGGCGCGGCCGCTCGGCGGTGCCGGCGACGCGCATGCGGATGTGCGCCTTGCGACGCAGGCGTCCGCGCTCCTTCGGATTGACGACTTTGATGTGGCCAGCCATGGGTCTCTCCTACGTCACTTACCTGCCGTCTTGCCGGCCTTGCGGAGGATCGTCTCCTCGACGTACTTGATGCCCTTGCCCTTGTACGGCTCGGGCGGACGGAAGCTGCGGACCTTGGCGGCCGCGGCGCCGACGAGCTCCTTGTCGATCCCGGAGAGGATCAACATGTTCTTGTCGACCTTCGCGCTGATGCCCTCGGGGAGCTTGTACTCGATCGGGTGCGAGAAGCCGAGCGACAGCACGACGGTCTGGCCCTTGATCTCGGCCTTGTAACCGACGCCGTTGATCTCGAGCTGGCGCGTGAAGCCCTGCGTGACGCCGGTCAGCATGTTCGCGACCAGCGCGCGCATGAGGCCGTGCGCGGCGCGCTCGGGACCGTCCTCGCCCTTGCGGTCGAAGACGATGGTGCCCTTGTCTTCCTTGATCTCGATCGCCTTGTGGCGCGCCAGCTTCAAGGTGCCCTTGGGGCCCTTGGCGCTGATCGCGTCGGCGGTGATCGACACCTGGACGCCCTTGGGGACTTCGATGGGTTTACGACCGATGCGCGACATGGCTCACCAGACCTCGCACAGGATCTCGCCGCCGACGCCGCGCTTGCGCGCCTCGCGGTCGGTCATGATCCCTTGCGACGTGGACAGGATCGAGATGCCGAGGCCGTTGCGGACCTTCGGGATCTCACGGGCGGGGACGTAGCTGCGCTGGCCGGGGCGCGACACGCGGCGCAGGCCGGTGATCGCCGAGCCGGTGCGGCCGTCGTAGCGAAGCGTCAGGGCGATCGAGCCCTGGTGCGTTTCGTCCTCTGCCGTCGCGACGCCGTCGAGATAGCCCTCCTGGCGGAGGATCTCGGCGATGCGGAGCTTGATGGTGGAGCGCGGGCAGTCGATGGTCTGCTTGCGCGAGCGGATGCCGTTGCGGATCCGCGTGAGGAAATCAGCGATGGGGTCGGTCATGGGCGTTCCTCACCAGCTCGACTTGATGACGCCGGGGATGTCGCCGCGGAGGGCGAGCTCGCGGAAGCAGAGCCGGCAGAGCTCGAACTTGCGCAGATAGGCACGGGGGCGACCGCAGCGCTTGCAGCGGTTGCGGATCCGAACCTTGAACTTGTGCTTCTTGGGAAGCCGATCCTTGTGCGTGCTCATTGCGCGGCTCCTGCCGTACCAGCCTGGCGGAAGGGAACACCCAGGTGCGCGAGCAGCGCACGGCCCTCCGCGTCGGTCTTCGCGGTCGTGACGACGGTGATGTTCATGCCCTTGATCGAGTCGATCTTGTCGTACTCGATCTCCGGGAAGATGATCTGCTCGCGGACGCCGAGCGTGTAGTTGCCGCGGCCGTCGAAGCCCTTCGGCGACACGCCGCGGAAGTCGCGGACGCGCGGCAGCGCGATGTTGCAGAGACGATCGAGGAACTCCCACATGCGCTCGCGACGCAGCGTGACGGTCACGCCGATCTTCTGGCCCTTGCGCAGCTTGTAGTTCGCGATGTCCTTCTTCGCGCGGGTGACGACCGGCGCCTGACCGGCGATGAGCTTCAGCTCCTCGACGGCGTTGTCGATCACCTTGGCGTCCTGGTTCGCCTTCCCGAGGCCCATGTTGATGGTGACCTTCAGGACGCGCGGCACCTCCATGACGGAGGAGTAGTTGAACTCCTTCATCATGGTCGGCTTCACGGTCTGGTCGTAGACCGCGCGGAGACGGGGCGCCTTCTCGCGCTTGTACTTGGGCGCGGGACCGGTCGGCTCGGCCTTCTTCTTCTTGCCGCCTTCGCCCTTCTGCTTCGGCGGGGCCTTCTCCTTGGCCGGCTTGGCTTCCGCCTCGCCCTTCTCGCCCTTCTTGTCTTCTTCGTTCGCCATCGTCTTCTATCCTGGGTCCTGGATCAGAGACCCGGGTTGGGGAACTTGGTGCCGCTCTTCACACCGACGCGGACCTTGATGCCGTTGTCGTCGACGAGCTTGGTGCGGGTGCCACGGCCGAGCTTCTCGTCGAAGAGCATCACGTTCGCGACCGCGATCGTGCCTTCCTTGTCGACGATGCCGCCCTGCGGGTTCTTCTGCGTGGGCTTGGAGTGGCGCTTGATCATGTTGACCTTCTCGACGATCACGCGATCGCCGACGACCTTCAGGATCTTGCCGCGCTTGCCCTTGTCCTTGCCCTTGGTGACGACCACGAGGTCGCCCTTGCGTACGTGCGCCATCACAGCACCTCCGGCGCGAGCGAGATGATCTTCATGAACCGCTTGGCGCGCAGCTCGCGCGCGACGGGCCCGAAGATACGGGTCCCGATCGGCTCGTTCTCCTTGTTGATCAGCACCGCGGAGTTGCCGTCGAAGCGGATGAACGATCCGTCCGAGCGGGCGATCTCCTTCTTGGTGCGGACGATGACCGCGCGCGCGACCTCGCCCTTCTTGACCTTCGAGCCGGGGATCGCTTCGCGAACCGACACGATGATCACGTCGCCGACCGAGGCGTACCGACGCCGCGAGCCGCCGAGCACCTTGATGCAGAACACTCTCTTCGCGCCGCTGTTGTCCGCGACGTCGAGGACCGAGGTCATCTGGATCACGACACGATCTCCTTGCTCTTCGAGATCGTGCGGAGCACGCGCCAGCGCTTGGTCTTCGACATCGGGCGCGCCTCGACGAGCTCGACGAGGTCGCCGATCTCGCACGTGTTGTGCTCGTCGTGCGCCTTGTACTTCACGCGACGCGTGACGAACTTGTGGAAGCGCTGGTCGCGGACGCGGCGGACGACGGTCACGACGACGGTCTTGTCCATCTTGTCGGACGTGACGGTCCCCGTGATCGTGCGGCGAGTGCCGCGCGTGTCGTTGAGATTCTCGTTGGGGGTCGACATGATCAGCGAGCCTTCTGCTTCTGGCCTTGCGTCTCGGAACCGAGCTCGCGGTTGCGCAGGACGGTCAGGATCTTGGCGATCTCGCGCCGCTTGGTGCGGAGCTCCGCCATCGACGGGACCTGGTTGGTGTGCTTGCCGAGCTGGAGCCGGAACAGCTCGTCGCGGGTGCGATCGAGCGCCTGGCGCAGCTCGCCGTCGGGGAGGTCACGCAAGCGCGTGAGGGTCTCGGCGGACTTGCTCATAGAACGGGCTCCCGGGCGACCAGCTGGGTCCCCAGCGGCAACTTGTGATGGGCGCGCGTGAACGCCTCGCGCGCGACGGTGATGTCGACGCCTTCGACCTCGAAGATCACGCGGCCCGGCTTGACGCGCGCGACCCAGTACTCGACGGCGCCCTTACCGGTACCCATGCGGGTCTCGGCCGGCTTCTTCGTGATCGGCTTGTCCGGGAAGAGGCGGATGTAGATCTTGCCGTTCTTCTTCACGGAGCGGCTGATCGCGACGCGCGCCGCTTCGAGCTGGCGAGCCGTGATGTAGCCCGGCTCGGTGACCTGCAGACCGAAGTCACCGAAGTCGACGGTGTTGCCGCCCTTGGCGAAGCCGGCCGTGTGGCCCTTCTGCTGCTTGCGGAACTTGGTGCGCTTGGGAGAGAGCATCGACATGACGAACCTCTTCTAGCCTCTGGGTCTCGTTCTCGCGGCTCAGCTGCGCGGCGCTTGCGGGCGGCCCGTACCCGGCTGGTCCTTGCGACCGGGGAGCACCTCGCCGTGGAAGACCCAGCACTTGACGCCGATCGATCCGTACGTCGTGTGCGCCTCGGTGAAGCCGTACTCGATGTCGGCGCGGAGCGTGTGCAGGGGCACGCGACCCTCGCGGTACCACTCACGGCGCGACATCTCGGCGCCGCCCAGGCGGCCGGCCGACGCGACGCGGATGCCCTTGGCGCCGAACTTCATCGCGGTCTGGAGCGCCTTCTTCATGGCGCGGCGGAAGGCGATGCGGCGCTCGAGCTGCGTCGCGATGTTCTCGGCGACGAGCTGCGCGTTGGTCTCGGCCTTGCGGACCTCGATGATGTTGAGGAAGACCTCGTTCTCGGTCAGCGCCTGGACTTCCTTCTTCATCGTCTCGACGCCGGCGCCGCGCTTGCCGATCACGATCCCCGGACGCGCCGTGTGGATGTTGATCTTGCACTTGTTCGCCGCGCGCTCGATCTCGATGTACGAGACGCCCGCGTGCTTGAGCTTGTCCTTGATGAAGTCCTTGAGCTTCAGGTCTTCATGGAGCCAGCGCGCGTAGTTCTTCTCTTCGTACCAGCGAGACGACCACGTCTTGATGATGCCGAGGCGGAAGCCGGTCGGATGCGTTTTTTGACCCATGGTTCAGTTCCTCACTCGTCCGACACGACCACGGTGAGGTGGCTCGTCTTGTGGTTGATGCGGTTCGCGCGGCCCATCGAGCGCGGCATCCAGCGCTTGGCGGTGGTGCCCTGGTCGACCGTGATCGAGGCGATGCGGAGCGCGTCGATCGAGACGTCGCCGCCCGACTTGTCCTCGGCGTTCGCGGCGGCCGAGCGGACCGCCTTCGCGATCAGGCGCGCGGCCTTCTTCGGGGTGAGCTCGAGGAAGCCGACGGCCTCCTCGACCTTCTTGCCGCGGACGAGGTTGGCGACCACGCGCATCTTGCGCGGCGAGATCGTGAGTCCTCGGACGTAAGCTTTGGCTTGCATCGTCATTGCTCCGACTACTTGGCGGCCTTGCGGTCGCCCGAGTGGCCGTGGAAAGTGCGCGTCGGCGAGAACTCGCCGAGCTTGTGGCCGACCATGTTCTCGGTGATGAACACCGGGACGAACTTCTTGCCGTTGTGCACGGCGAAGGTGAGGCTCACCATCTCCGGCGTGATCGTCGAACGGCGCGAGTAGGTCGTGATCACCCGCCTGTTCGGGTTGGTCTCTTTCGACGCCGCGGCGATCTTCTTGGTGAGATACGCCTCGATGTAGGGACCCTTCTTTACGCTACGGGGCATGGTCGTTCCTCTTCTCGGGCGTTACTTGCTGCTGCGGCGACGGACGATGTACTTGTTCGTCCGCTTGTTGTGACGGGTCTTGTAGCCCTTCGTGGGGACGCCCCACGGAGTGCACGGGTGCCGGCCACCGGAGCTGCGGCCTTCGCCGCCGCCCATCGGGTGATCGACCGGGTTCATCGAGACGCCGCGGTTGTGCGGGCGGATGCCGAGCCACCGACGGCGGCCGGCCTTGCCCCACTGGATGTTCGCGTGCTCGCTGTTGCCCATCGAGCCGATCGTCGCGCGGCAGTCGATGTGCACGCGACGCATCTCACCGGACGGCATGCGGAGCGTCGCCCACTCGCCTTCCTTCGCCATGAGCACGATGTGCGTGCCCGCGGCGCGGCCGAGCTTGCCGCCGCCGCCGATCGCGAGCTCGACGCAGTGGACGTCGGTGCCGATCGGGATGTGGCGGAGCGGAAGCGCGTTGCCCGGCTTGATGTCGGCCGAGTTCGCGCTGACGACGGTGTCGCCGACCGCGAGGTGCTGCGGCGCGAGGATGTACGCCTTCTGGCCGTCGACGTACATGAGCAGCGCGATGCGCGCGGAGCGGTTCGGATCGTATTCGATGCCGAGCACCTTCGCGGGCACGCCCGTCTTCGAGCGCTTGAAGTCGACCATGCGGTAGCGCTGCTTGTGGCCACCGCCGCGGAAGCGCGAGGTCACGCGACCGTAGTTGTTGCGGCCGGCGGTCTCGGTCTTGTGCTCGAGCAGCTTCACCTCGGGCGTCTTCTTCGTGATCTGCCCGAAGTCCTGCGTCGACATGCCGCGACGGCCCGGCGAGGTCGGCTTGTACTTGATGATCGCCATCTCAGACTCCCTCGAAGAACGAGATGTTGTCGCCCGGCTTGAGGGTGACGATCGCCTTCTTCATCGCGGGGCGGCGGCCGGCGAACCGACCGACGCGCTTGATCTTGCCGCGCGTGACCAGCGTGCGGACGTTGGTCACGGTGACCTTGAACAGCGAGGAGACCGCGTTCGCGATCTCGATCTTGTTCGCGTCCTTCGCGACCTCGAACACGATCTGCTGGGCGTACTCGGTGCCCTCGGGCGGCGCGAACGCGGCGCCGCCGGTCTCGCGCAGACGAGCGCTCTTCTCCGTGAGGAGCGGGCGCTTGATGATGGATTGAGCAGTGCGCATTTGGATCTCCCGCGTCGAGCCTCAGGGCTTGAGCGCGGCCTCCACCTGCTTGACCGCCGCGGACGTGATCACGACCGAGTGGTGGCGCAGGATGTCGTAGACGTTGAGCCCCTCGGGGGCGATCCACTTCGACGCCGGCAGGTTCTTGGCGCCGCGCGCGAGCTGCGCGTTGTCCTTCGCGTCGACGATCAGGACCTTCGCGTCCGGCTGCGCGGCGCCGAGCGCCGCGAGCGCCTTGACGACCGACTTGGTCTTGCCGTCGACGGCGAAGCTGTCGAGCACGATGAGCTGCTTCTCGCCGGCGCGCAGCGAGAGCGCGGAGCGGAGCGCTTCCTTCTTCGCCTTGCGCGGCATCTGGTACTCGTAGCTGCGCGGGCGCGGACCGAAGACCGAGCCGCCGCCGACCCAGTGCGGCGCCTTGCGGCTGCCCTGGCGCGCGTTGCCGGTGCCCTTCTGCTTCCACACCTTCTTCGACGAGCCGCGCACCTCACCGATGCGCTTGGTCGAGGCGTTTCCGGCGCGGCGCTTCGCGAGCTGCCACTTCACGACCTCCCAGAGGAGGTGCTCGTGGACGGGCGCGGCGAAGACCTCGTCGTCGAGATCGATCGATCCGACGTTCTTCCCGCTCACGTCTCTGACGTCTAGCTTCGGCATGACTTGATCCGATCGATTCTCAGGTCTTGATTTCCACGTCCACGCCGGCGGACAGGTCGAGCTTCATCAGCGCGTCCAGGGTCTGCTGGGTGGGCTCCAGGATGTCGAGCAGCCGCTTGTGGGTGCGGATCTCGAACTGCTCGCGCGACTTCTTGTCGGTGTGGGGCGAGCGGAGCACGCAGTACTTGTTGATCTTGGTCGGCAGCGGGATCGGACCCGCGACCTTGGCGCCCGTGCGCTTGGCGGTCTCGACGATCTCACCGGCGCTCTGATCGAGCAGCTTGTGATCGTAGGCCTTGAGCCGGATGCGGATGCGTGGAGTGGTCATCTTGGTCTCTCTTCAGCTCAGGCGATGATCGTGGTGACGACGCCGGCGCCGACCGTCTTGCCGCCCTCGCGGATCGCGAAGCGCAGGCCCGACTCGCACGCGATCGGGGTGATCAGCTCCACCTCGACCTTGATGTTGTCGCCCGGCATCACC
>Ga0310810_10007829_pt1 | contig 12242 bp, 16 predicted proteins | sample NCmetagenome_FD_207641 | JGI IMG/M metagenome (GOLD analysis project Ga0310810, IMG submission 207641) | Soil microbial communities from experimental microcosm in Duke University, North Carolina, United States - NC | ecosystem: Engineered > Artificial ecosystem > Soil microcosm > Unclassified ... | reverse complement strand
GGTTATTGGATTTAATTGTTCCCCGGACTTTTTTAAAGGGAGTTTTAGGTGAAATATTTGAGCTTTATAGTCTAGGTGTTTATAAAGAGTCTAATAGTTATTTATTTTAATTAAATTATTGTTTTATTGATTTACTTATTTTTTAATAAAAAAGTTTAATTAAATTTTTTTTATTCTTTTTAAATGTTATAATTTTTATAGAGATGGTAAATTTTTTTTTATTAATATAATTTTATTTAAAATTTAATTAAAATTTTTTCTATTTTCTTTAATTTTAAGTTAACTAATTTATACTACATAACTTTTAACTAATTATAGAAAAATAAATTAACATCTTTTTTGGAAAAACGGTATAATTAATTTTCTTATTTTTTTATAACTATTTTTTCTATAAATAATATTATTAAAGGTAATTTTTTTATGACAGCTTCTTATTTACCTTCGATTTTTGTGCCTTTAATAGGTTTAGTTTTTCCAGCAATTACAATGGCTTCTTTATTTATCTATATTGAACAAGACGAAATAATATAAAATTTTTATTATACAGTAAATAAAAAATTTCTATTATTTTTTTTTATTTTGTTTATTTACTAAATTTGAAAATAAAAGTGTATTTATATTTTTAACTAAAATTTGTAAATTTATATAAATGAATATAAATTTACAAATTTTAGTTAAAAATATAAAAAAATTATTATATAAAATAAAACTTTTTATTTTTATTTATTTTCATTTTTTAAAAATTATTAAAAAAAAATTAATTTTTTTATAAATTTAATGTGATTTTTTTTGCTAGTTATATTATTTAATTTAATAAAATTTAGGAGATATTACTATGAATCGTGAATCTGACTGGCTTTGGGTAGAGCCTATAATGGGATCTCGAAGAGTCAGTAATTTTTGTTGGGCAGCTATTCTTTTATTTGGCGCACTTGGTTTTTTTTTCGTAGGAATTTCAAGTTATTTTGGTAAAGATTTAATCCCTTTTTTATCATCCCAACAAATTCTTTTTGTGCCCCAAGGAGTTGTAATGTGTTTTTATGGTATTGCTGGTTTATTTCTTAGTTTTTATTTGTGGTGTACTATTTTTTGGAATATAGGTAGCGGTTATAATAAATTTGATAAAAAAAAAAAAATAGTATCTTTGTTTCGTTGGGGATTTCCTGGAGAAAATCGTCGTATTTGTATTAATTTTTTTATGAAAGATATACAAGGAATACGGATGGAAGTTCAAGAAGGTATTTATCCCCGACGTACTCTTTATATGAAAATAAAAGGTCAACAAGATATTCCTTTAACACACATTAGAGAAAATTTAACTTTAGGAGAAATAGAAGAAAAAGCAGCAGAGTTAGCTCGATTTTTACGTGTATCTATAGAAGGACTTTAATAAAATAAAAAAATTCAAAGTTATAATTTCTATATAAAAGAAAAAACTTTAATATTGTTTTTTTAGTCAATTTTAAATAATGTTTATGAAATTCTATTGGTCACAAATTTATTCTTGGTTATTAAAAACGCCATATCGTTCTTTAGAAAGAGCATATAGAGCAAGCAAAAAAATACAGCATATAAAAAAAAATTATATTTTTTATAATAAAAATATTATTTCTTCTTCAAGAAGATCTTGGCAAGCAATAATGTTATATATAAATACAAATTTGAATAATTGTGTATTTATAATATATTGGAGTCTTTTAGAATATAGAATTAGTTTATTTTTTTTTTACTTTCTAAAAACTTTTGTCTTAATTATATCAAATTTTTTTAATTCTTTTTTTTCAAATTTTATTTCAAATAATGAAATAAAACAAGATTTAAAAGAAATTAAACAGATGAATAAAAAACTAGCTTGGATTGAAGCTAGTTTAAATGATTTAGATATGTGGAAATATTATTATTCTTTTTCTTTTTTTTCAAAAGAAAAACGAAAAACTGCCGAAACTTCTTTAACTTTTGCTGATTTAAAAAAAAACAATGTGACTACAGCAGCCTATGAATCAATAGGTCTTGTACCCCGTTCAATAACGCGTACGTTATCAGGCTTTAAAACAGAATTAACAGGACAATCAACTTCATTAGTTCTTCAAGATTTCCAAATAGCGCGATATCAAGCATTGGCTTCTTTACAATACATGTTATTTTTACTTTTTATTCCTTGGGGATTTTCTAGTTTATTAAAAATTTGGTTTTTAGAACCTTGGCTTAAAATTTGGTGGAATACTTATCAATATCAAATTTTTCTTAATTCATTTCAAGAAGAATTAGCATTAAAACGACTTCAACAAATAGAAGAACTTGTTTGGTTAGATAAAATAATGGTAAATTCTTTAAAAGAACCACAATCACAAGATCTTAATATAGAAATTCATCAAAAAACAATTCAATTAGTAAAAATATATAATGAAAACAGTTTAAATACTCTTTTACATTTATTAACAGATATTGTATATGTTATTACTTTAAGTGCAGTTTTTATTTTAGGTAAACAAAGATTAGCTATTTTAAATTCTTGGATTCAAGAACTATTTTATAGTTTAAGTGATACAATGAAAGCTTTTTCTATTCTTTTATTAACAGATTTATGTATTGGATTTCATTCACCTCACGGTTGGGAAATAGTTATAGGTTCTTTTTTAGAACATTTGGGATTTGCTCATAATAAACATATAATATCTTGTTTTGTTTCAACTTTTCCAGTTATTTTAGATACTGTTTTTAAATATTGGATTTTTCGTCATTTGAATCGTATATCTCCTTCTATTGTGGCAACGTATCATACAATGAATGAATAAAAAAGTATATTTTTTAGATTTAATTATAAATTAGTTTTTTCATAAATTATTATTTTTTTTTTAATTTAGAAGTTACTAATATAGAGTAGAATTCTTTTGATTTATTATATTCATTATTATTATAATGGGCAGAGTTAGAAATAAGGATTATTAGTATAGCTAAATATCCTACTCATGAATTTTTTTAAAACGAATAATTGAACTATGCAAAACAGAAATATTAGTTATTGGATCAAAAAGTGTGTGATTCGATCGATTTCGATTGTAATCCTAATGAAAATAATAGCTTGGCCGTCTATTTCCGAAGCATATCCAATTTTTGCACAACAGGCATATGAAGATCCTCGAGAAGCAACCGGCCGTATTGTATGTGCTAATTGTCATTTAGCTAAAAAACCAGTGGATATTGAAGTTCCTCAATCTGTATTACCAGATACAGTATTTGAAGCTGTTGTTAAAATTCCTTATGACATACAAATAAAACAAGTTCTTGCTAATGGTAAAAAAGGAGCGTTAAATGTAGGAGCTGTTCTTATTTTACCAAAAGGATTTGAATTAGCACCTGCAGATCGTATTCCTCCTGAAATGAAAGAAAAAATAGGTAATCTTTATTTTCAACCTTATAGTTCGGATAAAAAAAATATTCTTGTAATAGGCCCTGTTCCTGGTAAAAAGTATAGTGAAATGGTTTTTCCTATTCTTTCGCCAGATCCTGCTGTTAATAAAGAAACTAATTTTTTAAAATATCCAATATATTTAGGAGCTAATAGAGGTAGAGGACAAATTTATCCTGATGGAAGTAAGAGTAATAATACTGTTTATAATGCATCAGCTGCAGGTACAGTAAGCAAGATTTTCCGTAAAGAAAAAGGTGGTTATGAAATAACTATTGATACTCAAGATGGACGTCAAATTGTTGATATTGTACCGGCAGGACCAGAACTTATTATTTCAGAAGGTGAGTTAATTAAAGCGGATCAACCTTTAACAAATAACCCTAATGTGGGTGGCTTTGGTCAAGGAGATGCAGAAATAGTACTTCAAGATCCATTACGTGTTCAAGGTCTTTTAGTATTTTTTGTTTCTGTTACATTAGCACAAATCTTCTTAGTACTTAAAAAGAAACAATTTGAAAAAGTTCAATTAGCAGAAATGAATTTTTAAGTTTTTAAATAAAAAGAAAATGAAATAAAAGCGTTTGATTAATAGAAATTTTTTCTATTATGAATCATCATTATAATGAAATTCAATTTAGGTTTTTTATGTTTATACAATATGATAATAATTTCTTTAAAAATTGAATATTTTGAGTATTATTATCTTTTTCCTTCATTAAAAGAAATTTTGAATTACTATGGATATATGTTAAAGTTAAATTGTTTTAAAAAAATAACTCAACAAGGGGTAAAAAATATATTACAATTAACTAAATGGGAAGAAATTTTTTGTACATATTTTAAGAATATATATTATAGTAATAATTTTTTTTTTTTTCGAAAATGTAGAAAAAAAAAATTAAAATTAATAAAATATTCTCAATTAGAAAAAAAATTTGATATTGAAAAATATATTAATAATCAAACTTCTTTTTTATATAAAAATAATTATTATTTATATCAAAAAAAAAAATTTTCTAAAAAAAATAAATATAATCAATATATATATACTAATAAAACAAAAGAATTATTAGAAATATCCTTGTTTTTTTCAAAATATTTTCAAAAAAAAATTAAAAAAAAAGTTTGCTTTAAAGGAAAAAATATTATTTATTTTTTTAGTAAAATTAACAAACAATTGTCAAAAAAATCTTTTTTATATTTTCTTTTTAAATTAATTTTAGCTTATAAAAAATGGAAAGCTGATGAACTATACCTAAAAATGGCTCATCTTGCTTATCGTGAAAATTTATTAGAATTTTCTATTAAACTTTTTAAAATGGCCCGATTTGAAAAACAAATTTTTTTTTATTTACATTCTAAAAATAGAAATTGATTAAATTGTTTTTTAAGTTATTTTAATTTTTTTTTTATTCTTTTAAATTTTTTAAATAATGTTTTTAACATTATTTGTTTTTTTATTAATTGAAAAGATATTATGAAATTTTAGATAATAAAATTTCATAATATCTTTTCAATTTTTTTTTATTTTGTTTTTTAGTTTTATTTTATTTATTTAATACATAACCTTTTTTTTATATATGCTTAAAAACTTAAGCATTATAAAGATGACCCTAATCCAGAGTATGAGCCATAAAAAAAGATGCCTAGTAAACCAAGTACAAGAATACCAGCTACAGTACCTATTAACCATAAAGGAATTCTTCCGGTGGTATTTGCCATTTACTTTATACTCCCTTTTCAAATTTAGTAATTAGTTAGAACTTAAACAAAAACCAGTCATAAATATTCAAATTTTAAATTCGTTCCAAATAAGGTAAAGAAATTTCTATTTTAACTAATTAAAGAAATAATTAGAAAATAAAACAGCTAATACAAAAATAAGTAATAAACCCCAGTAGAGGCTAGTACGATTTAATTCTACACTTTGTTTGTTTGGATTTGGTTGTGTCATAGCTTTACATTTTAAATAAAGTTTATCATTGAATTTATCGTTGGATAAATTGCATTGCTGATATTGCTCCTAGAAAAAAAACTGTAGGTACAGCTAGTCCGTGAACGGCCAACCACCTAACTGTAAAAATTGGATAAGTTCTGTCGATAGTCATTAGTACCTCCTAAAAAGATCTAGTAAATTCATCAACTTGTTCTAGTGAATTAAAACGGCCAGTAATTAAAGGAACTTCTTGTCGGCTTTCTGTAAAATATTCGTTTGGTCGAGGGCTACCAAAAACATCATAAGCCAAACCTGTACTAACAAATAGCCAACCTGCAATAAACAAAGATGGGATAGTTATACTGTGAATTACCCAATATCGAATACTGGTAATAATATCAGCAAAAGGGCGTTCTCCTGTATTTCCAGACATACTTAGCTCCGCTCCATATATATTTGTAGAGGTTAGGTAAAAAAATTTTATAAGAAATTAAATTTAAATTTTTTTAAATCTATTAAATTTTTCAATCCTCGTTAGATTGTCAATGTAATACCAAAGGTATTTTTGAAGCATACTAAATCAGTATATCTAGGGTTGTTTTAGCGTAGCAAGATAAATAAAATAAAAAGTATAAAAAAACGTCAAATTTTTTATCTTTTTAATTAATTTAATAAAAAATTTATTAAATTATTAATTTATTATGTAAAATGTAACAGTTTTTTCCAATATTATACTAATTTAAATTGTTACAATTTTGCAAATTAAATTAAAAATAAAATTAATTACTATAAATATTAATAGAAATATTAAAATTTAATATATTTTCTTATTTATTAACTATAATTTTTTAAAGAAATTTTTTGTTTTTTTTTATTAAATAAAATTTCTATTTTAAAGTATATTTTTTATTAAAACTATTAAATAAAAAAAGATAAAATAAATTAAAATATAAATAAAAACGTTTAAGTATTCTAAAAAAAATTTGAAAAAAAAAAATATTTAAAACCAAATAATTAAAAAATATTATACACTATAAAAAAATACAAATACTCTAAAAATAGCAATAAAACTAATATAAAAAGCATTGTGCAAAATTAAGCGAATGTATATTTATCATATTTTAATTAATAAAATTTTTAATTAATAAAGAATTTAGGTAATTGTTTTATAAAGATGTATACTAAAATTGTTATATTTTCATTAGGATTTTTCTTATGCTTACTATAATTAGTTATTTTGGCTTTTTATTTGGTGCTTTAACTTTAGCTTTAATTTTATTTATTGGTTTAAATAAAATACAACTTATTTAAAAAATTCGAAAAAAAAAAATTTAAGGTCAAATTAATTTCACTGTATTTCTTAAAAAATTTTAAGATTAATAATAAATTTAGTTAGTTTCTAACTTAAATATTATTTTAATTAAATAAAAAAATGGTTGAAGCGTTACTGTCTGGAATTGTACTGGGGTTAATTCCAATAACTTTAGCTGGATTATTTGTAACCGCGTATTTACAATATCGACGTGGTGATCAATTAGATCTTTAAATAACTCATAATTAAAAATTTTAACTAATATTTTGTTTTAAATTTTTTTCATAAGCACGCCCTGTAGGATTTGAACCTACGACATCAGGTTTTGGAGACCTGCGTTCTACCAGACTGAACTAAAAGCGCTTTTATTTGAATAAATAATAATTATAATATAATTATTATTTATTCAAATAAATAATAATAATATAAAATAGTTTTTAATTCCTATTTTATTTTAAAGTAAATTTTTAGTAAATATATTTTAAGGTAGGGATGACAGGATTCGAACCCGCGACATTTTGTACCCAAAACAAACGCGCTACCAAACTGCGCTACATCCCTCCTAGTATTAATTATTATTTTATATGCATTTCAATTGTAGCTTATTTACCGCTTTTTGCCTATACTTTTCTTTTTATTTATCTATTATATTTTTAAAATAATTTTTTAAATATTTTTATTAAAATTATTTTATTTAATAAAAAATTATTTATATATATTTATATATATATTTTTTAAAATAAATAAAATAAAAAAATTTATATATTTTATATATAAAGTAAATTTTTAATTTATTTGTTTTTTTCTTTAAAATTTTAGTTTATTATTTTGCTATATAAAAAGAAGTTCAGAAAAAATAATCGTTTATTTATAATTTTATAAACATATCTATATATAAGGAGATCCCCATGCAAGATGTAAAAACATACCTTTCTACAGCACCCGTATTAGCGACTCTATGGTTTGGATTTTTAGCTGGTTTATTAATAGAAATTAATCGTTTTTTTCCAGATGCTTTAGTTCTTCCTTTATAATTTTTTAAATATAATATATTTGAAATTTTTTAAATATAATATATTTTAAATTTTTTCTAAACAAAGAAAAATTTATATTTATAAATAATAATAATTTTTTTTAGTTTTTTATTATTATTATTATAATTCACTAAAAAATTGAAATTTAATTGCTAATTTTTTTTAAACACATTTTCTAAATTTTAGAGATTCAATATTCAAAATAAATAATATTATGGCTAAAAATAAAGATGTAAGAGTAACAATTACTTTAGAATGTACTAATAATTGTGCTCAAAACAACGAAAAAAAAAAATTAGGTGTTTCTCGATATACTACTCAAAAAAATCGTCGTAATACACCTATTCGATTAGAATTAAAAAAATTTTGTTCTTATTGTAATAAGCATACTATTCACAAAGAAATAAAAAAATAAATAGTATTTATGAAACAAGCTATAAACAAATCTAAGCGCTCTTCTCGTAGACGTTTGCCACCAATAAGATCAGGCGAAATTATTGATTATAAAAACATTAATTTACTTCGTAGATTTATCAGTGAACAAGGAAAAATTTTATCTAGACGGATGAATAGATTAACTTCAAAACAACAACGTTTGATGACTATTGCTATTAAACGCGCCCGAGTTTTAGCTTTATTACCTTTTTTAAATAATGAAAATTAATTTAATTTTATTTTGGATGATTTAGTATTGCTAAAATTTTTCCGAATCTTTAATCATTTTTTTTTATGTTTTGGACTTCTCTGGAACAATTTAATTTGTTACAGAGAAGTCTTTTTATTATTCATTAATTTTTTTCATTATTATAGAAAAACAATTAGTGTCTAATAACGCTATTTGTGCAAGCATTTTTCGATTCAAAAGTATTTGATTTTGATATAAGTTTTGAATTAATTTATTATATGAAATTCCATTATTGCGTGCCGCTGCATTAATTCGAGTGATCCATAAGCGACGAAGATCTCTTTTTCGTCTATTCCTATCTCGATAAGAAGAAGCTAACGCTCGCATTCCTTGCTGATTAGCTGTTCGAAATAATTTTGAATGAGCTCCTTGAAATCCTGATGTAAGCGTAAAAATATTTTTTCGTCGTTTTCGAGCTACATACCCACGTTTAACTCTAGTCATTGATGTCTATTCTCGTAAATTACTTATTGATTTTAATTAAAAAATAAAAAAAAAATTTCTTTATAAAATAAATTTTTATTTAAACTATAATTTCTTTTTTGTAGTAGTAAAAAAATAAAATAAATAAAAAATATATATATATATTTTATTAATTATTTTATTTTTTTAATCATTAATAATTAAATAAATATATAAATATATATATCTTTTTATAAAGAAAACTTTTTTTTAATTGTTGATAAAAAACTAAATTTCTAGTGTAGAAAGTAAAAATTCTAATGGCTTTTGCTACTTTAACCTTCCTAACCATTATTTTTTAAGCTAAAAAGCTTTTTTACTAATAAAGGAATAGAACCTTAAAATAAAAAAATAACGGATTCCATTGTTTCTATAATTTTTCCTTCAACAGTTAAGCCCTTTCTATATACCGGAGCTTTTTAATTTTAAAGATGTGATTAGTAATTTGTATAATTTCTAAATATTAGCTTTATTTTATATATAAAAAAAAAGGTATTGAAATTAAAAACTTTTTATCTAGTAACGATATATTATTATGATAATTTGCTAGGCAGCTGACTTTATTAATCTGTTTTTGCAATAATACAATTATTTATAATTATTTTTTTTTATGTATTTTTTATTTCCGCTTAATATATTTATATTTAAATAAATCATATTGAAAATTCGCTTTTTATTTTACAATTAAAATAATTGGATTTGCACCAATAAAAATTATAAATTTCATTTATTTATTAAATAAATGATAGATTTAAAAATTTTTAAAATAAAAAATTCTTCTGCTATATCGAACTTTTCTATAATTTAAAAAAATTTAATCGTAACAAGTCGCACATACACCCTAGTACAAACTCCTCTTCGTTGAGGACATCCACGAAGAGCTGGAGATTTTGTTCTATTTTCTATTGGTTGTCTTCGATTTCTAATTAATTGTTGAATAGTAGGCATTTTAAATTATATAATATGCAGAATTTATTGGTTTAAATTGATTTTAACCATAAAATTTAATATATAAATTGTTTTTTTATTTCTATTAAAAATATTATGAAATAGTTATTAAATCTATTTTCTAAATAAATAAGTAGAAAAAAAAAAATTATTAAATTAAGTGTTTTCTATAGCTACAAGATCAACAATGCCATAGGTTTTTGCTTCTTGCGCTGACATAAAAACATCTCTTTCCATATCTTCAGAAATAACCCACAAAGGTTTACCTATTCTTTGTACATAAACTCTAGTAATGTAATCGCGAAGTTTTAATACTTCTTCGGCTTCCATAATACATTCTCCTGCTTGTCCATCATAATAAGAACTAGCAGGTTGATGAATCATTACCCTAATTTAATTTTTTAAAATTTTAATCATGAACTGTACATACAGTTTTTAAAGTATACAGCTCTTAAAATAAATTAATAAAATTATTTTTTTTTTTATTTTATAATTTTTAAATTTATATACCATTTTTTTTTTATTAAATACTATTATGGTTCTGTTGTTTTATAAAACAATGCCAAAGTTTTTTTTAATAGAACTAATTTTAATTTTAGTTAAAAATAGATTTTTTATTCATATATTTTCTATTAAATAAAAAATTAAAGAAAATATTAATTTATAACACTAAAATAAATTGAAAAAAAAAATATATATATATATTATTTAATTATCTTAATAAAAATCTTAAAATGTTTTTTATTAAGCTTTTTCATGTCATGCTATTATTACCTTTTTTTAAGTATAGACATTTTTTATTAATTAAAAAAAAAGCAAATATTGGCGCAAAGCGTGGGGTAACGCTATACGTTTAGTAATTTCACCCCCAGCTAAAATAAAAGATCCCATTGAAGCAGCTAATCCCATACAAATTGTATGAACATCAGGAACTACAAATTGCATAGCATCATAAACGGATATTCCTGCTAATACAGCTCCACCAGGAGAATTAATATATAAATACATATCTTTATTTTCGTCTTCTCCATTTAAGTACATCATGATACCAATAAGTTGATTCGCAATTTCATCATCTACATGCTGTCCTAAAAAAAGTAATCTTTCTCGATAAAGTCGATTGTTATAATAAAAATTAATAAATGTTTTTTTTATATAACTGTACTAGCTTTTTTCTTTGCTCAATACAGCTTAAACAGTTAAAAAAAAAATATTAAATTAAGAAAAATAAGATTTTTTTATATTTTCTAAATAATAATTATGACTGTTAGTTCGTTTAATAGTTCAAGTTCGTTTTTTTATTATTTATAAACAACTTATTAAACAATTTTGTACTTAATATATTTATTAAATAATTTATTGTTAAAATTTTAAAATATATATTTTTATTTCTATTTTTTGTTTACAAACGGTTTTTAGTAATATCGTTAGGTTTATAATCTACTTCGGTAAAATCAATTTAGTTTTACTTACATATAAAAGTAAAATTATTGCTTTTTGTTATTTTAGATTAAATTTATATTAACTTTAATTAACATTTAACTTAAATCTTTAACGAAGTTTAAAAATTTATTTTTTTGGTTGACTAACCCTAGAAAAAATAATTAAATCTTTTTACTTAATACTTTTTATTAAAAAATATATCATGCTATTAAATTTTTTAAGTTTTCAAAATTGAAAATGAAATAAAAACATCTAAATTAAGTAAAAAAAAGATGATGGAAAATTTCCATATAACCAAATATGTTTAAGAAACGCACTATACGTCGATCCAAACAGCATCTTCTTCTCCTGGAAGCCTAAAAGGCACTTTTGGAACACCGATAGGCATTTTTTTATTTAAAATAAATATAGAATGGCACTTAGAAAAAAATAAGTAGCTAACAAATAAAAAATTAGTTTATAATGTTCTTAAGAAGATTATATTATATTTTTTAATAATATCGTTATTTTTCTATATAATTATAAAAGAAAAAAAAAATTATTAAAGTTTAAATTATTTTTATTAGTAATTTCACTTTATTTTATTATAATATAGTCATTAATTAATGCAAAAAAGTTACATAGTCTTTAATTCTCTTTGAGAAAGGGGTATTTCCATGGGTTTACCTTGGTATCGTGTTCATACTGTTGTACTAAATGATCCCGGTCGTTTAATTGCTGTACATTTAATGCATACCGCTTTAGTTTCTGGCTGGGCAGGTTCTATGGCTTTATACGAATTAGCTGTTTTTGATCCTTCTGATCCTATTCTTGATCCGATGTGGAGACAAGGTATGTTTGTTATACCGTTTATGACTCGTTTAGGAATAACAAAATCTTGGGGCGGTTGGAGTATTACGGGTGAAACTGTAAATAATGCAGGTATTTGGAGTTATGAAGGTGTAGCTGCAGTACATATTGTATTATCAGGTTTACTATTTTTAGCAGCAATCTGGCACTGGGTATATTGG
>Ga0310810_10007828_pt1 | contig 12243 bp, 11 predicted proteins | sample NCmetagenome_FD_207641 | JGI IMG/M metagenome (GOLD analysis project Ga0310810, IMG submission 207641) | Soil microbial communities from experimental microcosm in Duke University, North Carolina, United States - NC | ecosystem: Engineered > Artificial ecosystem > Soil microcosm > Unclassified ... | reverse complement strand
GTCGCGAACGACGGAACGGCCTCAGCTTGCGTTGATTGTTCGGAACGCTGCTGCCGACTAACCTCAGATCCTGACAGCGGTCGCTAATTGCTCCCTGTCGCCCCGCCGGCGCGCCGCATGCCTTCGGTGACGATGCCCACCTTCTCCACGCCAGCGCCGCGCGCGGCGTCGATCACGAAGACGATGTCCTTGTAGCGGAGCGTCCCCGCGCCCATGACGAACATGGTTTTGTCTTTGCGCTGGTCGAAGATGTTGCGGAGCCGCGTCTCGAGTTCCTGGACCGTGACGTCCTGCTTGTTGACCGAAATCCGCTTGTCGGCCGTGTAGTCCAGCACGATCTGGCTGATGTCCGGGGTGACGTCGGTGGTCTTCTTCGTCTCCGCCGGGAGGTTGATGTCGACGCCCTGCTGGGTGAGCGGGAGCGCCGCCATGAAGATGACCAGCAGCACGAGGAGCACGTCGATGAGCGGCGTGACGTTCATGTCGGAACTGGCATGCGGAACTTCGCCAGTGACGACCTTGTCGGCGCCGAGATGATGATGTGCGTGCGCCATTATTGACCTCCCGCCGCCTGCTGCTTCTTCGGATCGGTGATGAGGCCCACGTCCTCGATCCCCGCCTGCCGGAGCTGGTCCATCGCCGCCATCACCGCGCCGTACTCGACTTCCTCGTCGGCCTTGATGACGACGATCTTCTCGACCTTGTTCTCGAGCAGCTCGGTCACCCGGCGCGCGAGGTCCTGCTCAGGCACCGGCTTCGCGTTCAGGTAGAACGATTTGTCCTTGCTGATCGCGAGCACCGTCTGCCCGTTCTGCTCCGGCTTGTCGACGGTGTTCTGCGCCTTCGGCAGCGTGACGGTGACGCCCTGCTGCAGCATCGGTGCGATGAGCATCATGATGATGAGCAGCACCAGCATCACGTCGACGAGCGGCGTCACGTTGATATCGGATTTGACTCCGCCTTTGGCGCCGCCAAGATCCATTGCCATATAGCTACACTCCTAAGGTGCCACGTGCCTGGTGCCGCGTACCGCGTGCCCGGATGACCGCACCCTGGCATCTGGCACGAGCCACCCTGGCACCTTTTACGCCGTCTTCTTGATGAAGTAGTCGACCAGCTCCGACGAGGAGTTGTCCATCTCCACGTTGAAGTACTCGATGCGCGACGTCAGGTAGTTGTAGATCCAGACTGCCGGAATCGCGACGACCAGTCCGAGCGCGGTTTCGACGAGCGCTTCCGAAATACCGACCGAGACGGCGCCCAGACCGGCCGAGCCCGCCGCGCCGATGCCCTGGAACGCGTTGATGACGCCGACGACCGTGCCGAGCAGTCCGACGAACGGGGCCGTCGAGCCGATGGTCGCGAGCGCGGAGACGCCCTTCTTCAGGTCGGACGCGGTCAGCGCCGAGGCGCGCTGAATCGAACGGCGGACGGTGTCCATCAGGTCTTCGCGGTTCATGTTGCCGCCGCTTTCCTGCTGGAACTGATACTCCTGGAGGCCGGCGAGCACGACCTTCGCGAGGTGGCTGTAGCGGTAGTTCTTCGACGTGGAGAGCGCGATGGCGTCCTTCAGGCGGCCGTCCTTCAGGTGCTTGGCGACCTGCGGGGCGTAGAGCTTCGACTGGTTGCGCGCCTGCGTGTAGGTGAAGAACCGCTCGATCCCCACACCGAGCGACCACATCGACATGATGAGGAGGATGAACGCCACGAACTTGGCCACCCACGTCATCGACTGGTACATTTCCATCAAGTCCAACGCGAAGATCACATGCACGATGACATCCTCCATCCGCGCTCGGCGGATCTCTTGAAACTCCGAAGCTTCCGGCTGCGACGCGCGATCGCTATTGCAACGTAAAGTTCACGGTGACGGTCATGATGACGGGCACGGGCACGCCGTTCAGCAGCGTGGGCGTGAACTCCCACTGCCGCACCGCGTCGAGCGCCGCTGCGTCGAGCAGCGGAATCGAGCGCAGGACCTTGGCTTCCTGCACGTGCCCGTTCGGGCCGATCGTCGCTTCGATGATCACGACGCCCTGCACGCGCGCCGACTGCGCGATCGCCGGGTAGACCGGCTTGACGTCCTTCACTTTCGTCGGCTGTTTGATCTGGCCGCCGACGCGGACCGGCGCGGGCGGAGGCGGGGGCGGCGGGGGCGGCGGCGCGGCCTCGAGACCGCCGACGATGCCGCCGGCGACACCGCCGACGACGCCGCCTTCAACGCCGCTGACGACGTTTTTGACGCCGGACTCCAGCCCGGTTTCTGCCTTGATTTCTTTGGGCGCCTCCACGGGCGCTGCGGTCGGGCTGACGTCCATCGGCGGCGGCGGGGCCGCGGCCTGCTGCGGCGGCGGGGGCGGCGGCGGCGGGGGCGGCGGCGGCGGCGGCGCCGCAGCGAACGCCATCATCATCCCAGGCGGCGTCGGCAGCACGTCGGCTGCCATCAGCGGAATGATGACCACGGCCGCGATCAGAACCGTGTGCGCCAGAATCGACAGCGGAACCGTATACCAGCTCCGGCTACCGACCTTGACCGACGGGTTCACGACATCGCCGAACATCTCACGTGCCACGGGGGATCTCCTTCTGGAGCGCGGCCAGGCTATTTCCGGCGGCTCGCCACTTCGCTGCGAGCCTCATACCGCTGCTCGCGCCTGCTGGGAAAGCGTCGCGAGCCTGACCCGGAAAGGCGCCGATTATAGTCAGACAAAAATCTACGAGTCAACGAGACTTACGGCCCTCACCCCGCTTAGACACCGGGATCGTGCAAATGGACCAGAAAGACGACAATTACGAGGTTGACTTGATACGCATCCCGTAGAACGAACGCCAGACGAAACCCATCGACAATACGAAGAAACCCAGCGCGAGCGCGTGGCTCAACCCCGGCCCCTGGTCCGCCGCGAGCCGGACCGCGAGCGATACCGCCAGCAGACCGAACAGCGTCGTGAACTTGATCACCGGATTCATCGCCACAGACGAGGTGTCCTTGAACGGATCGCCGACCGTGTCGCCGACCACCGTCGCGGCGTGAAGCGGCGTGCCCTTCGCCTTGAGCTCGACCTCGACGATTTTCTTCGCGTTGTCCCACGCCCCGCCGGCGTTCGCCATGAAGATCGCCTGGAAGAGTCCAAAGAGCGCGATAGAAATGAGATAGCCGATGAAGAAGAACGGCTCGAGGAACGCGAACGCCAGCGTCGCGAAGAACACGGTCAGGAAGATGTTGAACATCCCCTTCTGGGCATACTGGGTGCAAATCTCGACCACCTTCTTGCTGTCCGCCACCGAGGCTTTTTCCACGCCGTCGAGCTTGATGTTCGCCTTGATGAACTCGACCGCGCGATACGCTCCCGTGCTCACCGCCTGCGTCGCCGCCCCGGTAAACCAGTAGATCACGGCGCCGCCGGTGACCAGCCCGAGCAGGAAGGGCGGATGCAAGATCGACAGCTTGTCCACATCCCGTGTCAGGTCAGCTGTAAGCGACATGATGATCGAGAAGATCATCGTGGTCGCGCCCACGACCGCCGTGCCGATGAGCACCGGTTTCGCCGTCGCCTTGAACGTATTGCCGGCGCCGTCGTTCTCCTCCAGCAGATCCTTGGCGCGATCGAACCGGACGTCGAAGCCGAACTCGCGCTTGAGCTGGTCCTTGATGCCGGGGATCTGCTCGATCACCGACAGCTCGAACACCGATTGCGCGTTGTCGGTGACCGGCCCGTACGAGTCGACCGCAATCGTCACCGGACCCATGCCGAGGAACCCGAACGCGACGAGGCCGAACGCGAACACGGCCGGCGCCGCCATCAGGTTGGCCATGCTCGGCGTGCTCGTGCCGACGTAGGCCGCGATGCCCATCAGCGTCACGATGCTCAGCCCCAGCCAGTAGGCGCTGAAATTCCCGGCGACGAAGCCCGAGAGGATGTTGAGCGAGGCGCCCCCTTCACGCGACGACTCCACCACTTCCTTCACGTGCGCCGACTCCACGGAGGTGAACACCTTCACGAACTCCGGGATGATCGCGCCGGCCAGCGTACCGCAGGTGATCACCGTCGAGAGCTTCCACCAGAGCGTGCCGTCGCCGAGCTCCGGGATGAGCACGTAGGAAACAAGGTAGGTCAGGACGACCGAGACGATCGAGGTGAGCCACACGAGCGAGGTGAGCGGCGCCTCGAAATTCATCTTGTCGACGTCGGCGTAGCGCCCCTTCGCGATCGCCTCGTTGATGAAATAGGAGAGCGCGCTCGCGACGATCATCATGATGCGCATCACGAAGATCCACACCAGGAGCGACACCTGCACCGCCTCGCCGCGGACCGCCAGCACGATGAACGTGATCAGCGCGACGCCGGTCACGCCGTAGGTCTCGAAGCCGTCGGCGCTCGGCCCGACCGAGTCGCCCGCGTTGTCGCCGGTGCAGTCCGCAATCACCCCCGGGTTGCGGGCATCGTCTTCCTTGATGTTGAAGACGATCTTCATCAGGTCCGACCCGATGTCGGCGATCTTGGTGAAGATGCCGCCGGCGATCCGCAGCGCCGCCGCGCCGAGCGACTCGCCGATCGCGAAGCCGATGAAGCAGGGGCCGGCGTAGTCGCGCGGGATGAAGAGGAGGATGCTGAGCATCAGCAGCAGCTCGACGCTGATGAGCAGCATGCCGATGCTCATGCCGGCGCGCAGCGGAATCGCGTAGATCGGGAACGGCTTGCCGCGCAGGCTCGCGAACGCCGCGCGCGAGTTGGCGAACGTGTTCACCCGAATGCCGAACCACGCCACGCCGTAGCTGCCGCCGATGCCGATCAGGCTGAACAGCAGGATGATCGGCAGCGTCACCGCCACCGATTTGCCGGGCACCGGCGCCAGCCACCCGAAGTACATCGCGATGACCACCGCAATGAACGCCCACAGAATCAGGATGAATTTTCCCTGCGTGGTCAGATAGGTCTTGCACGTCTCGTAAATCAGCTCGGAGACCTCGCGCATCGACGAATGAACCGGCAGCGCGCGCAGCGCGGTGAACGTCATCACGCCGAACAGCAGTCCGAGCACGCACACCGCGAGCCCGCCCATCAGCAGGGTGCGGCCATTCACGCCGTGGAAATCGACGGTCGACAGATCGGGCAGGATCAAATTGGCTTCGCCGCCTTCGTGCCGCTCGGTGGTCTGCGCCGCGGGGGCGGCGGGCTGAGCGAACGCGGGCGCGGCGCACGCGAGCAGAACGACGGCGAGCAACGCGGGAGCAAATCGACGCAGAGATGTCGCAGCGGTCACGAGCATTCAACCTCGTTTAGTCGTTAGGGGTTAGTCGTTGGTCGTCAGTCGTCAGTCCTCCGTGGTTCGTCGCGCGGTGCTGCCTACGACGAATGACCAACGACCAGAGACCAACGACAAAACCCGGGATTATATGCGCATCTCCGGCGGCAATGCCATGCCGCCGGTCAAAAAGATCCGGATGCCGTCCTCGACAGAAATGTCGGGGAACGCGGCGTGGGACGGCTCGCAGATCACGATGTCGCCCAGATACAGATGGTTGGTCGGTACGTAGACCGCCAGCAGCGCCTCGGGCCCCTTGCCGCGATCGACGGTGAACTCGCGCGTCACAAAACCGAGCACGAAGCCGCGCGCACTGTCCCGCACCAGCACGACGCGTTTGAAGCCGGCTTCGTTCTCGGGCGAGAAGGCCGCCACCAGCTGTTTGACCGGCGCGTAGATCGTGCGAAACACCGGCACCTTCAGCAGCCAGTGCTCGGTGCGCTGCAGCACGCGCCGGCCGATTACGTTTCTGGCGAACACGCCGACCAGCACGATCGCCACCACGGTCGACACCAGACCGAGGCCGGGAATCCGTCGCCCCAGCCACCGATCGTAGATAGGTGTCGTCAGGCCGTCGACGATGCCGAACAGCCAGATGATCGCCGCGACGCTGATGAACAGCGGAACGGTGACGAAAAAGCCGGCGACGAAGTTACGACGCAGCCACTGCATGGAATCCGCCACGAAAACAGGAACCCACGAAAGAAATCGGGCTCTCGATCGGACCGTCGAACCGTTTCGTCCTGTCGTGGCAATTCATCTCGCCAGCCAGAGCAACGTCGCGACCGCGAGCGCCAGCCGGTACCACGCGAACACGTCGAGCGAGTGCTTCGCCAGATAGCGGATGAAATACGCGACCGCGATGTAGCCGACGACCGCCGAGGTGATCACGCCGATCGCGAAGAGCTGCGCCATGTCGCCGTCCAGGCCGGCTTTCAGCAGCTTGGGCGCCTCGCTGCCGGCGGCGCCCAGAATGGCCGGAATCGCCAGCAGAAAGATGAACCGCGCCGCGTCCGGCCGGCGCAGCCCCATCAACAGCGCTACCGAGATGGTGACACCCGATCGCGACACGCCCGGCACCAGCGCCACCGCCTGCGCGCACCCGATCCAGAGCGCCTCGGGCATGGTCAGCGTCCCGTCGCTGCGCGTCTTCGCGCCGCGGCGCTCGGCGACGAAAAAGAGCAGCGATCCAGCCGCCAGCATGATCGCCGCGACGAGCGGCGTGCGCGCCGATTCCTCGATCTCGTGCTTGAACAGGAGTCCCGCGGCGACGGCGGGGACCGTCGCGATCGCCAGCAGCCAGATCAGCCGGGCGTTGGCGTCGCGGCCCGCATCGAACAGCCGAGGAATCGCCGCGACCATCTCCATCACGTCGCGGCGGAAGTAGATGAGCACCGCCACCAGCGTCCCGACATGGCAGGCGACGTCGAACGAGAGCCCGAAGCGGTCGGCGTCGAACCCGAAAAACGCGCGCGCGAGAATCAGGTGCGCAGAGCTCGACACCGGGAGGAATTCCGTGGCTCCCTGAACGAGGCCGAGAAACGCGGCTTGCAGAGTCGCCGGCAAGCGCTACGACGCTCGCGCCTTTTTCTGCGGCTTCGTCGATTTGCGCTGCGGCATCTGCGGCGCGCGCGACGGCGCGCCGCTCGATTTCGCCGCGGCGCCGCTGCCCGCCATGGCCGGCGCATGGGCGGCGGCCCGCGTCGGCGACTTGCCGCGCCAGAAGCTGACGATTGCCGCGGCGATGAACACGCTCGAGTAGGTGCCGGTGATGATGCCGACGACCATCGTGAACGCGAAGCCGTGCAGCACGTCGCCGCCGAAGAAGAACAACGCGAGCGCGGTGAGGAGCGCCGTGCCCGACACGATGATCGTCCGACCCAGCGTCTGGTTGACCGAGGCATTGATGATGTCGCGCAGCGAATCGCGCCGCATCGACCGCATGTTCTCGCGGATCCGGTCGAAGATGACGATGGTGTCGTTGGTCGAGTAGCCGGTCATCGTGAGGATGGCCGCGATGACGTTCAGCGTCATGTCGTAGCGGAAGAACGCCAGGAACGCCATCGTGATCAGCAGGTCGTGAATCGTCGCGATGACCGCGCCGACGCCGAAGCTGAACTGGAAGCGGAACGCGAGGTAGATGAGGATGCCGAGAAGCGACAGCGCCGTGGCCCACAAGCCCTGACGCGTGAGCTCGCGGCCGACGGTCGGGCCGACGATCTCGGTGCCCTGCCGCTGGAAGTTCCCGAGGTTGGCCTGCCTGAGCGCGTTCTCGACCTGATCGGCGGTGCCGCTCAGCGACTGGCCCGCTTCGCCGCCCACTTGCGGCACGCGGATCATGATCTGCTGCTGCGTGACCTCGCCGTACGACTGCACGACCGAGTCGCTGCCGCCGCCCGGATAGTAGCGATCGAGCGCCGCCCGCACCTGCTGCACGGTCACCGGTTGATTGAACTTCTCGATGACCACAGTGCCGCCGGCGAACTCGACGCCGCGCGGAATCCCCTTGGTCATGAGCACCGCCACCCCGGCGAGGATCACGAGCCACGAGGCGACGAGCGCATGCACGCGCCAGCGCAGGAAGTCGTATTTGGTGTCTTTGAAGATGTGCATATAGAAGCTTCAGATGCTCAGTGTCGCAACCTGCTGGCGGTTCGAGAGCGCCATCTCGAAGAGCGTCTTCGACACGAAGATCGACGTGAACAGATTCGAGAGCAACCCGATGAACAGCGTCACGGCAAAGCCGCGGATCGGCCCGGTGCCGAACTGGAACAGGAACGCGCACGAGATGCCGGCCGCGATGTGCGTGTCGACCAGCGTCCAGAACACGCGGTTGAAGCCGGCGTTGATCGACGCGCGGACGCCGCGTTGGGCCTCCAGCTCTTCCTTGATGCGCTCGAAGATCAGCACGTTCGAATCGACGCCGATGCCCATCGTGAGCACGAAGCCCGCGATGCCTGGCAGTGTCATCACCGCGCCGATATACGCCATCAGGCCGAGGAGGATCACCAGGTTGAAGATCAGCGCGATGACCGCGTTCACGCCCGACAGCTTGTAGTAGACGAGCATGAATGACACGACGAGCAGCAGCCCGACGACCGCCGAGACGACGCCGGATCGAATCGAGTCGGCGCCGAGGCTGGGACCGATGGTGCGCTCCGAGAGATACGTCATGCGCGCCGGCAGCGAGCCCGAGCGGAGGATGAGCGAGAGGTTCTGCACTTCCTCCTGCGTGAAGCTGCCGTAGATCTGGCCGTCGGTCGTGATGCGTCCTTCCAGGCGCGGCGCGGACTGCACGCGGCCGTCGAGGATGATCGCGAGCTGCCGCCCGAGGTTCTCGGAGCTGACCTTCCCGAATCGCCGGCCGCCCTCGCTGTTCAGCGTGAACGACACCGCCGGCAGGTTGTTCTGGTCGAGCGACGGCCGCGCATTGCGCAGGTCGCGCCCGGTCACCGCCGCCGCGCGTTTCACCAGGTAGTAGACCGTGCCTGAATCGCCCGGCGATCCGCTCGATCCGGGGACGATCTCCATCCCGTCGGGCACCTGGTTGTTGACGAGCAGCGACTCCTTGGTGGGCGACGGCCCCTGCTCGACGATCTTCAGCTCGAGCTTGCCCGGCGATCCGATGATGCTCTTGGCTTTCTCGACATCGGTCACGCCCGGCAGCTGGACGACGATCTGTCTGTTCGCGTCGTCCTGCGCGATGCTCGGTTCGGTGACGCCGAGCTCGTTGACCCGGCGCTCGATCGTCTGCCGCCCCTGCACCACCGCCTCGGAGGCGAGGTTCTGCGCGATATTCGGCTTCATCGTGAACGTGTACGACCCGTTCACATTGCCGCCGCGATCGAAGTTGGTCTGGACCTCAGTGGAGGCCTGGCGGAAGTCGGCGTCTTGCGTCTGCGGCACGCCGTCGACGCGGAACTGCGTCGAGCTGACGGCGGTGACGCCGGTCACGTTGATCTTGCGGTTCTGCAGTTCTTCGCGCAGGCGGTCCATCTCGGTATCGGTTTCCGCCTTCAGCGCGTCGTCGGTCTCGACGCGCAGCACGAGGTGCACGCCGCCCTTCAGGTCGAGCCCGAGCTTCAACTGCTTGTCGATCAGCCACGATGGCGAGGTGATCCCGTAGCGTCCCGCCACGATCGGATAGACGCCCAGCGCCGTGAAGATGACGCCGACGGCGACAATGGTGATCACTTTCCAGCGAAGGTTAGACATGGCGCGTTCCTACTGGGTCTGTGTTTCGACGACCGGGGGCTGCCCCTGGTAGCCGCCGATGGCGGCGCGGGACACCTCAATTCGTACTTTGTCGGCGACCTGCAGCTGCAGCGTCTGGTCGCCGAGCCGTGTGATCTGTCCGTGAATCCCGCTCGTCGTGATCACCCGGTCGTTGACCTTCAGATTGTCGAGAAACTGCTGAATCTTCTGCTGTTTGCGCTTCGACGGCAGCAGGATGATGAAATAGAAGATCCCCAGGATGATGACGAACGGAACGATCTGGATCAGGGGATTCGACCCATCGGGCGAGAAGCCCATGGCGAATTGAGCGCCCACAGCAGACATCATCATGGATCGAGCGGCTGGCGGGACAAGTTCTGGTGGAACAACTGTCTGAATTGCTCGAACCGCCCAAACGCTAAGCTTTCCCTGATCCGGCGTAGGGTGTCAAGGTAAAAGTGCAGGTTATGCAACGTGTTAAGCGTCGCTGCATTGATCTCGCCGACCGCGAACAAATGCCGTAAATAGGCGCGTGAACAGGTGCGGCACGTGTAGCAGCTGCACGTCGGATCCACCGGACGGTCGTCTTCGGCAAATCGGGCGTTCTTGATGTTGATGCGCCCCTCGCTCGTGAAGAGCTGGCCGTTGCGCGCGTTGCGCGTCGGCAGCACGCAATCGAAGAGGTCGATGCCGCGCGCCACCGACTCGACGAGGTCCTCGGGCGTGCCCGCCCCCATCAGGTAGCGCGGCCCAGTCGCCGGCAGAAACGGGGTCGTCGTGCCCACCATCTCGTACATGACGTCGTTCGGCTCGCCGACGCTCAGCCCGCCGATCGCGTACGCCTCGAAGCCGATGTCGACCGTGCGCTGTGCGCTCTCGGTGCGCAGGTTCGGAAAGACGCTGCCCTGGACGATGCCGAACTGCGCCTGACCTGGATTGGTCACCCGCAAACCGTTCTCACGCGCGGCGGCGGCGAATGGCGGCGCGGCTGGCTCGCCGGCGCGCGAGTCTTTCAGGCGCGCATTCGGATCGCGGATCTCGAGAAACCGATCGCGCCCGCGCCGCGCCCATCGCAGCGTGCGCTCCATCGACGTTCTTGCGTCTGCCTCGCCGGACGGATGCGCGAGGCACTCGTCGAGCACCATCGCGATGTCGGACCCGAGCTGCGCCTGGATGTCCGCGGCTTTTTCGGGCGTCAAGAGATGCGACGAGCCGTCGAGATGCGACTGAAACCGCGCGCCCTCCTCGTCGATCGTCCGCCGCGCGGCGAGGCTGAAGACCTGATAGCCGCCGCTGTCGGTCAGGATCGGCTTGGTCCAGCCGATGAAGGCGTGCAACCCGCCGCGGCGCGCGATCAGATCGTCGCCGGGACGCAAATAGAGGTGATAGGTGTTGCACAGCAGGATCTCGGCGCCGGCCGCTTCGAGATCGCGGTGCAGCATCCCTTTCACGGCGCCCTGCGTTCCGACCGGCATGAACGCGGGCGTCTCGACCTCGCCGTGCGCGGTCGTCATGACGCCGCGCCGCGCGCGGCCTTCGCTGTGCGTCACGCGGAACGCGAAGTCGCTCACGACCTCAGTCTACGGAAAGATTTGGTTTCGTGTTTTCGTGGTTTCGTGGCAGATCTTGACCCGTGAAGAAAACCCGCGTCGGCGTGATCTACGGCGGCCGCTCGGGCGAGCACGAAGTGTCGCTCGCGTCGGCGGCCGCGGTCTTCAAGAACCTCGACCCCGCCCGCTACGAAGCGGTGCCGATTCTCATCTCGAAAGCCGGCCGCTGGAGTCTGCCGAGCGCGCCGCCGGCGCTCGAAGTCGCCGCCGATGCCATCGCGGCGTCGGCGACCGCGCTGGTCGACACGACGCGCGAGGCGCACCTCGTCGCCCACCCGGGCGGTGACACCCTTCTGACGATCGACGGCGGCAGCGTCTCGGGCCTCTCGCTCGACGTGGTCTTTCCTGTGCTCCATGGACCGTACGGCGAGGACGGCACGGTGCAGGGGCTGCTGGAGCTCGCCAACGTGCCGTACGTCGGCGACGGCGTGCTCGCCTCCGCGGTCGGCATGGACAAGATCGCGATGAAGCGGGCGTTCCGCGCCGAAGGTCTGCCGGTCTGCGACTACGAGCTGGTGCTGGCGCGCGACTGGCGCCGCGACGACCACGCGGTGCTGACGCGCGTCGTCGGCCGCCTGGGCTTCCCGCTGTTCGTCAAGCCGGCGAACCTCGGCTCGAGCGTCGGCATCTCGAAGGCGAAGCACGCCGTCGAACTGCGCGCGGCGATCGACCTCGCCGCCGAGTTCGACCGCAAGATCGTGATCGAGGCGGCGGTGCCGAACGCGCGCGAGATCGAATGCGCCGTGCTCGGCAACGACGATCCCGAGGCGTCGCTGCCCGGCGAGATCATCCCGTCGCGCGAGTTCTACGACTACGAAGCGAAATACCTCGACGAAGGATCGCGTTCGGTGATTCCCGCCGATCTCACGGCGGCGCAGACCGAGGAAGTGCGCCGGCTCTCGGTGGCTGCGTTCAAGGCGATCGACGGCGCGGGACTGGCGCGCGTCGACTTTCTGCTCGCGCGCGACAGCGGCGTGCTCTATCTGAACGAGCTCAACACCATTCCAGGCTTCACGACGATCAGCATGTACGCGAAGTTGTGGGCCGCAAGCGGCGTGTCGTACGCACAACTGCTCGATCGGTTGATCGAGCTCGCGATCGAACGTCACGC
>Ga0310810_10007827_pt1 | contig 12243 bp, 8 predicted proteins | sample NCmetagenome_FD_207641 | JGI IMG/M metagenome (GOLD analysis project Ga0310810, IMG submission 207641) | Soil microbial communities from experimental microcosm in Duke University, North Carolina, United States - NC | ecosystem: Engineered > Artificial ecosystem > Soil microcosm > Unclassified ... | reverse complement strand
GTTGAATGGCTTCATCCAACTTACCGCTGTCAGTCAGGATATTTCCCAGTGTATTGTGAGCATTGACAAATCCCGGTTCAATCTCAAGCGCGCGGTGCAGATAAACGATTGCTTCTGCGCGTGACCCAGATTGAGCGAGAAAATTTCCTAAATTTGTAAGTGCCTCGACAAATGTCGGATCAATCTGAATGGCTCGACGGAATTCCTTAATCGCCTCTTGCACAGCGCTGCGGTCGGCAAGAGCAAGACCCAAATTGTTGTGCGCAAAGCTTGATGCTTCCTCAATGGCTAGTGCGTGTCGCCATAAACGCTCGGAGTCTTTCCAAATTTGGCTTTGATGCCATGTCAACACTCCCAGAGCTGCCACGCCCATTGCGGTCGAACACTGTGCTAAAGCAACTCTTCGCCCGCTGACACGACCGTCAATCCTGAGTTTCCAGCACCAAAGCAAACCTGCCGTCGGCAGTAAGGCCCAGAGTGCGCACGGAATATAGCTGAAGCGATCAGCGGCGACGTAAGGACCGAAAGCGACGACGCCGCTTACCGGTATAAGTAGAACCGCATAAAAAACCCAGGCTGCCAGGCCGGCAGGCCAACGGCGCCTGAAAATAAAAAGCCCAACGGTGAGCGACAAGACAATCACAACGCTCGATAGGAAGGAGAAATTCCATAGCCCGGCGAAAGGGTGCAAAGGATAGAGCGGCGATAACGCAATCGGAGCAAACGTTTTCCACAGGTAGAAGGCCAAGCTGTACAAGACCTGAGCCAATCGAGGCAGCAAACCGTAGTTTTCCCAAGAATAAATCGTTCCCGATTGTCCTTTTGCCAGCACCGCCTTTACAGCAGCAGTCAGGGCGATAAGTAGAAATGGAATCTTCTCCCAGTAAATCCATCGAATCTTCCCGAACCATTCTCCGCGCGTGCCGGGAAGTCGCTTCAACGGATAAACATCCAGGACGAAAAGGGCGAAAGGAAGAGTCAGTGCGGCTTCCTTACCCAAAAGAGATAGCGCATAAAAAATCCAGGCCGCGCTCATCCAACCCCAGCGCGACTGACCGATCGACTGGCTTTCGGCCGCTTTCAAGTAACAAATCAAAGTCAAAAAGAAAAAAAAACCGGCAATTGCGATTTCCCGACCCAAGATCCAGGCCACCGTTTCGACGCGCAGAGGGTGCAGAGAAAATAGCAGCGCGGCAACGCCGGCCGCCAACCCATATGGAAGTTGCGCTGACGCGGAGGAAAATGGCACGGCAAGTCGCAACAGCCGCAAGCTCAGAAAGTAAAACACGGCAGCGTTGCTGGCATGAATCAGTGAGCTGCTGAGATGATAACCCAAGGGGTTCATTCCCCAAATGATGTAATCGAGGCCGTACGTCACATAGTTCAAGGGCATGCACGAACCGAGAAAGCACGTGGTAAACATCCAGTGGAGCTGCTGCCAACCAAGGCCCCGGTAGTGAGGGTTATTCAGAAGAAATGCCCCATCATCCCAATTGACAAATCCATTTTGCAAAACTGGAAGGAATGAAAGAAACGTCACGAGCGCGATGGATACCGGAATCAACCCGCGGATTAGCCGCGCCTGAGGCGTAATCGTTCCGATAATCTGTCCGTCCGGCATCGGACCGGGATTCTTTTTGGGGCCTGGCTTCATTGGGAGCCGCTTACGAAACTGTTGGAAGGATCCGAATCTAACATAGGGTTCACCGCCAGCCAAATTCGTTTGCACGGTCAATGCTCAGCAATGGTCGAACCGTCGATTTAGCGTTTCGGCCGACGATTTTTTCCTCCGGCTCAGGATGCTTATCAAAGACTTGCCGGTGACCTCGGATGTCGATATCTTGGACCCGCTTGCATCGACCCTTTCAAGCGCCCGCGCTTCGGGAAAAAACAACCGGATACAACACCCTAAAAACCAGCAACATCGATTGGGCTTGTTTACAAGAATCCGGGAAATCCAAATGGACTGAGCCGATAGCGCATTTTGAAACGAGCCAAAAGTGGATATGGACATAAAAAACGAAGGCGGCGGTTCCTACTCGGAGCAGCCTCCTTTAGTGGTAGATTTGGATGGGACTTTGCTGCGCACTGATCTTTTCATGGAAGCCGCTCTGCGCTTGATAAAACAAAACCCTTGTCTCGCTTTGATGTTTCCCATCTGGTTGCTAAAGGGCCGCGCGCATTTGAAAAGCCGCGTTTTCCACCTGGTCCAAGTCGACGTCTCGCTTCTGCCCCTGCATGGCGAGTTATTGACGTGGCTAAGGGCGGAGAAAACCCGCGGCAGGCGGCTCATTCTCGCCACCGGATCCGATGATCAGAAAGCCCGCTCGGTCGTGCAACCGCTTGAGCTTTTCGACCTGGTGTTGGGTAGTGATAGAAACCGTAATTTGAAAGGTCGAAAGAAGCTCCGGCTGTTACTCGAAACCTGCGGCGATCAATTCGACTACGTCGGAAACTCGAGTTCGGATCTGGAGATATGGAAAGGCTGTCGGCACGCAGTCCTGGTCGACGCACCAAAGTGGGTCGAGCGATCGGCGCGGCGTTCGTCGCAGGTAATGCAGGTATTTCGGACGCCGTTCGCCGGCATCAGACAGACCCTCCATGCCATGCGCTGTCATCATTGGATGAAGAATTTTTTGCTCTTTGTCCCAGCGATCACCTCCCACACGATCTTTGACGGAGCGGTAGCACAGAGGGCGGTGCTGGCATTTCTCTCCTTCAGCTTTTGTGCTTCCGCCGCCTATATCGCGAATGATCTCCTCGATCTGGAAGAGGACCGTCGCCACGACATTAAAAAAAGCCGCCCTTTCGCCTCCGGCCAACTATCGATCGGTTCCGGACTGTTGCTTGCGCTTGGATGTCTTTTGGCCGGCGCAGGGATAGCGGCATTTGTTCCCAGGGCTTTCTTGGCTGTGCTCGCTATTTACTTTGCACTGACGTGTTTGTACTCGTTTTTTTTGAAGCGCCTGCTGGTGGTCGACGTGCTGACTCTGGCTTTCCTTTACACGCTGCGGATCGTCGCCGGCAGTGAGGCGACGGGGATCGTGCTCTCGCTCTGGCTATTGTCTTTCGCGTTTTTTCTTTTCCTCAGCCTGGCCTTCCTAAAGCGCGCCGGCGATTTAGTTCAACACCGTGCGAACAATCGAGATATCGTTCCGGGACGTGGTTATACAACAACGGACCTGGACGCCGTCTCGATCGCCGGGGTGTGCAGTGGTTTTTTATCGTCACTGGTTCTCACGCTCTACATCAACAGTGATAGCGTTCAATTGCTCTACCGCCGCCCGGCTCTCCTTTGGGGCTTGCAACCTATTCTACTGTATTACATCACACGGCTATGGATCATTTGCCTGCGGGGGGAACTGACCGACGACCCGATCGAGCACACGGCGAGAGAGCCCTCGACCTATGGAGCCGCACTCCTGGCCGTCCTGGTATTATTGGCAGCGACATTCGACTTCCAATTTTTTATGCCATGAAACACGGTCCTGCGGCTTTCGTTCTGGGCGTAAATTGCCCGTCCGCGGCCTGATAGTGAAATGATCAAAGCCTTGGTTACCGGAGGAGCCGGCTACTTCGGCGAGTTGCTCACTCGAAGACTGTTAGAGCGCGGCGATGCCGTCCGCATCTTCGATGTCAACGCCTCGACGGACACCTATTCCGGCGCGGAGTTTATGCAAGCCGATATTCGCGATCTTGATGCGGTCCTCTTAGCCTGTCGGGGCGTAGATGTCGTCTTTCACAACGCCGCGCAAGTGGCGATGGCGAAGAACAAGGATTCGTTCTGGAGCGTCAATCGCGACGGCACAAAAAATCTCCTGGAAGCGTCTGCGCGCCAAGCGGTCAAGAAAGTCATCTATACCTCGTCGAGCGCGGTCTACGGCGTACCCAAGTCAAATCCAGTGACGGAGGAAATCGCTCCAATTCCCGTTGAAGAGTACGGCAGAGCCAAACTTTCTGGAGAGGCCTTGTGCTGGGAATACTCACGAAAAGGCTTGGACGTCTCGATCGTGCGGCCCTGCACCATCATGGGGCCCGGGCGACTGGGGATTTTTCAGATCCTCTTCGAGTGGATTTACCAGGGCAAGAACATTCCCGTGTTCGATGGTGGCAAAAACATTTATCAGTTCGTGCATGGAGATGATTTTGCGCAGCTTTGTATTCAGGCAAGCGCCGCCAGAGGAACCGATGCGTTCAATTGCGGCACCGACCGTTTCGAACCTATGCGCGAGCTGCTGGAACATCTCTGTCGCTATGCCGGGACCGGCTCGAAGGTGAAGTCGCTGCCCATGCGACCGATCATGGCCGTAATGAAAGTCGCCTCTGCGCTGAGCATCTCCCCTCTGGCCGACTACCACGCCTTGATGTATGGCCGATCCATTTACTTCGACATCGGCAAGCCCCGTAAAAAGCTTGGCTGGACTCCCCGGTACTCAAACAAAGAAATGTTCGTCGAAAGCTACGACTGGTATCTCGCGAATCGCTCCAAAGTGTTAGCCGAAACGAATGCGGCCAGTCAGCATCGCTCCGCGGTGGAGCAGGGCGCGCTGAAGCTCTTGCATTGGTTTTTTTAGGAGTACCGAGATCTGCGATCACCGCTTTCGCCAGCGATATGTCATTGGCCGAGTTGCTGGCCCGCAATTGGCGACCAACAGACTCACTTACGAGCATGCGACATCGAAGCCGGTTTCACGGAATGCCTTCGCTTGGCGGCGAAACAACCGAGCCTCGCGCTTTCAAGACACGCAAGGCCTCTTGATACTGCTGTTCGGCCTCGAGCTTTTTTCCTTGCGCCGCAAGCGCGCGAGCCCAGGCGACCCGGGCTTCCGCAAAATCAGATTTGAGCTTGGTGGCGAGTTCGAACTGCGCCGCAGCCGCTTTCAACAATCCCTGGCGTGCGAAAACATTTCCCAGGCCGAAACGAATCTCTGCCCGGTTGGGATCAAGTTTCACCGCCTGTTGATAATTCTCAAGCGCTTTATCCAGTTCACCCTCGCGCGCATAAACTCTGCCTAAATTGAAGAAGGATCTGGCATCCTGCGGCGCAATTTGCGCGGCCGTTAAAAACTCGTTTATGGAATCCTGAGTATCTCCCCGCAGAACTAACAACAGACCCAAATTATTATGCGCATCGATATCGTCAGGACGGATGCTCAGAGCCTCCCGATAATGTGCAATCGCCTCGGTCTGTCGGCCCTGATTGGCCAAGAATCTCGCGAGATTGTAATGAGCGATGCTGGAGTTAGGATCGAACCGAAGAACGCGGGTCCAAAGCGTGCCGGTATCGCGCCAAACCATCGTCTGTCGCCAGGTCAGCAACGAAAAAAAAGTAACGATGATCGCGGCCACGGTAGTTGTAGCTAAGACCGTGCGCGTCTGGCCGGCAGATCGAATAACAGATAGCAGGAGTCCCCCTGCCAGCAGTGCCCAGCTCAAACAGGACAGATAGCTATACCGTTCCGCCACCAACTGTGGTCCGGTGGAAACTATGCCGAGAACCGGGGCCAACATCACGACCGAATAAGTCCCGCAAGCCAAGCCTGCGGGCCAGCGCTTTCGCAAAAAATACAGGCTCACCGTGACGATAACCGTTGCGGCACCGCCTGCCAAAATCGCAGGGTCCAACGGGCTGAATTCGGAAGGGATCTCATAAAGAGGCGAAAGCCTGACCGGCACGATGGTTTTCCAAAGATAAAAACTGGCGCCGAAAAGCGCCTGCGCAATGCGCGATTCGATACTGAAGCTGCCCAGGGATTTCAAAGCAGAAGCTTGTTGCTGTCCTAGCAACGCGATAACGGCAAATACGGCCGCGGGCACGGCGAAAAGTATCTTCTCGCGCAATATTCCGCGCCGAAGCTTCCACCAGTTTCGCGGTGAGCCCGCTAATCTCCGCAGCGGATAAATATCAAGAATCAGAAGTATCAACGGCAAGGTCATCGCGGTGGCCTTGCCAAGCAAGGACAAAACGTAAGCGCCAAGCGCAGCGCTTAACCATGACTTCGATGCGCGCTGATCGTGGTCGCACAAATTGGCTCTCAAGTAGCAGTAGATCGTCGCAAGAAAAAAGAAACCCGACACCACGTCGCGGCGCTCGGTCGCCCACGCCACCGATTCCACGCGCAAAGGATGAATGGAAAACATCAGTGCGGCGAACGCCGCGCCGGCGGTGAGCCGCCAATCCGCTTCTTCAATCGAGGTTGGCGAGGTGATCGCTAACAGGCGGCGGGAGATAAAGTAGAAAAAAACTGCATTGGCGCCGTGAAAAAGCAGGCTCGTCAGATGATATCCTGCCGGATTCATTCCCCAAAGCACATAATCCAACCCGTAAGTCATCCAGCTCAGCGGCTGGTACGGACCCATGTGAAACGTCGTGAGCATCCAACCAAGCTGAGCCCAGCCAAGACCACGGTAGTGGGCGTTGCTGATTAGATTTTCATAATCGTCCCACTCGACAAATTGATTCTGCAGTGTCGGAAAAAATGTTATGAACGTCACTAGTGCAACGAAGACCGGCGCTATCCATTGCACTGGCAGCTTGCTCGCACGATTTTTCTTACCGCGCATTTACTCCAGATCACCCTTGGAATGTAGGGAGTCTTCGATCATGTGATAGTTCATGGCCTTCTACTACTCGAAGCCACGCAGGGAATTGCCACAATCACCGGCCAGGAAGTCCAGATGACACTATTACTGCCGAAGGACCGTGCAGGACGCTTGCTTGACTTACGCGGTTTTATCGCGCTAATGCTTTTCATTCAGATTTGCATGCAAGCAGATGCCCTATAGCAGCCTGGCGGAATTCGTACAAGTTTTGGAGCGCGAGGACGAGCTCAAGCGGATCGTGCATCCGGTCAAGGCGGAGCTGGATATCACCGAGATCGCCGATCGCGTCATGAAAAGCGGCGGTCCGGCGCTGTTGTTCGAAAACGTCATCGATCGCCGAATACCGGTGTTGATCAACGCTTTCGGCTCAGCGAAACGCATGGCGCTGGCGCTCGGCGTGGACGATATCGAAGAGCATGCCCGCGAAATCGCGAGGTTGCTGCAAACCAAACCACCGAAGTCGTTCAAGGACAAATTTCACGTGCTTGCCGACTTGATCAAGTTCGCGGGCATTCCCCCGAAGGTTGTGAATGACGGCGCGTGCCGCGAGGTCATTCAGCGGGACCCGGACTTGAACCTTCTTCCCGTGCTCACGTGCTGGCCCGGCGACGCGGGGCCGTTTATCACGCTGCCGATGGTTTTTTCCAAGGATCCCGCCAAGGGGACAAAAAACGTCGGCCTTTATCGCATGCAAGTTTTCGACAGGCGCACTACCGGCATGCATTGGCACCTGCACAAAGTCGGCGCACGGCACTTTCAACGACAGAAAGAAAACGCCGGACGGCTCGAGCTGGCGGCTTGCCTCGGCGGCGATCCGGCCATGATTTATGCCGCCACTGCACCCCTTCCGGATCAAATTGACGAAATCCTTTTCACGGGGTTTCTACGCAAGAAGAGCGTTGAGTTGGTCAAATGCGTAACAGTGGATGTGGAGGTGCCGGCCGATTCCGACATGGTCATCGAAGGCTACGTCGATCCGTCGGAGCCGTTGCGGCGCGAGGGCCCATTTGGCGATCATACCGGTTTTTATTCGCTCGCTGACGACTACCCGGTCTTTCACGTCACCTGCATCACTCACAGGAAAAATCCGATTTATCCGACCACCATCGTCGGCCGTCCCCCAATGGAAGATGCTTTTCTAGGCAAGGCAACCGAGCGGTTGTTTCTGCCGCTGGTGCGCGTGACCTTGCCTGAAATCGTCGATATGAATCTGCCGGTCAACGGCGTATTTCACAATCTCGCAATCGTCTCGATCAAAAAAGAATATCCTGCCCACGCGCGCAAAGTGATGCACGCCCTCTGGGGTCTCGGCCAGATGATGTTCACCAAAACGTTGATCGTCGTTGACCATGACGTTAACATTCAAGACTTGGCAGAAGTCACCTGGGTGGTCGGCAATCATATCGATCCCAGACGCGACTTGATCTTGGTCGACGGTCCGGTGGATGTGTTGGATCACGCCGCGCCGCGTCTGGGCTACGGCTCTAAAATCGGCATCGATGCGACCCGCAAATGGCGCAGCGAAGGCTTCGAGCGTGAATGGCCCGACCCCATCGTCATGGACGAAAAAACAAAAAAATACATTGATTCGATCTGGGATAAGCTCGGGATATGAAGGAACTGACGAATCCTCAATCGACAATCGAAAATCTAAAGTCCAAAATCGTCGATTACGGTCGCCTGATCCGCTTCTCACACACGATTTTTGCGATGCCGTTCGCGCTTTCGTCCGTGGCGCTGGCCTGGCCCAAGCATCCGGTGACGTGGCGTGGGCTTTTTTGGATCCTGGTGGCCATGGTAGCGGCGCGCGGCGCGGCGATGGGCTTCAATCGCTTGATGGACCGGAAGTTCGACGCGCTCAATCCGCGCACGCAAAATTGGGAGCTGCCACGCGGCGCAGTGAAAATCCGGGAAGCGGCCACGCTTACTGCGGTAGCGGCGCTGGTCTTCATGTTTGCGGCCTATGAGCTCAACTGGTTGTGCTTCGTGCTTTCACCGGTGGCTCTGGCGATCGTGTTCTTTTACTCCCTGACCAAGCGCTTTACCTGGGCCTCGCACCTATTTCTGGGCTTCGCGCTGTCGATCGCGCCGATCGGCGCCTGGCTGGCGGTGCTCAATTCATCCGTTGAAATCAAGGAATTAATCGTGCCGTTGTGCTTGGGGCTGGCGGTAGTTTTTTGGCTCGCCGGCTTCGATATCATCTACTCGCTTCAGGACCGCGAATTCGACCGCGCGCACGGATTGTATTCCGTGCCGGTGCGGTTTGGCGTCGCGAGAGCTTTACAGATTTCCAGTCTTTGCCATCTTGCCACCGTCATCTTTCTCGCACTGGTCGGGCTCAGCGCGCATCTGCAGATTGTCTATTGGCTCGGCCTCGCCGCCGTCGTCACGGTGCTCCTCTGGGAACATCGCATCGTTACGCCGACGGACCTATCGCGCATCAACCGCGCGTTTTTTGATTTAAACGCGTACGTGAGCATAGCGTTTTTCTTCGCCACGCTCGCTGATATTGTTATCGCCTCTTAGCGTTGGCGGAGGCGTTTTCTTCCCTTTCACCATTGCACCACAAGATGGGCTGGTGGACTCCACCTCTCCGGGGGCTGTTGAAATTGTTGCAGGGGAGACTTACGCTTCTGGTGGTTCAAAGGGGGAAAGTCATGAAAAACAAGAACGCCCTGTTGCTGTTTGCATCGCTTATCTTGCTGTCCGCTTGCGCGAGTTTTCAAGCCGGGAGCGACGTATCCGCCGGCAGACACGCGATGCTGACGGGCAACAACGAAAGTGCCCTTGCCTATTTTCAAAGCGCGGCTCAGGTCGATCCGAGTTACAAATACGGCACGGCCTACCAGCAGGGAGTCTGGAGCTACGTAGGCCGCACCGAGTACGCCCTCGGACGCCTGCCACAGGCACGGGAGACCCTCGAGAAAGCCCTTGCCGCGAACAAGGATGAGGATTTGACACGGCTCTACCTCGGTTTGACCTTGGCCCGAAGCGGCGACCGTCAGGCCGGTTTAAAGCAAATCGAAGGCGGCATGCGGGGCATCAATGACTGGATCGAATATATCACCGAGGCGCACCGATTTTCCTTCGGTCAGTTTTGGGATCCCGCGCGCGACATCCGATCCGCCATTCAAAGTGATTTGGCGATGATCTCCGGCCGGGAATTCGACTGGCAGAAGCTCATTTCTGACAGTGAATGGATCGGCAAGCGTATGGAAGAGGAAGGCGATAAGGCGCGTAATGACGAGGCGCGGACAAGAGCGCGGGAAAACGATAGTAACGACAGCCAGCCGTAAGGATTCGACGGCTGGGACAGGTGATTCTAGCCGATTTGGGGCCGGTCATCATGCGTTTTCAAAGTCCAAGGGACAGAGAGAATGCATGATGGGCTCATGGGTCACCGTACAAAGGTCGTTCGTTCTGGATTCGGGTGTTTCTCTGAAAATTCTCTTCGTCGTCGATCAGCGCCAGCAGGCGATCGGTATTCTGAATAATACCTTCTTTTTCGTCTGGGCCCTTGGTTATGAGAAACGCCGCGCGCCGCATCTGCGCATGAATCGTACCGCGGGTATCCCAATATAAATAATTGTGGTAGCCGTCCACCATTACCTTGCTCGCCAGCGTAATGCCGCCTTTGAGCGACTCAATTCCCTTGTCTACCTGGCCTAAGCGCAGCTGCGTCACACCCAAAGCCATCCAAGCCTGCTCATCCTCTTTGTTCACCGCCACTGCGCGTTGCAAGAGCGCAAAGGCGTCCTGATAACGGCCCTTCCGGTAATAGGCGCGTCCCAGATACATGAGGCTGCTTTTATACGTCGGATCCTGGCTCACCACGTATTCCAAGGATGCGACAGCCGTATCCATATCACCGCCGCGGCCGCGCAGAAACTGCTCTCTGCCTTCCTCATAGCGGCCACCGACGCCGAATCTCGGTACATAATGATTGCAGCCCAAGGAAAAGCAGAGCACGGCCAAAATCAAAACCGCATAAGCAGCGCGCAATTGAAATCCCTTTTTGCTCACATCAAACATAACGATCCTCTCGAAAGTGAATCAGCAGAGTAGTTCGGCTACAGCGCAAATATTTAACAGCAAGAAACAACCAAAGCAATGAAGACGTGTGGAGAACGCTAGCGACTAAGGCCAAGCCAAAAAAAAGGGGAGCCGATTGGCTCCCCTCTTTGGTTGGATACTGACCGTATCTGCTAGAACGTATATCTCCAGTTGAGGAACACATCCACCCAGTCACCGCCGCTGCCAGGGCGGCAAGGCGGGTTGTCGCAGACGCCCAGGTTATGTGCCGCCTGGTTACGAGTGCTGCGCAGATTCGCCGCATCATACCACAGCACGTTCACACCAACGTTCATGCGCGGCGCAATCACGTACCACAAATCCCATTCACGCAGTAGGATGCGGTTACGATGGAATTGACCACCGTTCAGGTTTCCCGGGCACGGGATTCCCGTATTGCCGTTACAACCCACCGACATGTCGTTGCGCTCGAAGTGCGTGCCCACCAGGATCGATCCAGGGGTCGTTGCTGACCCCGTCAGAAATCCCTTCGGGCTCCACATATACAGGTCATGACCGATCAAGAAATTCTGACCTTTCTTTCGCCCCTGTGTACCACCACGATCTTCGCTTCTCTCGAAGCTGCGCATCATGCGAAGCGTATACGGGCCCACGTTCCAGACCAAACCTGGTCCCAACGCGGTGGTGAGGCCATCGCCGATGCTTCCCGCGCCGCTGTCAAACAGAGTCTGTCGTCCACCGTCACCATGATCCTGGATGCGGTAGCGATCGCAACCATTGTCCGAGCGGTTGTCGGCATTACAGAACCAGCTACCAAACTCGAAAGTCAATCCGCTAAGCCATTTGTTCTTGATCTGCGACATTGGCTGAATGCTGATATAAGTATTAAAGTCCTTGCGGTCCGTAAAGCTGGAAAGGCCGTCATCGCCCTCGCCCACGCTTGACATGCCCAATTGGAATTTCCCGATTCTTCCCGGAATACCGATGCCGGAAAGCGATCGGTCATCCCAGTTAAGCACGATACCCTGACCTGCGCGGCCGGTATTGAAACCGTTATTGCGGGTAAGGAGATCATATTCAGCCTGAGCGCCAGTGGCGCCGGAGCCCTGTCTGGCCAAGCTGCCGCCCGCCGCGTTCTGCACTTCCATGCCGAACTGAACCGTCGGCAGCCATGGATGCAGATTCTCGGCGTGGAAGTTCACCGCACCGCGCTGCAGTATGGAGCTGGTGGCGGTGTTTGTTGAATTCTTTCCGTTACCTGTTCCGAACCCGTCGAGGTCAAGAGTGGCCTCAATTTCCCACAAGCAATTGTTGATGCAGTACAGTACTCCGGGACGGAACCGTCGCCCCATCAACTCGCCATTAGTGCGACCCACCTGATCGCGGCCCGATTCAAACTCATACCGAAAGTGTGTCTCGATCGTGAACCGCAACCCCCACGACTTGTCTGCCGCTTCGATGTTCACGCCGTTGCCGGGCCGATACTCGAACGTCGGCAACGCCGCGGCCGCCGCCGTGGCTTCTTTCTTCATCTCGACCTGCTGATCTTTTAACTGCGACAGCTCTTGCTCAAGCGACTTGATCTTGTCATCGACGGTCTGAGCAAAT
>Ga0310810_10007826_pt1 | contig 12244 bp, 8 predicted proteins | sample NCmetagenome_FD_207641 | JGI IMG/M metagenome (GOLD analysis project Ga0310810, IMG submission 207641) | Soil microbial communities from experimental microcosm in Duke University, North Carolina, United States - NC | ecosystem: Engineered > Artificial ecosystem > Soil microcosm > Unclassified ... | reverse complement strand
ACACGATAGCGATCCCTCGCCTGACGGCTCGGGATGACACTGAGCCTGGCGGCTCGGGATGACTACCGAGCGGGATGACAAATTGCGGCAGGGGTGGCGGTCACGGGTCAGGCGCGCGTCAAAGCCACGTCAAACCTTCGACCCACGCAGCGCTTCGCGCACCCGGTCGGGCGTGAACGGTACCTGTCGGACACGAGCGCCCGTCGCATCGAAGATCGCGTTCGCGATCGCCGCGGGAATCGGTGACGTCGCCGCTTCCCCCGCGCCCACGGACGGCTGATCGGGGCGATCGATCAGGTCGACGTCGATGGCGTCCGGAATCTCCGAGAACCGGAGAATCGGGTAGCCGTTCCAATCCACGCCCGTAACGCGCGTCGAGTCGAACCGCACGGCTTCCTTGAGCGTCCGGCTGATGGCCTGGACCACGTTGCCTTCGATCTGGTTGCGCAGGCCGTCGGGGTTCACGATGAGCCCGCAATCGTGTGCGACACACACGCGACGGACTCGCACGGACCCCGTGTCGGGTCTCACGTCCACATCGACCACCGCCGCGACGTACGCCTCGGTGCGGTCGTATTGCACGTATGCGAACCCTCGTCCCTTCCTTGTACCACTGCTCGCCGCGCCACCGCGCTCTGGCGCCGAAGCGCGCGACGCCCAGCCGGCGCGCTTCGCGACCGTCTCGATCGCCGCCAGCGCCCGCGGGTCCGAGAGATGGCGTCGTCGGAGCTCGATCGGGTCGATGCCAGCGGCCGCCGCCAGCTCGTCCATGAAGGACTCGTTCGCGAACGAGTTCTGCGGCGACCCGAGCCCGCGCAGCGACGACGTGCGGACCGGGAAGGAGGGAACCGGGTGCGACGTCACTCGTTCGTTAGGCAGCGCATACGTCGTCCGGGCGTTGCGTTCGCCGCCCCCGCTGAAGAACTCGCCGGCAGGCGCGGCCCCCGCCACGAGCGCGCCCGCCACGAGCGTTGCAGGGTCGCGCGTCGGCCGCGCGCCGTGCGTCGGCGTCCAGGCGTCGTACGTCCACGCGGAGATCTTCCCGTCCGCGCTACCGGCGCCCGCCATCTCGAAGAGCATCGCTGGCCCCTCGGGCTCCCATCCGTTTTCGTCCTCGCGACTCCACTGCACGCGCACTGGCCGGCCGACCGCCTGCGACAGGAGCGCCGCATCTCCCGCGACATCGTCCGCGCCATTGTGCCCGTAGCACCCGGAGCCTTCAGTAAAGACGACGCGCACGCTATCGCCGGGCAGCCCGAGCAACGCCGCGAGTGGCGCCACCAGCTGATGAGCGCCCTGCGTCGCGGAATACACGGTGGCGCCGTCGCCACGGACATCAGCCACGGCGCACGACGGCCCGATCGACGCGTGGAGTTGAAACGGCCAGCGATACGTTTCGCGGAGTGGCCGTGCCGCGGAACGGAGCGCGCCGGCCGCGTCGCCGGTCTCGCCAACGACGTGCTGGGTTGTCGCGAGTGCCTTGAACCTCGCGTAGAGATCGCCCGAGTCAGGCAGCAGTGGTGCGGCCGACCACTTCGCGTTCAGCGCCTTCGCCGCGCGCACCGCTTGCTCCTCGCGCTCCGCCACGACGCCGACGAACGTTCCCTTCCGCACGACGCGGATCACACCGGGCAGCTTCGCCGCCGATGCCTCGTCGATCGACTCGAGGGTCGCGCCGACACGCGGGGGCCTGACGACGCGACCATGAACCATGCCCGGGAGGCGGAGGTCGTGTACGTACGTGTGCTTGCCAGTGACCTTCGCGGGGATCTCGGCGCGTGGCACCGGCTGGCCCACGACCTTGTATGCCGACGGCGCCTTGACCGGTGCGCGCCCCGAGATGGTGCGCTCGAAGCGCCCGCCGCCGATGAGCGTACCGAACGTTAGGCGCCGGGACGCGTCGCCCGCGACCGAGACGACGCCGTCGCTGATCTCGAGCTGGCTCACGGGCACGCTCAGTTTCGCCGCCGCCATCTCGAGGAGCGCCTCTCGTGCCTCCGCGGCCGCGCGTCGGAGCTGCGCGCCCCCACGCTTCACGCTGCCGCTGCCGACGGTGCGGCCCTGATCGGCCGTGAGCTGGCTGTCCCCTTGGACCCACGCAATGCGCGCCGGCGCCACGTCGAGCTCCTCGGCCACGATCTGTCGGAGCGCCGTGGAGACGCCCGTGCCCAACTCGACCTTGCCGGCGTAAACCGTCACGCTGTCGTCCCGGCCGACCACGAGCCACGAGTCGAGGGCGTCGGCCGACGGGGCGACCGAACGCCTCGCCGCATCGCCTAACGTCTGCGCCCGGACGCCGCGTGGAAATAGCGTGAAGCCGACGATGAGGATACCCGCGTCGGCGACAAACTCGCGGCGCGATCGCGCCGACGGTGATGAGGCGCCCACGTCAGCCCTCACGTCCTGCCGGCCGTGGCGCGGGGCCGGCGGCGGCGCGCTCGATCGCCCGCACGATCCGCATGTGCGTTCCGCAGCGGCAGAGATTCGCGTCCATCGCGGACAGAATGTCGTCGCGCGACGGTCGAGACGTCCGCGCGAGCAGAGCGGCCGCCCGCATGATCATCCCGTTGATGCAGTAGCCGCATTGCGCGGCCTGCTCGTCGATGAACGCCTGCTGCAGGGGATGCGGCCGCTCGGGAGTGCCGAGCCCCTCGAGCGTCACGACGTCCTTCCCGGCGACGGCGGAGACCGCGGTCACGCACGAGCGTCGTGCCGCCCCATCGACGTGCACCGTGCACGCGCCACACTGTCCGAGCCCGCAGCCGAACTTGGGACCGTTGAGCGACAGCTCGTTACGGAGCACGTAGAGCAGCGGCGTGTCCGGCTCGGCGGAAACGTCGTGGTCGTTGCCGTTTACGCGAATGCGCAATGCGGTCGATGTACTGGGCATGAAGGCCGTCGCCAGAATCCGGATGTCGTCATGACCGAATGCTGTCATACTACTCGCGTGACGGGTGTGGACAAGTTCTGTCGCCCGTGCCAGCATGGTCTGGCACTCGAGTGCTGTGTCCGGAACTTCCGCCGTTTCGACCTCACGCTCCCCGACCCATGCGTCCGTTCGGTCTCATCCTCCTCATCGCGCTTCCACTTGGCGCACAGCTGCCGAAGCCTGCTGCGAATACCGCGCCGATGCTCTCGAGCCTCGATGCCGCCGCGGCCCATTACGCGACGGTCGCCAAGCAGATCTGGAGCTACGCCGAGGTCGGTTACATGGAGGAGAAGAGCTCCGCGCTGCTGCAGTCGGAGCTCGAGAAGGCCGGCTTCACCGTGAAGGCAGGCGTCGCCGGTGAGCCCACCGCATTCGTCGCCGAGTTCGGGAGCGGCAAACCGGTGATCGCCATCCTCGGCGAGTTCGATGCGCTGCCCGGGCTGTCGCAGGACACGGTGCCGGAGCGCAAACCGCTGCGCGCCGGTGCGCCCGGGCATGGCTGCGGCCATCACCTGTTCGGTACCGCGAGCGCCGCGGCCGCGATCGCGCTCAAGCAGTGGATGCAGGCGAACAGCGTAAAGGGTACGATCAGGATGGTCGGCACGCCGGCCGAGGAGGGCGGGGCGGGGAAGGTGTACATGGTCCGCGATGGCGTGTTCGACGACGTCGACGCCGTCATCGCCTGGCATCCCGGCGACGACAACGCGGTGACCGGCGAGCGGTCGATGGCGAACATCTCGGGCAAGTTCCGGTTCCACGGCGTGAGCGCGCACGCCGCCGCGGCGCCCGAGCGTGGCCGCTCTGCGCTCGACGCCGTGGAAGCGATGGACGTCATGACGAACATGCTGCGCGAGCACATGCCCGACGGCAGTCGCATCCACTACATCATCACGAACGGCGGCAAGGCACCTAACGTCGTTCCCGACGAGGCGGAAGTGTACTACGTCGTCCGGCATGTCGAGATGGCGATCGTGAAGGACATCTGGAACCGGGTCGTCAACGCCGCCAAGGGCGCCGCGCTGGGCACCGGCACGACGTACGACCTGCAGCTCGTGGGGTCCGTCTACTCGCTCCTGCCTAACGAGACACTGGCGAGAGTACAGCAGCGCGCGCTCGAGAAGGTGGGCGGGTTCACCTACACGCCGGAGGAGCGGGCGTTCGCCGAGCGGCTGCAGCAGAGCGACGCGTTCACCGCGGTGCCACTCGAGTCGGTGGCGAAGGTGAAGCCGCTCTCGATCGGCGCCGCAGGATCCGCGTCCACGGACGTGGGGGACGTGAGCTGGGTCGTGCCGACGGTGCAGCTGTCGGCGGCGACCTGGGTTCCTGGTACCGCGGCACACTCGTGGCAGGCGGTGGCGGCAGGCGGTACGACCATCGGCTACAAGGGGATGATGGTCGCCGCGAAGACCATGGCGCTGACCGGTGCGGACCTCTTCAGCGCGCCGGCCACGATCGCCGCCGCAGAAGCCGAGCTCGATACGAAACGCGGGCCCGCATTCAAGTACGAGACGGCACTCGGGAGCCAGTCACCGCAACTCGACTACCGAAAGGGCAGCACGCCCTGAGCCGGTCTCACTACGCGTCAAGCACGCCCGCCGGTATCTTGCGGATCCCGTCTTCTCATCCCAGGTGAACACGCCAGCCCCTCCCCACACCGGACATCGCTTGGTCACGGCGTTGAACCACGACGCAGCGCCGTGCTGACCCGTCGCGAGTTTCTCGCGCTCGGCGGTGCCGCGCTCGCCACTGCTGCGGCCGTCCCTCTCTACGCGTGGCAGGTCGAGCCGCACTGGGTGGACGTCGTCCACCGGCCGCTGCCATTGGAAGACCTGCCGCCGGCGCTCGAAGGTCGCACGCTGCTCCAGGTGAGCGACATTCACGTCGGTCCGCCCATGAGCTCGGCGTATCTCATCGAAACGTTCGACCGCGCGCGCGAGCTCGCGCCGGACTTCGTCGTCTTTACGGGAGACTTCGTCACGTATCGATCCCCCGACGTAACACGCGAGCTGGCACGGGTGCTCCGCCACCTGCCTAACGGGCGACTCGGAACGGTCGGCGTGCTGGGGAATCATGATTACGGGTTCAAGTGGCGACACGTCGAGGTCGCCGACCAGATCTCTCGTATCGCCGCGGACGCCGGCCTTCGGGTGCTGCGGAACGAAGTCCACGTCATTGCCGACTTGCAGTTTATCGGGCTCACCGACTTCTGGAGTCCCGAGTTCGGCCGACACGCGGCCCAGCGGCTCGTGCCGCATTACTTGCCCGACGGAACTCGCGTGGTGGAACAGACGCCGCCGGGCGGTCGGGACGCTGGAGCGACCCTCCGGACTCGTGTTCCGGCACGGCCGACGATCGTGCTCGTTCACAACCCTGACGTGCAGGACCTGCCGATCTGGGACGGAGTGCGTGCCTGGTCACTCTCGGGTCATACCCACGGTGGCCAGGTGAAGCCGCCGTTTCTGCCTCCGCCGATCCTGCCGGTCAAGAACAAGCGCTACGTCGCCGGCGAATACCAGATCGCCCCGGGGCGTATGTTGTACGTCAACCGCGGGCTGGGTCATCTCGTGCAGGTGCGCTTCAACGTCAGGCCCGAGCTCACCCTCTTCACGCTGCACCGCGCGCCGGATCGTCCGGACGAGGTTGTGTGACACCGGATTCGACTTCCGCTGGCGGCGCGCGCGCGGCCGACCTCGCGGACGGACATGCCGTGGGGCGTACGCGTGTTCCGCCTTCGCGACCCCGACGGGTTCAAGCTGGTGATCTCGTCGTAGGGATGGCGATAGGGATGAGAGATGAGGAACCCTCGGGATGCTTATCTCGAACAGCGAGGCGTCTCGAGGGTTTCCGCTTCTTACCTCTCCCGCGTTCCGTCCGCGTCGTCACTCACTCCGCAACGACCGCAGCGGATCGACGCTGACGGCTCGCGCGGCCGGTACGACCGCCGCGATGACCGACGTCGCGACGAGGATGGCGGCCGCCATCGCAAAGCTCGCGCTGTCGAGTGGCGAGATGCCGTAGAGCAGGGCACGCATCGCGTGCGCCACGGCGACGGCGGCCACAGCCCCCGCGAGAACGCCTAACAAGACAGGCCGCAATCCTTCGGCGAGCACGAGCCCGAGCACATCGCCGCGGCGCGCGCCCAGGGCAACGCGAATTCCGAGCTCCTGCGTGCGCCGCGCGACGAGAAAGCCGACGATCCCGAAGACGCCAACGGCCGCGATGACCAACGCGAGAGTCGCGAAGCCACCGGCGAGCACGGTGGTAAACCGCGGACGGGATAGCGCGCCATCGACCACATCGGCGAAGGGACGAACGTTCGCGATGTTGATCGCGGGGTCGAACGAGCGGAGGCGACTCGCAACCGGGGCAACGAGCTCGCTCAGTGAGACGTCCGAGCGCAGGACCAGCGACAATCCCTGGCCGGCATTCTGGGCGAATGGCAGGTACACGGTTGGCACGGCCGTGGAATCGACGGTCGCCGAGCGGACATCGCCGACAACGCCGACGACGGTGCGGTAGGCCGCGAAGGACTTGTCATCGAAGAGAAAGATCGTCGAGCCTAACGGGTCAGAGTCAGGCCAGTAACGCCGGGCCATGGCCTCGTTGATGATGGCCACGCCCGGCGGACGCGGGAGATCCTGATTGGCGAGCGCCTGCTCGGTGAAGCGGTCGCTCGCGGCGAATGCGCGTCCGTGCAGGACCGGAACGCCAAGCACCTCGAAGTAGCGGGGCGTCACCAGCTGGATGGCGGCCTTCCACTGGTCGGCGGCCGACGTCGGTGGGGTCGCGCCGTGTGCCCCGGGCGCGTCGGTGCGCCACATGCTTCCGGATCCGACTTCGCCGGTGAGTGGAACCTTCGATGTCCCGCCCACCGCCCGGACGCCCGGGATTCGATTGAGCTCCGCGATGAGACGATCGTAGTACTCGACGCGCTGGAACCAGGGCTGCTGGCCAGAGAATCGGCCGGCGGGGACGCGAAGCTCGGCAGAGAGCAACGACTCAGGCCGAAACCCAAGATCCGTGGCCTGCAGGCGCTCGAAGCTGCGAACCAGAAGGACGGCGGCCACGGTAAGAACGCACGTCAAGGCGACCTGCGTTCCGACAAGCCATTCGCGAGACCGCGCGGAGCGCGCTCCACCGGTCAGCGTGCGGCTGCGCAATGCATCGAGTGGGCTGGTGTCCCGCGAGCGGAGTGCCGGAATCAGGCCGACGATGAGCCCGACGACGATCGTCGCGAGTCCCACGAAGGCGACGGCGGAGGTGCCGAACACGACCTCGTCGAGCCGCGGGATGTCGCGGGGCGCGAGCGCGAGCAAGAGCCGGTTGCACCCGTATCCGACGAGGGCCCCGCCCATGCCACCCAGCGCTGCGAGCAACAGCGCCTCCGCACCCCACTGTCGGATCAGGCGGCTTCTCCCGGCGCCTAACGCCGCACGAACGGCGAGCTCGTGGCGCCGGGCCGTCGCGCGCGCGATCGCCAGCGTCGCGACGTTACCGCACGCGATGAGCAACACACACGTGGCGAGACCCAGCAAGACGAAAAGGGCGGGCCGCGCGCCGCCCACGATGCTCCGGTCGAGAGGTGCCAGCTCGATCGTCCAGCCGGCGTTCGAGGCCGGGAGCTCGGCCTGGAGCTCGGCCCCAATCTTCGCGGTCTCGCGTCTGGCATCGTCGATCGTCAGGCCCTGTCGCAACTGCGCGACGGCTCCGTAGTAGCGGAACTGTCGCTCGAGCGGCGATACCGTTGGGCCATAGATCAGTGGAACCCAGACATCGGTGCGCAGCGGAAAGGCGAAGCCCAACGGCATAACGCCGATGATCGTGTACGACCATCGGTAATCCATGCGGATGGTGCGCCCGACGACACTGTGGTCGCCCCCGAACTGACGCTGCCACAGCCCGTAGCTGATCACGACGTCGTTGTGCGACTCGGTCGAGGCCGTGCCGTAGTCTTCCGAGGCAAACACGCGACCAGCAGCTGGCCGGATATTGAGCACATCGAAGAGCGCAGGCGAAACGGCAGCCGCGCGAGCCGCCCACGTCTGGCGGTCGTCCGTGAACAGCATCTCGCGCTCGCCGAAGATCGCGACGCGCTCGAGCGTTCGGCTGCGTTGCCGGAGGTCCACGAGTGTCCCCGGTGAAACCGGTGCATGCTCGATGCGCTGCGCTGGATTCGCTTCCCACACGCGGACAAGTCGCTCGGGCTCTGCATACGGTAGCGGCGCGATGACGACCGCATGAACAACCGCGAATACGGCCGTGTTCGCGCCGATTCCGAGGCTGAGCGCGGCAACCGCGCTCACGGCAAACCCTGGTGATCGACGCAGCGCTCGCGCGGCGTGGCGGAGATCGCGCATGGCGTCGTCGATCCACACGATGCTTCGCACCTCACGGATCTCCTCGGAGACGCGATCCATTCCACCGAAGGCCAGGACAGCGGCTCGCCGCGCGTGCGCCGGCCCCATTCCGGCGCGAATGTTCTTGTCCGTCTCCATGTCGAGATGGAACGCGAGCTCGGCGGACATTCGGCGGTCGGCGACATCTCGACGAATCAGCGCGCGAGCCCGGCGCAGCCACCCGCGGATACGATCGCTCACCAGCGGCTGCCGGCCCACGTTAGGTGCCCTCGAGGATGAGATCCACCGCGCGCACGTACTGCCGCCAGCTCTTGGTCTCCGCGACGAGGGCCCGGCGCCCGGAGGCCGTCAACGTGTAGAAACGGGCCGGCCGGTTCTGCTCGGTGGGTCGCCATTCGCTCTCGATCCACCCCTGCTGCTCGAGGCGCTGCAGCGCAGGGTAGAGGGACCCCTGGCCCACTCGGAGCAGGTTCTCGGACTGTTGCTGAATGCACTGGCTCAGGGCCCACCCGTGCATGGGCCCCGACGCGAGTGTTCTCAAAATGAGGAGATCGAGCGTGCCGCGGAGGAGATCGGTTTCCTGTCGGGCCATGGCGTGCCGAGCCTCGAGTTGTCGAGTTCCGACACTAAAATAGGCCCGTGTTGTCGAAAGTCAACAATACCCGCGTGCCTCGGGACGTGCGAGCGGCCCGACCGAGGCACCGTACTGTCACTGACGCTTGTCCGGTTTCCGATCATTCGCCGCGTTTGCATGCGAACGGGCGTAGCCACTCTGCACCGGCAGCATGACGTGCGCGATGGGAGTTCCCGGAAACATCACGTACGGCCCGTAGGCGTTCGGCGTCGTCGGCAGGCCATCGAGCAGCTTCACGTCGGGATAGATCACCATGACGTGGGGACCTGCATGGTGCCACTGGTTGGTCGGCGTCGCGCTCTGCGCCATCGGGTCCGTGTTGCTTCCCTCGGCATCGCTGGTGAGCATGTACGCGTATCCGACTGTCGTAATCCGTGGCGCCTGACCGCTGAAATACGCTACCAGCGCATCGTGGAACGTCTGGTCCATACATACGGGGTCGTTCCCCGGCGTCGTCGGGTCGTCAGGCAGACAGACCCACTCGTTCGTGCCCGGTCGTAGTAGGATGAGCGCCTCGCCTTCTTTGCGGGGCCAGTCTTTGACGGTCGCACTGCGCGTGATCTCTTCAGGCGCGGCCGTCAGCGCGTTCGCGATCCTGCGGTCACGAGACGACGACTGCGCAGCGCCTTGGGCCCCAGTGCGCTCGGCGACGATGACGCCAAGCAGCAAGGCCATGAACAGGTACGACACGACTGCCTCCTGTCAGAGTGTGACAGGACGGTAAGACGCCGGCTGCCACGGCGCGTCGCGAGATCGGGTGATCGACCTCACGAGCCAGGGATGGCCGGAATGGGCCATCTACGACAGAAGCTGACGCCGGGCTGCGTGCGCGACCGCGGCCGCACGTGAGGAGACGTCGAGCTTCCGCAGGATGTTCGAGATATGTCGGTGTACCGTGTGCTCGCTGAGTCGAAGCCGCTTGGCGATTGTCTTGTCACCGGCTCCGTCCGCGACGAGGCGAAGCACATCGAGCTCACGCGCCGAAAGAGCCCCTGATGCCGATAGCCCACGCCGGCGCGTACCACCGGCAAGCACTCGCTCGAGCGACGCGGCATGGCGCGCCTCGAGCGCCGCACCCATCGCCGCGAACATCTGCGCCGCCGCTGAGGCCTCGGTCATCGCTGGGGCGCGCTTGCCCAGAGCGCTCAGGACTTTCGCCAGCTCCGCACGCGCGCGCGCGAGCTCGTACCGCTCTTCGCCGGTTTCGTACAGCCCGATCGCTTCCTCGAGCGCATGGCGAGCTTCGTTACGCTCGCCTAACGCCGAGAGCAGCATGCCGCGCGCGGCCGCGAGTGCCGCGCGCAGTGGCTCCGTGCCGACCATCTCACTGAGCGGGGCCAACTGGTCGATCATGTGTTGCGCGTCGTCGAATCGCCGGCAGGCGATATAGGCGCGGGTGGCCACTTCCAGCGTCCGGATTCGTTCGGCCCGGAGGTCGGGTGGTATCCGTCGGAGCAGCCCCTCGAGGAGATCTACCGCCTCGACCGCGCGGTCGCGCTCGAGCGCCAGTTCCGCCCGACCCAACACCGCAAGTGGGTTCGCGCCCAGGCGCTGGAAGAGTGCGTCCGCCTCTTCCAGCCGTCCTTGCCGGCGTCGCAGTTCACCCAACCGTACAAGTGCGCTCCGCATGAGCGCGGGGCGACGCGTCTCTGCATGTCGGATTGCCGCCTCGAGCTCCCTGTCCGCTGCCGTGAGATCTCCGCGCGACATGAGGATCGCGGCGTACTGTGTGCGGCAGATGACGAAGAAGCTTCCCATGCGCCATCGATCTGCGAGCGCCCGCACGCGCTCGCACCACTGGCCGGCACGCGAATAGTCGCGCACCTGCTCGCACGCGTGGATGAGGATGCAGCACGCGGTCGCTATGAGACTCGGGTCTTGCATCTCGCCGGCCACGGCAGCCGTTGTCGCCTCGTCGAGACGGCTCATCCCTTCGGCGACGTGGCCTTGGGTGACCATCGCCAGGCCTCCGACGGAGAGCGCTATCATCTCGGGATCCACCGCGCGGCACTGCCGGCTGAGCGCGATTGCCTCGTCGCACAGGCGACGCGCCCCAACCGCGTCGTTCTCGCCCAGGAGCGTCATGTGGGCACGGAGGGCGAGCAGAAGGGCGCCCTCCGCCGACGGCCCTGGCGAGTCAGCGAGAATACTTTGCGCGCGTTGGATCCAGCCGTTGGCGACGGCGGGGTCGCCTCGAAATTCCATGACGTCGTTCGCAAGCCAACTGGCACACCGAGCGGCGCCGAGCGCGTTGCCCGCTTCACGGTAGCGGCGGAACGCCTCCTCACGCGCGGCGAGCGAGACGTCTCCTTCATCGAGGTACGACGTCGCGATGGCGAACCCTTCCCACGCCTCGGCCGATGCGGTGTCCCGGATTGCGCGATCGAAGCGCAAGCGAGCCTCTTCCCAGTCGCCGCGTGCGAGCGCGGCGTGGGCGTCGTCGAGCGCAGTCGCTGGCGTCGTCCGTGCATCGAGCTTCGCGCGACGCCGGCCATCGAGCCTGGCCACGGCTTTCATATAGGGCATCGGCGCCGCGCACGGAAGAGGCGTCAGGCGGGGCCGTAGCCTGGCGTCACGACCGGGAGCCTGGCAGAAGTCTCAACGGCAGCGTGATCCATCGAAGCACGTACCACAGCAGCATCAGCAGGAGCGACGCGCAGAGCATGGTCACGAGCATCAGCACGGCGATCAGCGCCGTCGCCACGATGATCAACCCGATCAGATTTCGGATGTCGCGCCATTCGGACAGCGCCGATCGAACGCGCTGCCCGAGCCTAACGCGAGAGTGGTCGCCCATCGACGCGCCCAGCGCCGCGAGACGGCGAAGGCGCGGCTCCGGTTCGACGCGCATGCGCGCGGCCTGCGTCGACGCGCCCGCGAACTTCGAATCCGGTGTGACCGGTACCCGCACCCAGACCGGGAACAGAAAGTGGACGGGCCAGCCGCCGGGCACCTCGACGTCGCAGCTCGACAGGGTCCGCACCGCCCTCGCCAGCGCATCAGGGTTGCGAGTCAGCTGAACCGCCGTCGCGTCGGCAAGATACCGACGTGCGCGCCACATCGCGCCGAGCCACGGGCCGAGCACCAACAGGGTGAACAGATTCGTTGCTTCTCGGGCTGCGATCATCCCGAGCCCGACGCTCGCAATGAGCGGGATCTGCACCACGATGATGAAGCAGCCGTTCCCGAACGACGAAGGGTGGACGGATTCCACCATGGAAATGAAGTCATCGACATCCTGGCCAGACCCGATGAGTAGCGCATCGACCATCGCTCGCGCCTCACGCTCGTCCACGCGGCCTCGTGCTGCCTCGTAGGCGAGCC